>Ga0105348_1000993_pt1 | contig 19913 bp, 16 predicted proteins | sample EN8Hudsemesocosm_2_FD_83504 | JGI IMG/M metagenome (GOLD analysis project Ga0105348, IMG submission 83504) | Methane-oxidizing microbial communities from mesocosms in the Hudson Canyon - EN8C Hudson Canyon | ecosystem: Environmental > Aquatic > Marine > Cold seeps | place: Hudson Canyon... | reverse complement strand
AGCGGCAGAGTGGTGGATCATGACTCATAAACTGGATCACTTTGAAAAAGCCGTGAAGATAAAGGAGATGGTTTAAGCCATTGAATTGCTTAATGTACCAAGCCGCGCATAACAAACGCAGCCATTACACTCTGAACATCACCCGCTTTAACGGACACTAAAGCCACTGGCAGTGGACTTACCAGATTTTGCTACACACCAAATAGAGTTAAAATCTACAACTGCAAAAGGTATCGCTTTCGGGTTCTTACTAGTGGTTTTCTGACGTCCTAATACGTATCGCTAATAACTCAAAGCTAGGGGTCTGAGAACCTAAGGAAAGGTAGCGCTTTTGCTCACTTTCGATAGTTCACAGTATGCCCAAATTGGCTGAATAATCCTTATATGTATATAACTATCGAGCGTTATATTTGCGGTGATAAAAATAGTCAAAGTTTTTAAGGCTTCAAAAAAGAAATATTTCTTTCAAACATCAAATTTCCAGCTTCACTTTCAGTTAAGCCAATAAATTCATTGTCAGGATTGAAATTCAGGTCGTCGGGGTTATATGAAAATAGTTTCTTGGTCACACCATTTGAAAACGTTGCGCTGATGCCTGGCAAAGGGCTAAAGGGAGAATAGGGTGTTTTTGAAATATTGGTTTTTACTATTCTGGCTTCGTTGATCATAATTCTTCTCCGTATTCTTATTGTTCATTTACAACATACTGTAATTATAAACAGTATGTTGGTGTAGTCAAATAAGTTTTAATTTTCATGTAATCAAAGAATTGGTAGATGAGTGTTATGAATTAGCCTTCCGAAACTCAGTGGGCGTACAGTCCATCCAGGACTTGAATGCGTGGATGAAGCTGGCTGGCTCGCTATATCCGAGTGCAATTGCTATATTTTCTACAGACCAGGACGTTTCAATTAATAGTCTTTTAGCCTCTTCACAGCGAAGATTGTTCAATAACTTTTGAAACTGAATACCTTCTTTTTGGAGATGACGCCTAATAGTTCTACTTGTTAAGCCAAGTTGTTTGGATATATGTTTTAAAGGGGCTGTTTGAGCTAAATTTGCGAGTAATATTTGAGTAACTTTTTCTGCAACAGATACTTTTCCAGATAGCTTGGCATCGACATCAAGACATTGTTGCTCCATTAGCTTGAGTGTAAGCTCGTTAGATTGCTGTAAAGCTTGCATCAGAATTTTCTGATCAAGATAGATAAGCGTATCACCTTCTGCAAACTCTAAAGTACAGTTAAATTTTTTCAAATAAAGTTCTACTTCACTTGGTTGCTCGTAACCAAGTTTAAGTTTTAAACCGCTTAATAGATGTGGTTGAGGAAAAAGGTCTTTGAATGCTGTTACTATAAACATCGCATCACGGTCAATGAAAAAACGTCGTAATTGGGCAAGTTCGATTTTGTCTTTTAAGTGAATGATTGCACCTTGTTGTGTTTGTTCATACGTTACATCAAAGTAAGTGTAAGACAAATTTATAAAGCGAATAAAAAACTTAATAGCATCTTTAACAGTTGCGGCATTGGGTACGGCTGCACCGAGTATACCAAGAATACTTAAACGGAAATGCTCCCCGGCAATGAGACCAAAGGTATCATCTTTTACATGGGCTAATAGTGTGCGTAGTACCTGAAACTCTTGCGTAGGCTCAATAGAAGCATAAGGGTCTTTGAGCATTTCAGGCTTTATTCCTGAGCCACACAATAAATCAGTCTGAGAAATTCCTCGCTCTGCGCCTAACTTTAGAATCTGGGCAATACCGTTAATAGTTATCTTTTTCATTGTTCGTCGTGCTTATTAAAAGCCAAATAAATAGTGATCTTATAAAAATAGTATCACGATGTCCGAAAATATCAATAATGTCACCGATTTCAACATCAACTTGTTGTATTTATAACCGTATTATTTGTATATCAATTTGAGCTTAGTAATAAGAAATAGATGACCAAAAATAGGTGTGTAATAAGATGAGTCAGCCTTTAGCTAATGAAGATATGCTTGGTTTAATGAATGAAGTCTCTAGATATTCAGAAAGAACACTTGCGTCAATATTTGAAAGGCCAGAGTGTCTAACATCAAGTGTATGTTTAGAGCAGTTGATGCAAGATGCGACGAATAATGGTCTGTTAAATTCATACGAAGAAACAGGAATTAGTCTGTGGGAAAATGCACATGACCCTCTGATACTGCAGTTTTCGTGTAAAGCGCTATATGAAATTGCAATTAAAAACGCTGGCTTGGCTTATTTGTTTCACCACCAGTCAGTAAGTTATTTCGTATTTAAGCAATTAGGTATTACGTTCAATACTGAAGATGTTCCTGTTATGTCGTTACAAGGCCATTTTGGACTTGCCCGGCATTCTCTCGCAAGATTTCTAATGGGCAAGGCTGATCAGAAAGACAATGTGATTTTGCAAGATTACTTTAACCCCCAGAGTGATCAGAGTTTTGTTTTTCACAGTCGTCATGACTGGACCCATTTGTTGATGCCTTCCTTTGAAATTAAGAAAAATAAGCAAGGCCAGTTAAAGGGTTCAATTCAATTTAGCGTGCTGCCACGTAAACATCTGCATATTGAGGTGCTCGAACATGGGCATGGTTTGAATGAGGTTTCAGTATTTCTCTGTAAAAAAACAAAAACTTTACCTGATAGCTCTCCTCACAGTTTAACCGTTGAAATAAGTGTGGCGCTATATGCCATTGCTTTACAGATGCAATGGCTGGGGTTAATGAGTATCGCCAATGGTGTGACAAATAAAGCGTTAATGAAGACTAAAGAATACGCAGCGATTCGAATCCAAGGCGGTAAAACTATTGAGCATCACCCAGCTGTTCAGCAAATGCTATCTCAAATAATAAGTGCAGTTGGTTGTGGTAGAAGTTTGATTAACAGTATTTGTAGTCAGACTTTATCTGTTGACTCACTTAGTAGCGTGGCGCAAATACGATCCCAGCTACATCCTCAGTTTTGTAAGGCTTCCAATAATGCTGTGCAGGTATTTGGTGGTATGGGATATATGCAAGATGTCGGTGTGGAAAAAATTGTTCGTGATAATAATCAACTTAAATTGATGAATGGAACACCTACTGAACTGATGTTATTTATTGCTGAATTGGAGTGTGCTAAATGAATGTGCGAAATGCAGAGCTTTTACCTATCCATCTGGATGGTTTTGTAGCCAATTGTAGTCAATATTCACCCAAAAAAGTGTTCAAACAATTATCACCTATTATTCGGCCAATAATTGATTACGCGCCTATTACGTTATGGGAGCAAGACACACAGCGTTTACCAAAAGCTTTGGGACAATTTAGGCGTGAACTAAGATCTTTTGCTAACGATCACCTAAGCCCCTTGGCGGCTAAAATAGACACGGCAAATCATTTACCTCCGGGTGAGCAACATCCAGAACTTGTTGACTTGCTAGCCTTGGCAGCTAAGAAAGGCTACTTAAGTGATATGTTGCCAAAGCCTATCGGGAGTGTACCTTTAACGCGTTTCAGGTACCCGCTTGCGTGGCAGCAGGCGATCAAAACAGAAGAAATGGCGCGTTCCTGTGGGGGCTTAATGTTGCTGTTAAATGCGCATAATTTAGGTATAGCTCCCTTACTTCTGTCTGGTGATCTATCAGCTGCGCGGAAATTTCTTTTACCTGCCATTAAAGAAAATAAGGTCGGTAGGCCGCATTTATTTGCTTTTGGGATTACTGAACCTTCTGCTGGTTCAGATGTAGAAGAGGGGCACGGCGCTAGCTTATATCGGCCGGGCACAGTAGCAAAAAAAGTAACGGGTGGCTGGAAATTATCAGGTCGAAAATGTTTTATCAGTGGTGGAGATGTTGCCAAAAGTATTACGGTGTTTGCAGCATTAGAGGGAGAGGGGATTGATTCATGGACATGCTTTTTAGTTAAAAGTGATATGCCTGGTTTTAATGTAGTGCGTACCGAATTGAAAATGGGTATGCGGGCATCGGGTGCCGCTGAATTAGAATTTAATGATGTCTTTATTCCTGACGACCATGTGATTGGTGGCTTAAGGAAAGGTTGGGGGATTAATCGTTCCATTCTAAATTTATCGCGCATGCCTGTTGCTGCAATGGCGGTTGGCTTTGCGCAAGCAGCGACTGAGTTAGCGTCAGATTTTGCCTGTAAGTACCAGCTATCTGGCAAACCTTTGATCAATTATCAGGAAATACAATTAATGCTAGCGCAGATGATTGGCGATACGACAGCGATAAGATCACTTGTTTGGGAAAGTGCTCAAACTTGGATTCCTACGCAGCGAAAGGCTTCAATTAATAAATTCTTTTGTACAGATACCGCTGTTGGTGTTTGTGAAATGGCAATGGAGTTAATGAGTAATCATGGTGGTCTTTATGAAAATAGTGTTGAAAAAGCATTTAGAGACGCCCGCCTTACCCAGATTTTTGAAGGCACGAATCAAATTAACAGGCTGGCAGTTATTGAAGATGTTCAGGAGCAACTATTAGAAAGTGTGGGTGCTCATGCCAGCGGTTCACATTAATACTTATAAATTTTAATCAATATAAATAAGGAATAATAGAATGTCAGATCTTAGTGCAGACCCGTTTTTTAAAACAAAACTAACAAAAAGAGAAACCTCACAAGGTGAAGTTGAGTTACCTATTTTGTATTTTGACAACAGTAATGTGCTTGCATTCTTTTTATGTGATAGCACAAGGGTTCAGAAAATGCTGAAAGGTACGAATCTCAAACCGGGTTTAACCATAGGTAATAAGACTGCCGTAGCGATTTCATTTTATGAGTATCGAAAAACAACCGTCGGAATTTACAATGAAGTCGGTGTGGCTATTCCGGTTTTACAAAGTGATGACCAAGCACCTTTAAGCGGTATTACAGATCTTTATCGTGATACTGAGAAGCGTAAGTTAGGCTTCTATGTACTTGATTTGCCAGTTAGTACTGAAGTTGCCAACGCTGCAGGGCGTGAAATATGGGGTTATCCAAAGTTTGTGACAGATATTTCTTTTGAACTAAGTGAAGGCTGTTTTCATAGTAAGGTGATGGATCCGGTATCCGACCAGGAAATTTTATCGATTGATGGTTGTGTTGGTTTTGGACTTAATGTTCCACCAATGAGTGCAGTAACTTATTCGAGCTTAGAAGGTAAAGCGCTTCGAACGGCTATAAATGTTAGAGGAAAAGTTAAGTTGTCTTATCCAAGAGGAATGGCGCTTAGGGTGGGTAAAAGCCAGCATGTGATGGCAAAAAATCTACGAAATCTTGGTTTGAACGGTGCCCATCCAATCGCATTAATGTCGACGGATAAGTTTCAGTCTCGGTTAAATGAAGGGGTTGCTTGTTAAGCGTTAATAATATTCAGAGCCTTCAATAAGTTGGAGGCTATCAGGAAAATAAATACTTATTTGAGAGTTTTGCACGGTCCTGTTTGACTAAACAACTTAGTCATTTTGGTGAGCTTTTCAGCCGGGATCCACGATTTAATGCCTAAATAAGCAATAAAGAGATTGGATGCCGGCTAAAAATACTACCGGAATGACGAAGGGTTGAGTTATGAAAAGCTTTCTATTTATTTAATTTCTTAGCCAATATCTGGTTAAACAGTTTAGGGTTACCCTGTCCTTTAGATGCTTTCATTAATGGTCCCATAAAACCGCCCATTAACTTCTTGCGCTTCTTATCATCAGCATCCTGGTATTGTGCAATTTGATCAGCCATGCCTGCTAATACTTCATCAACAATTGTTTCAAGTGCGCCTGTATCAGATACTTGCTTTAAACCTTGTTGGTCGATAATAGTATCGACATCATTTGACTCTTGCTTCCAAAGTACTTCAAATACTTTTTTAGCGCCTGAAGAGGATACGGTGCCATCTTTGATGCGCAATACTAGCTTACCAAGTAATTCTGCTGCGATTGGACATTGCTTAATGCTTATTTCATCACTATTTAAACGTGCTGATAATTCACCCGCTACCCAGTTCGCAGAGAGTTTTGCATCCCCTGAAATTTTGGCGCTGGTTTCAAAAAATGCTGCTGTACTAGCATCAGCTGCTAAAAGATCTGCGTCATAGTCTGATAAAGCGTATTGCTCGACGAATCTAGCCGCACGCGCGTCAGGTAGTTCAGGCATGTCTGCGCGAATACTATCGATGTATTCCTCATCAATAATTACGGGTAACAAGTCAGGGCAAGGGAAGTAACGATAGTCGTTAGCTTCTTCTTTGCTGCGCATAGAGCGGGAAATGTCTTTTTCGCCGTCATAGAGTCGGGTTTCCTGAGCGATGGTGCCGCCATCTTCTAGAATGTCTATTTGGCGCTCGACCTCCAGTTTGATAGCTTTTTCCATAAAACGGAAAGAGTTCAGGTTCTTGGTTTCTGTTCTTGTACCTAGCTTCTCTTCGCCTTTAGGGCGAATAGAAATGTTCACGTCAAAACGCATTGAGCCTTGCGACATTTCACCGTCACCAATACCCACCGAGCTAACAATAGCGTGCATTTTCTTAGCAAAAGCGACTGCTTCTTCACTGTTATTCATATCCGGTTCGGAAACAATTTCGATCAAAGGGGTTCCGGCACGGTTAAGGTCAATTCCGGTCATGCCATGGTAATCTTCATGTAGAGATTTACCTGCATCTTCTTCCAGGTGTGCGTGATGGATACGAATTACTTTCTTCGTGCCGTTAGCTAGCTGGATCTCTACATCACCAGCACCGACAATCGGGTGGTCGAGCTGTGTTGTTTGGTAGCCCTTTGGTGAGTCCGGGTAAAAATAGTTTTTTCGATCAAACACTGAGCGTTTATTAATATCCGCACCAATTGCCAAGCCAAACATAATAGCTTTGCGAAATGCATCTTCGTTAGGTACAGGTAAAGTGCCCGGCATGGCTAAATCAACCAAGCTAGCTTGAGTATTTGGTTCAGCCCCAAATTGAGTAGATGAACCAGAAAATATTTTTGATTTTGTGGCGAGCTGAACGTGAATTTCAAGCCCGATAACAGTTTCCCATTGCATAATATTTCTCCAGGCCTTAAATGTTTTTAGGGGCTAGCGTGTGCCAGTCCGTTGCTGTTTGGAATCGGTGAGCGACATTCAGTAGTTTTGATTCTTCAAAATAGTCACCAATTAACTGCATACCAATAGGAAGCTCATTGATTAAACCAGCAGGTAAAGACATTGCTGGAAGACCTGCAAGGTTGGTTGAGATGGTGAAAATATCTTCAAGATACATTTGTACCGGGTCATCACCTTTTGCGTCAAAACCGAATGCAGGAGAGGGTGAAGTTGGGCTTAAAATGACATCGATATCTTCAAAGGCCGAGACAAAATCGTTCTTAATCAAACGTCTAACTTGCTGTGCCTTATTGTAGTACGCATCGTAATATCCAGCAGATAAAGCGTAAGCTCCGATGAGAATTCGTCGTTTAACTTCATCACCAAAGCCTTCAGTTCTGCTACGCTGGTAAAGATCCATTAAGTCTTTTGGGTCTTCACAACGGTGACCGTAACGTACACCATCAAAACGAGACAGGTTGGCAGAACACTCTGCCGGTGCGATTACGTAGTAAGCGGGTACAGACAGGTGTGAATGAGGTAAAGAAATTTCTTTAAAAATCGCCCCCTGACTTTCTAGCTGCTTGATGGAATCTTGCAATATACTTTGCAGTTCACTGCTAAGGTGTTCATTGAAAAATTCTTTTGGCAAACCAATGCGTAAACCATCAATCGAGTTATTCAGGTTTGCTGTATAATCAGGCACATCTTTAACAATGCTGGTAGAGTCTTTTGCATCGTGGCCTGCCATAACGTTTAGCATCATCGCAGCATCTTCTGCGGTGCGAGCCATTGGGCCAGCCTGATCCAAACTTGAAGCAAATGCGATCATGCCAAAGCGTGAAACTCGTCCGTAAGTCGGTTTCAAACCTGTTAAACCACATAATGATGCAGGTTGACGGATGGATCCGCCCGTATCTGTTGCTGTCGCAATCGGTGCTAAACCTGCTGCCACGGCGGCAGCTGAACCACCTGAAGAGCCGCCAGGAACTAACTGTTCTTTAGTACTCCAAGGGTTGATCACTTTGCCGAAATAACTTGTTTCGTTGGATGAACCCATCGCGAATTCGTCCATATTGGTTTTACCAAGACAAACTGAACCAGCTTGCTTCATTTTGGTAACCACGGTTGCATCATAAGGCGAGATGAAATTCTCAAGCATTTTTGAACCACAGGTAGTTAGCACGCCTTCAGTACAAAAAATATCTTTGTGGGCGAAAGGAATACCTGTCCATGCCTGAGCTTTACCGTCAGCACGTACCTGGTCAGCAACTTTTGCGTCATTTAAGGCTTGTTCTTCGGTAACGGTGATGAAGCTATTGATCTCGCCATCTTTGGCTTTGATACGGTCTAGATAATGTTGCGTTAACTCAACACTGGAAAACTCGCCTTGCGAGAGTCCTAAAGATAACTCTTTAACAGTTTTATTAAACATAGCGTGTGCTTTTATTTGATTAATTAGTGGAACTGATTTTATATAAAATGTTTATTTATGGGCTGTTTACTCAATCACCTTTGGTACAAGATATAAACCATCTTCAGTGTTAGGTGCAACTGCTTGGTATTTTTCACGATGATTAGTTTCTGTCACAACATCTTTTCTTAAAATCTGTACGGCATCCATTGGGTGTGCCATCGGAACAACATCGACAGTGTTGACTGCTTGTAACTGGTCAACCAATGACAAAATATTATCCAGATCTCCGCAAAGTTTGGGGACGTCTTTTTCATCAATTTTTAAGCGGGCAAGGTGTGCGATTTGGTTTATATCATCGGGTCCGATTGACATGGACGCTCCTCTTCAATTCAATTCGTTGAAAGTAAAGGCAAAGCGACTCTCTGCCAATAAAAAATGGCAAGTATCATAGCAGGAAATTCTTACGCTAAATAGCGCGAAGCTTCTAATTTAGAAATAAGTCAAAAAAAATAACTAGGCCAAAAAAGTGTAGTGCCTTCATGCCATCTATATGTATGCAAAATGCCAAAATAAAGTGTTGAATTTAAGTATTATTTTTTACTACTTGATGTTCAAGCATGTTTGAAATTAATGCAAGTCGGGTGTACGTCTGTGTCTTTAATTGGTGTTTGCGAATAGATTATAATCATTAAAGTGTTTGACAGTGTTGATTGTATCGGTAATTATAGTGTACAAATGTACACAAACATAAAATACTATGAGATAGATATACTTATGCCACAATATAAAGCCCCCTTAAAAGACATTGATTTTCTATTAAACGACGTGTTTGATATCCAGAGTCATTATCAAACTATTCCCGGTGGTGAAGATGCCTCGCCTGATATGGTTGATATGATATTAAGTGAGTGCGCAAAGTTTTGTGAAAATGTTCTTTCACCACTTTATCAGTCAGGTGATGAAGAGGGGTGTAAGTTTGAGGATGGTAAGGTAACAACCCCAAAAGGTTTTAAAGACGCTTATGAACAATATGTAGCCGGTGGTTGGCAGTCTTTATCTCACCCAGTGGAGTTTGGTGGTCAAGGTTTGCCTTCATCTTTAGGTATTATTAAGTCAGAGATGATCGGCACTGCAAACTGGGCATGGAGTATGTACCCTGGTTTAAGCCTGGGTGCGATGAATACAGTACTTTTACATGCAAGTGATGCGTTAAAAGAAATTTATTTGACCAAAATGACCGAAGGTACTTGGACGGGTACGATGTGCCTGACAGAGCCTCAGTGTGGTACAGATTTAGGGCAGGTGAAAACCAAAGCCGAGCTTAATGATGACGGGTCGTACGCCATTACCGGAACTAAAATATTCATTTCAGCGGGTGAACATGACTTATGTGAAAATATTGTGCATATCGTTTTGGCACGCTTACCTGGCGCACCGAAAGGAACACGAGGTATTTCATTATTTATTGTGCCTAAAAACAAGGTAAATGAAGACCACAGTGTGGGTGAGTCGAATAATGTAGTTTGTGGTTCTATTGAACATAAAATGGGTATTAAAGGCTCAGCCACGGCAGTCTTGAACTTTGACGGTGCTGAAGGGTATTTGATTGGGCCTGAAAACAAAGGTCTTGAATGCATGTTTACTTTTATGAACACCGCTCGAATAGGTATTTCGATTCAAGGTGTGGCTGCAAGTGAACTTTCTTATCAGGGGGCTTTACCGTATGCCAAAGAGCGCTTGTCGATGCGTTCGTTAAGTGGAGCAAAACAACCTGAAAAAGTAGCGGACCCTTTAATTGTGCATCCTGATGTACGTCGTATGTTGTTAACACAAAAAGCCTTTGCAGAAGGCGGTCGTGCGATGCTTTATTATGCTGCTTTGTTTAGTGATAAGTTATCCGCAGCTAAAACAGAGGAAGAGCGCGAAGAAGCAGATAATACTTTAGGCATGCTAACGCCTATTCTGAAAGCGTTTTTAACGGAAACGGGTTGTGAATCTGCTAGCCTAGGGATGCAGGTATTTGGCGGGCATGGTTTTATTAACGAATGGGGGATGGAGCAGATTGTACGTGATACACGCATTTCAACGCTTTATGAAGGTACCACGGGAATCCAGGCGCTTGACCTGCTAGGGCGTAAAATAATGATGAGCAAAGGGGCTAACCTTAAATTTTTGACCAAAGAAATTTTTGCTTTTTGTAAGGATTATGGATTGATTTCACGTAATCCTCACAAGAAAGATATGCTTAAATTCATAACACCTTTATTCAAAACGCTGGCTGAATGGCAAATCCTTACCTTTAGAATTATGCACGGAGCTTCAAAAGATCGTGACTATGTAGGTTCTGCCTCAGTAGATTATATTATGTACTCAGGATATGTGGTGATGGCCTTCTTATGGGCGAAAATGGCGCAGTCTGCACATGAGAAACTAGCTACTGGTGAAGGGGATGCCGACTTCTTAAAAGCTAAGATTCAAACAGCTGAGTTTTATTTTGATCGTATTTTACCTAGAGCAAAAGGGCATGCGAGTATGATGACTAAAGCACCTAAGAGTTTGATGCAAATGGATGAAGCTCATTTTTCATTTAGTTGATGGCTCGAAGCTTTTCGCGCCTTAGTCAAGAAGTGAACTAAGAAACATACTAAGGCGTGAAAATCACATAATTGCGTATTTTTTAAAATATCAAAGGTTTTCTAGTATGTAGAGCCTTATAAGCACTATGCCATACGGAAAAGGGATTTCAATCCCTTGGCTTTTTTTACTTTTAGCATAGGTTTCAGTAAGTCAGCCTGTTTTTTCCTGGAGCAGGCTATCATTTGAATTTCGATCGCCGTTAGGGAGTTGTCTGAAGAGTTACAACTTTTTTGTACAGGTTTTGAAAGTTTCTTGGCTGAAGTGTTTATTGTAGTCGTGATAGGTTGTGGTGGGGGGATGTTTAGCGCTTCCAAAAGACTATCAACTTCCTGCATTTCCAGTTTGCATTCATTAATTAGCTCGATTGCCCAGCTTTCATCGGTTTCGAACTTATTCTGATTTTCAATTGTTTGATCTTCACTTCCATTTGAAATTGTCATTACTTAAAACTAACCTTTTATTGTTGCTGACTTGCTAAAAAAGGGCGTAGAGAATATCTATCTTGTTGTTTTAATTCGTCCTTATACTGAAGGGCCGCAATCATATTAATATTGCACGAGAGGGTCAATAGCCAATATGCTTTAGTGCTACTGACGAAAATACACTTGCACTAAGTGATAGCCAAACTTCGTTTTTATCGGGCCATGTATTACTTTGAGTGCTTTTTTAAAGATAACTTGGTCAATCGTTTTAACTAATTGCCCACGCTTTATTTCTCCCAAATCCCCCGACTGTTTTTTAGACGGGCATAGGGAATATTTTTTCGCCAGCGAGCCAAAATCCGCCCCATTTTTGAGTTTTTCCTTAAGTTTGATTGCTTCATCTTCCGTTTTAAGCAGAATATGTCGGGCCATGGCTGTAGTCATTCAAAATCCTTAGCTGTACTTTTTAAGTCACGGGTTTAAGTATTCAATTGTCGCCTCTTGATAAAGATCTTCAGCAAGAGCGATATCAAAGCATTGTACAATGCTTGTAAGAATAAGTTTAGCCTCTATCATCGCAAAGGCTTGGCCAATACATACTTGTGGACCGGTACCAAAGGGTATGTATACATGCTTGGGAATTGATTTTTCATTAACCGTGGGAAATCGCTCAGGATCGATTTTTTCAGGTTCCGAAAAATATTTGGGGTTATTATGAGAAGGTGAAGATAAACTCCACCTAAATCAAGAGGTGTGGTTTGGTATTATAAATAAGTGGTTTAGTCTTTAGGAGTCCTAACTAATAAGACATCACACTCAGAAAGATTCAGAATCTTATGCGCGGTAGAACCGAGTAAAACTTCAAGTCCATGGCGGCTATGGCTGCCCGCGATGATTAAATCGGTCTTAAGGTTTTCAGCTTGCTTGAGAACAGTTTGTGCAGGTGGGCCAAAACTAACAATTAAGCTATTAGGATCGAGACCTGCTTCTTCGATAAAGGGTTTAAGATAATTCGCGCCTGATTCTGCAAGCTCTTCCTGGTCCAAGGGGGGGGGGATTTGCCCTGGACTACCCGCCCAATCAGCAATGATAAGATCTAACACAACGTGTACGATATGCAACTTCACGCCATTATCACCGTCTAAAAATTCGGCAGCCTTTTTTAGTACCTGTTTCGAACTTTGACTGCATTCAACTGCAACAAGAATACTCTTATAGCTATGCATGTTATTCTCCTGTCTGATTGGTTTGGTAAGTACTTTAATACCTTTATTCTAGACCTTAATTACATAAATAAAATGATATGAGTCAATTATATGTTTCACTATTTTAGTTCTGATTCTCAGAAAGCGGCTGGCACATCATGCCAGCTAATTCTGACCGGTTTGAAATATTTAGTTTTTGATAAATTCGGTATAAGTGATTAGAAATAGTGGAGGGGGATAGCTTTAGCTTTTTTGCTATTTGCTTAAAACTCATGCCCTGCGTAACACCCTCTACAACCTGGCGTTCCCGTTTTGTCAGTTCATCCAAAGGTGTTGTTGGCCTGACGGTAATACGATATAAATCACCTAGTTGCTTACTCGTGATATGCAAATTATTTTTGATTAGCTCATTACCGTCTTCCGGTATTGGAAAGGCTAAAGATTGACCTGAGTAATCAGGAAAATTTTCTTCAATTAAATCCAAAAAACTGATTTCAGTTTCATGATAGATACCATGTTTATCACAAATGGCCGTATGGCTTATTTTGTCCTGCTCGATAGTATTAAGCCCTAACATACAGGCTTGGGATGCAGCGTTAAGAAGATGATAAAGCGCTCTTTGATAAATAGATTTTTCACTGTTTGAAAACATATTTTCAGGGGCTTTTCGGTAGATCGTCAATAAAGTATAAATACCACTACGTTGATCAATATGAATAGAGCTGAGAATACGGGTGATTTGATAAGGTTCAAATACCTTCTTATATACTTCTGATTGAAAAAACTCATCGTCACCCTGTACATCAGACATATCAACCGGTTCACCCACTTTCGTAAAGAGTAATTTACTAATAGGGTTGATGGGTAAATATTCTATGAGCGTATCGGGGAATTCTTTAGGTAAACCGATAGTCGTGTGGGTATGAAAAGTCCGCGTGCTTAAATGACCAGTACTCCAAATTGCGGCATCGAAATCAATCAAGGCTTGTAATTCGTTCAAAGCCCAATAGCGAAACTGAGCTAGATCAATGTGCTGGGTTGATCGATATAAACGGCTGATAAAGTGATCAATTGGGTCCATTAGGAAAGTACTCGTTGTTCTCTATGCAATAGCTTATATTTTTATCTTGGTATGCATGTAATCATCATTAGGGTAATTTTACTATCCTAAACTATAAAAATCTCTGGCACACTTATATCCTAATTTAGCAAAGTGATCTTATTTATGAATACTAAAAAGAGCGATGTCATTGTTGTTGGTGGTGGTATAGCTGGCTTGGTAACGGCCTTTGAGTGTCTAAACCAAGGTTTATCTGTAAGAATCATCGAACGAGATACAAAGCAAAATCTTGGCGGTTTAGCCAAGCTGTCTTTTGGTGGCATGGCTTTGGTGAATACCCCCCTTCAAAAGCGTATGGGAGTGCATGACAGCCCAGAAATTGCTTTAAAAGACTGGTACTCTTTTGCGGATTTTAATGAAGACGACCACTGGCCAAAGCAATGGGCGAAGTATTATGTAGAGCGTAGCTCTGAAGATGTTTATAACTGGTTACTTGAGCATGGTTTGAAGTTTTTTCCAGCTGTTAATTGGGTAGAGCGTGGACAATATGGCGAGGGCAATAGCTTGCCTCGGTACCATATTCTTTGGGGAACAGGTTATCGTTTGGTAGAGCGCTTTATTGAGTTATTACAGAATCATAAAAATAATCAAAAATTAGAAATACATTACCAGCACAAGGTGCATGACTTTATTCGCGATGATGGTGCGGTAGTCGGTTGTAAAGCGTTGAATGAGGTAAGTGCAGAAGAATTTGAATTTCACGCTAGCTATACAGTGGTTGCAACAGGGGGGATAGGTGGAAATCTAAAAAAAGTTAGGGATAACTGGTATAAGCCCTGGGGGAAAGCGCCGAGTGAAATGCTCAATGGCTCGCATAAATATGCAGACGGTTTATTGCATGATGTATTAAGTGATCAGGGTGCTGCTGTGACCCACTTGGATAAGATGTGGAATTATGCGGCAGGAATACCGCATCCTAAAGCAAGCTTTGAAGACCAGGGCCTAAGTCTCATCCCTTGTAAAAATGCATTATGGTTAGATCATTCAGGTAAACGTATTGGCCCTGAACCTTTAGTAACTGGCTTCGATACCAATGAACTTTGCCGCCGTGTCTCAGCATTAGAGCAACCTTATACCTGGCAGTTATTTAATTGGCGAATTGCGATTAAAGAGTTTGCTATATCAGGTTCAGAACATAATCAACATATTCGTGATCGCAAACTGTTTTCATTTTTAAAAGAGGCCCTGTTTGGCAATCACCGTTTAATTAAACAATTACAGAGTGAAAGTGACCATTTTCTGGTAGCTGATGACCTTCCCTCGCTAGTTTCAAAAATGAATGCACTTAACAAAGATACTAATGTTGATTTTCATACTGTTGAGCAAGAAGTTAAGCAATATGATGACATGGTCAACCTTGGGCCATCATTATGGAATGATGACCAGTTAAGGCGCGTTCAACATGCACGATCCTGGCGTTCAGATAAAATGCGTACTTGCAAACCAAAAGCGATATTGGATACTAAATCGGGGCCACTGATCGCCGTTAAGCTAAGGCTTATTTCCAGAAAGAGCTTAGGCGGTATTCAAACAGATCTTCAAAGTCGTGTGCTGGATTTATGGGGTGAACCTATTAATGGCCTCTATGCTACAGGTGAAGCTGCTGGCTTTGGCGGGGGCGGCGCGAGTGGTTTTAAATCACTGGAAGGCACCTTTTTATCGGGCTGTATTCTTACTGCGCGAGCAGCGGCTGAATCAATTAAAAAGTCTAAGGCATAACAAAAAACTAATAAAACAAATTCTCTACACCACAAAGAGGCAAAAATTGTGAAAAAAACAGGCGCTTGGTTAGTAAAATATGCATTAGAACAAGTAGGCGTACGCCATACATTTGGTATTCCCGGAGTACATAATACCGAAATATATGACGAACTAAATAAATCAGATTTAATTACACCCATGCTGGTGACCCATGAAGGGTGTGGCGCTTTTATGGCGGATGCTATGAGTCGTACAAGTGATACCATCGGTACTTTAGTGATTGTACCTGCTGCGGGCGCAACACATGCCGCTAGCGGGATTGGCGAAGCATTTTTGGATGGTATTCCAATGCTGGTGATTAGTGGAGGCGTACGCAGTGATTCTGAATTTCAATATCAGCTACATGATATGGACCAGCATGCCATGATGGCGCCAATCACCAAAGCTACCTTTAAAGTAGAGACACAAGCTGAAGTATTAGAAACGATCTATAAAGCATATCAAATTGCCACCTCAGGTGAGCCCGGCCCGGTTTTTATTGAAGTACCTGTTAATGTTCAGCTGTATACGGGTGAAGTCACCTCTGTATTAAGTTATAACAATTTTGTCAGTCATCATGCGAAACAAAAATCAGAAAGCCCTGATGATAAGTTAGATGAAGCTGTTGATCTTTTACTAAGTGCAAAATCACCGGGCTTGTTTTTAGGTTGGGGGGCTGTCGATGTAAGCGAAGAAACCAAACGCATCGCAGAACTGCTAGCCGCGCCCGTGTCGACAACACTTCAGGGCTTAAGTGCTTTTCCTGCCAATCACCCCTTACATACAGGCATGAGCTTTGGCCCTGCAGCCGTGCCAGCAGCAACCAATGCATTTGCATCATGTGACTGTATGTTAGCGATTGGTACACGTTTTGGTGAAATTGGCACCGGCAGTTTTGGTGTGAGTGTTCCGAAAAACTTGATCCATATAGATATAAATCCTGAGGTTCTGAGTGTAAATTACCCAGCCAAAGTCGCTATTACAGGGGACTCAGTTGATATCACACCACTTTTACTTAAGAAACTTGAAGAAAAACTAGTACAACAAAATATCAACCTTAGTTCACGTATGAGTCAGGTCAGTAAAAGTATTGCCAAAGATAAACAAGCTTATACCCAGGAGTGGCTCCAGCATGATAGCAAAGGCCTCGTGAATCCCGCTCGATTTTTTGATGGCTTAAGGTCAAAACTACCTGATGATGGTTTTGTTGTTGTGGATGATGGTAACCACACATTTCTTACGGCTGAGCTTATGCCTATTCATACCCCAAGAAGCATGATATCGCCTACTGATTTCAACTGTATGGGATATGCCGTTCCCGCGACTATTGCAACAAAAATTGCCAACCCGGATAAAGATGTTGTATCAATTATTGGTGATGGTGCATTTTTGATGACATGCATGGAAATTATAACCGCGAGTGAAAATAAATTAGGTGCAATATTTACAATTTTCAACGATGGTGAATTATCACAAATTTCACAAGCTCAAAATATACCTTACAATCGTAAGACATGCAGTGTATTGGGAAATACGCGTTTTAAAGGTGTAGCCCAAGCAACAGGGGCAGAATATGTCTGCATCAGCAATGATTCAGAAATTCAACAAGGACTTGAAAAAGCATGGGAATATTCAAAAATTGGCCAACCCGTTATATTAGATGTTCATGTTGACTACAGTAAGCAAACCCGCTTTACCAAAGGTATTGTAGGCACAAACCTTAAACGCTTACCTCTGAACACCAAAATTCGCATGGTAAGTCGTGCGTTAGTAAGAAAAGTAACAGGTTAGTCGCCAGCGTAACTTTTAGGGTGGGCTATCATGCCCACCTAATTAATGCCTTAAAAAATTCCTGCCAATCTACCCCTCCGAGAGCAATATAAGAAAAAAATAAAAAAAATATGGACAGAGTGAGAATATCTACACATAATACTGAGTATGTATACAGTACATATCCGGTAAAAATGTTTATTCAGAGAATAACATTGGAGTGTACTAACGATTATAATTTTTAGACCGTAGGGGATATCTCAAATGAATGACAACAAGAAAAAGGCCTTAAGCGCAGCATTGTCGCAAATTGAACGTCAATTTGGTAAAGGTGCTGTAATGAAACTAGGGGATCAACCACGAGATTTAATGCCATCTGTATCAACAGGTTCACTAGGTTTAGATATTGCGCTTGGTATTGGCGGCCTTCCTTATGGTCGAATTGTTGAAATTTATGGGCCGGAAAGTTCCGGTAAAACAACATTAACTTTGCAAACCATTGCAGAAGCCCAAAAACAAGGTAAAACTTGCGCTTTCGTTGATGCAGAGCATGCACTTGACCCGATTTATGCCGAAAAGCTAGGCTTAAATGTTGATGAATTATTAGTATCGCAGCCTGATACCGGTGAACAAGCACTAGAGATTGTAGACATGCTAGTACGTTCAAATGCTGTCGACGTGATTGTGGTTGACTCTGTTGCGGCATTAACGCCAAAAGCTGAAATTGAAGGCGATATGGGTGATAGTCACATGGGCTTGCAAGCACGTTTAATGTCGCAAGCACTTAGAAAACTAACGGGTAATATTAAAAGTGCGAACTGTTTGGTAATTTTCATCAACCAAATCCGTATGAAAATCGGCGTGATGTTTGGTAATCCAGAAACAACAACTGGCGGTAATGCACTAAAATTTTATTCCTCTGTACGTTTGGATATTCGTCGTATCGGTGCGGTCAAGCAGGGTGATGAAATCGTCGGTAACGAAACGCGTGTAAAAGTAGTAAAAAATAAAGTGTCGCCGCCTTTCAAACAGACAGAATTTCAAATTTTATACGGAAAAGGCATTTATCACCTAGGTGAAGTGGTTGATCTAGGTGTTAAAGAAGGTTTTGTTGATAAGGCTGGTGCATGGTATAGCTACAATGGTGATAAAATCGGTCAGGGTAAAGCCAATGCAGCAAACTATTTAAAAGAAAATCCAAAAATTGCACAAGAAATTGAAACAAGAATTCGTGAAAAATTAATGCCTAAGCCTCAAACTCCTGAGCCAGGTTCCACTGAAGAGCTAGCTTTAGAGGTTTAAGGCTTTAAGAAAAAATAAAAAAGTTTGTTGCTTGGGCAGTTTAATCAATTTTGATTTTACTGCCCTTTTTTTATTTGATCGAAACTATTGCTCGCTAGTCATGACTTCAATATCGTCAAAACCTTGTTCGTCTGCTTGAAGAGCAGGTTCTTGACGAGTTTCAGTGGCTTCATTGTTAGGCAGGATAGGTGTGAGTGTTTTAATTACTTCCACTGCTTGCTCTACTTGGGCTGCAGGAACTACTGGAGCCGATTCAAGCTTTTGAATGGCAAGTTTAGTTTCTTGTTGGCTGGTTTCAAGTTGTGCTTTTAAGTCACCAACCATTTTAATGAGCGCTTCTGTTGCGTTATAAAGCTTTTGGGGTTCCAGGTTTTTACCGTAGGCTTTTTGGTTAATGCTGTTGAGTAAATCGACCATAAGAAGAATGTGCTTTTCTGAATTCTCTGGCTCCATGCGAATTACTTTTTCAGATTCTAGTGCCACATAGTAAGCATGCTTTGTGGCCCAAAGGGCTTCTTCACCCACTTTTTTAACGCCTTTACGGTCACGATAATTTTTTTGAATAAAGTTATTTGAGGCTTCAAGTATCTGACCTGCTTTTTCAAAGCTAAGTTCTGCATATTCATCCGCATCGATGTCATCCGCTTTTTCGTAAAATGCTTCAGCTTCTGTTAAATGAATATTTTTAAGTGTCATTATTTCAAGCTCAGACATATCGGCTAGTAAAGCCGCCTGATCACTCACTGCCTCGGCAGTTTTACCTTTCTCTATTAATATTACCAAATCAACAAAGTCTTCCATAAGACTTTGGTAGTCATCTGCTAATAATGACGGCGTTTTTAGCTCAATAAGAATGTCTTTATGAATGAGCGCTTCTTTTAGATTTGCTTGTACAGTCACTTTGTTTTTATAGGCATCATCGATAAAGTTTTGTGCGGCGATAGCAGCCATTAATGCAGCATTTTTAATGTCTTCAGGTGGCGCTATCAAGTATTCACGCGCTTGGGTAATGCTTTCTTGTGCTTGCACCAAATGTAAAGGTGCGAAAAACTCAAGTTCGGCTATTTTCGCATCACTTAATTTTTCTTCAGCAGACTCAATTGCTTGCTCTGGTGTGAATGTCGCACTAGACGCTTCTTGGGCAGCACGTTGTTGAACACTTTCGGATATAGCGATTTGCTTGCTTGCGCAAGCCGATAAAAGTAGAGCGCTAATAGTAAGCGTGAGTGTTTGCAATT
>Ga0105348_1000990_pt1 | contig 19924 bp, 21 predicted proteins | sample EN8Hudsemesocosm_2_FD_83504 | JGI IMG/M metagenome (GOLD analysis project Ga0105348, IMG submission 83504) | Methane-oxidizing microbial communities from mesocosms in the Hudson Canyon - EN8C Hudson Canyon | ecosystem: Environmental > Aquatic > Marine > Cold seeps | place: Hudson Canyon... | reverse complement strand
CACTTGTATGCTTGATACAAGAAAGATGATTATATTCCTGTCTGAATTGCGAAGTCTATAAGTGTCTTGGTCTTTTGTAGTCGAGATAAGGAGACTTGATCCAGTTGACATCTCAATATACTGTGTCGATCAACCTTACCCAATGGCTAAGCACATAAAGGACAAAACGCATGGCTAAGCAAACAGCTAAGAAAACAACAAGCAAATCAAAGAGTATTGTCATTACCGGAGCAAGCGATGGCATTGGTAAAGCATTGGCCTGGGAGATGGCTAGTCGAGGGTACAATCTCGGTTTAACCGCGCGTCGAGGAGCTTTGCTTGAAGCACTTAAAGCGGAGATTCAAACTAAGTACCCCGCTATTAAAATCGTCGTTGAAGTCTTGGATGTCACTGACTTTGGCGAGGTGCCCAAGGCGTTATCAAGTGTACATGGGGCCTTAGGCGTAATTGATATACTGGTCGTGAATGCAGGTATCTCCCGATCCGGGCGAGTGGTGAGTACGCCGATTGAAGATCAGCTTGCGGTTATCAATACCAACCTTAATGGCGCTATTGCCACTGTTGCCGCTGGTTTAGCGCTATTTAGGCAGCAAGGTGCGGGGCACATTGTTGCAACCTCATCCGTAGCCGGTTACCGGGGCTTACCGCGTAATGCTGCTTATTCGGCATCTAAAGCGGGTTTATCGACGTTCATGGAAAGTGTCAGACTGGAAACTCGCAAAGAGAATATTGATGTGACGGTGATTAATCCAGGTTTCATTGATACGGCGATTAATAGGGGAATGGCGAGTCGGCCTTTTGTTATCAGTGTTGAGAAAGGCGCGAGCTTATTTGCAGATTTGATTGAAAAGAAAGTGACAGTATCAAGCGTGCCTAAAATGCCCTGGAATCTTTTGGCACCCTTATTAAGAATCCTGCCGGATTCAATCATCGCAAAAATGTAGTAGATAAAAACGTAGCGAAAATGGTCGTAGGAGTTGGCTGCGGGGGGATGCTAATAGGAGATGGTCGTAGAAGAAAGTCACAGGAGGGGTAGTGGTGAATGTCAGTGGAGAGGGACTAAATTTAGATTAGACCTTCCGAATATTTGCGGAAAAAATCAAAAGTATCCGCCGAGGCATCTTTAAAGAACAAACCTAATGTGAAGCCATCTTTCGCGATGGAGGTGTGTTTAACTTCGGCAAGAATCTTGAAGTCTCTTTTTGTGCCATTATAAAAAGTATTAATATCAAGTAGGACTTTTGTATTAGCGCGGAAATTTACATGGCTGTCGACTGACGCACCCCGTTCAGAAACATCTTGAGTTCGGCAATGAATGACGTCCTTATTCATCGTGGTAAGGCTAATACGCCAGCGAGCTGCTCGACGACTAAAGCAGCGTCTTTCAGAACCCTCGGTTAAACTATCAGCGGTAATCTCTTGTGTTTGATCAAGTTGACTGGCGACAGTTTTATTCTCTTCTAACATTAATGTTTCCAAATTTTGATATTGCTACAAATATGTGGGTACAGCATTAAAAGTAGCCTAGCTTTGATAAGCTATCAATACTGATTGGTAATAAATTGTATTACGTGTTTTTAGTTGTTATTTGATATAACTGTTTTGTTGTTTATGTGTTTATGGAATTTAACATACTGTGAATTCGATTGACTCACGCGTTAAAAGAATAAGAGGAACCAGCAATGCCTAATAGTCATGCAATTATCAATATTACTAACCTGCGTTTACGTACTTATATTGGTTTTAATCCTGATGAGCAGACCAAACAGCAGGATATTATTATTAATGCTGAAATACATTATCCGGCAAATAAACTTTGCTTAGAGGATAATATTGATAATGCTTTAAATTATAAGCTCATTGCCAAAAAGATTATCCACCATGTTGAGGAAGGTAAATTCCTGCTATTAGAAAAGTTGGTGTCAGATGTTGTGAATATTTGTAGTGAGCACGACTGGGTGAGTTATGCGCGCGTTAAAATTGATAAACCACACGCATTGAGGTTTGCTGACTCTGTATCCTTAAGTCTTGAACAGTATAAATAAGTGTATTGGGTAAGCTATTAGGCGCCTAAGAACGCGTACATCTCAGCGCTAGTTTCGAAATATGTTTTAGCAAAGACTTTTATTTTCAAAAACAGCCCTTATAAAAGGCCTGTGAATTATTTTATAAACCTTTATTAAACTTACGAGAATAACTATGTCAGAGATAGATTTATCTTCAAACGAAGCTAAAGCGTCATACGGTGTTGGTATGCAAATGGGCCAACAGTTAGCGACTGTATTTAATGGTGTGTCTTTAGAAGCGGCTATTGCAGGTATTAATGATGCCTTTGCTGGAAAAGGTCCTGCTATTGCTGGTGAAGAAATTAATGCAGCATTTGAAGTTATTCAAGCGCAAGTAGAAACTGAGAAACAAGAGCAAGCTAAACAGTTCGCCGGTGAAGGCGAAGCTTTTCTAGCGGATAACGCTAAGCGTGATGAAGTGACTGTACTAGACTCAGGTTTACAGTATGAAGTCATCACTGAAGGCGAGGGTGATATCCCTACGGCTCAAAGTGTGGTGAGCACGCATTATCGTGGTACTTTGATCGATGGTAAGCAGTTTGATAGCTCTTATGATCGTGGTGAGCCAGCTGAATTTCCTGTTGGCGGCGTTATTGCTGGCTGGACTGAAGCACTTCAGAAAATGAAAGTGGGTTCAAAATGGAAATTATTCATCCCTTATCACCTAGCTTACGGTGAAGCTGGCGCAGGTGGTGATATTGGACCATACCAGGCTTTAGTTTTTGATATTGAACTTCTGAATATTGTTGGCTAAAACCGTCTTCTAAAAGCCGGCGATTTGAGGGCTATGTCCCAAATCGCCGGCTTTACTCCTTTCTACTCACTTGTTTCTTCCTTGTGACAAGTGCCTCCTATGTTATGCTCGCCTTCGTAAATATACAGACGTGTTATTTTAGATATGACACTCAGTAAGCTTGGCTTATTGCCAAGACTTCTCATTGAAGGGTAGGGCCATGAAAATATTACTGTCTTTAATATCATTGTTATTTTTACCAAGCACTTGCTTATTTGCGAGTGAATTAAATGCAGATAATGCACAAAAATTCTTACACGACTCAGGCTTAAGCGAGCTCATCGACTCCTTACCTCAGACCTTGGAGCAACAACTTAATTTACCTCGTTTAATGGCCGTAAATACTATACCGCGTGATAGCGCCCAACAAGCTGTTGATGTGGCGCTGAGCCAGGTGGGTGGCCAGCAATTGGCGCTTTCCTATTTAACTTCAAAGCCAGTTGCTCAAGCGCTTTCGGGGGCGGTTGACTTTCTGGCCTCGCCTTTAGGCCAAAGAATAGTGGCAGAAGAAAGGGCGGCCGCTACACCTGGCGCTCAACTTGAAATGCAGGCTTATGCGATGCAAATGGCCACCACGCCTCCAGCTAATGCACGTATAAACTTGATACAAGAGTTGATGCTAGCGCAAAATGCCGATCAAGTGATTCTAAAGCTTATGCAAGGTACTTTTTATAGTGTGCTTGATATTACTCGGTCCCTGAATCCTGACCTTGCAAAAGGTCTGAAAATTGAAATGGATAAAGCTTGGTCTAAAATGAAACCGGTTCTGAGTGAACAGTTTTCTCAGTTTATGCTTATGGGGGTGCAGTATAGTTATCGCCATATTTCAGATGAAGATTTAAAGACCTATATTCAGTTTCTAAATACGCCAAGTGGCAAAGCATATTGGCATACCGGTCTTGATATCATTGACTTATATTTAAAGCGCTTTGTTGTCGTGTTTGTTGAACAGCTTGCTAATAAATCGTGAGAATTATGATGACCCTACGTTGTTGCTGTTTTGAGTATTTATAGACGCATAAAACAATATCAGTATGGCTTTCTTTTACTCGCTTTTCTGGTGCTGTTTTTTCATTTCCTTCCTGATCAGGGACTGGTTTTTCCATCATTAAAAGATGCCGCGCATAGTATTGTTTTTGCTGTGGCGACGTATCTACTCTTGCTTGTTTTTGTGCCGGCATATCAGCTTTATTTTAACGACCCGCAGAGCGTTTTTTACAGAACAGCCGGTATCTGTTTGTTTGCATTTTTTATCGGTATTGTGATTGAAATAGCTCAGCCTTATGTTGGACGAGATCGAAGCCTGATCGATGTTATTTATGATTTGCTCGGTTGTAGTGCTGCGGGTATTTTCCATTCTAGAAAATATATAGAATCACTCAGGAGAAAGCGTTTAAGCGTGGTGTTTGCAAGTAGCTTGATTTTACTCGGGCTGGTTTATCCTATGTATAACATATCTATTATTGTACAGAGGAATCTGTCTGCGCCTCTATTGCTTAGCTTTGACCAAAAATGGGAATCAGCCATTGTGCGCCAAAATGCGGCAACGGAATTGAAAATTAGTGATGCGCCAACAGCATGGCCAAATAAAACTAAAGTCGCCAGAGTGAAATTTGGTGTCGGGTATCAATATCCAGGAATTTCATTTCATAATATTTATGGGCAATGGGCTGAGTTTTCATCTGTAAGTTTTGAGGTGTTTTCTGAGCAGCAGGATGAGGCTACTTTAATATTGCGCATCCATGATGCGCTGCATCAGAATCAATATGATGATCGTTTTAACTTGAATCTCCGAGTGCTTCCAGGTTTGAATAATTTTGCTATTTCACTTGATGACGTGAAGTTGGCGCCAAAGTCCAGGGAAATGCAATTAGACAAAATTGTTTCTATGATACTGTTCATGGCGGGGCCTGAAAAACCGATAAGTTTATACATCGATAATATCGAACTAAATTGAGACTATAGTCATTATTTTATGACTATAATTGACGCCATTCGACCCGATTGAGCGCCATCCCGGCGATAAGAATAGAAGCGTTCAGTATCGTTAAAAGTACATAAATCGCCCCCATAAATACCGACTACCCCAGCTGCTTGTAATTGAAGCCGAGCCAATTGATAGATGTCGGCCATCCATTTTCCTTTATCTTTTGCCGGTATAAAGGCGGCTTTTGAGTGGGTATTAATATTCACAAAGGCCTGATAAACGTCTTCTCCAACTTCGAAGTGTTTTTGGCTGATGGCGGGGCCTAACCAGGCAATAATATTGTCTGCTTTAGAAAAACGCTGGATTGCTCTTGTCAGAATGCCGCTTGCCAAACCGCGCCAGCCAGCATGAATAGCAGACACTTTGGTGCCGTTGGTATTGCATAATAATACGGGCAGGCAGTCTGCAGTCATCACAATACAGGCCAAATTTATCTCTTCAGTATCACAGCCATCAGCTTGAAAAGGCGGGGTATGATGCTCGGCAGAAATTATATTCTGGCCATGAACCTGTTCTAACCAGCATAAACGATCATTCGGTATACCAAGCTGGTTTGATAAGTGCTCTCTATTTTGTTGAATGATGCTTGCTTGATCGCCCACGTGTGTCGCAAGATTAAAATCAGCATAGCCATTTTTGAAATCTAGAGGGGAAGAGGGTGCCGCTATTATGTTTAATGGGGGCTGTCGACTCGTCACAAGCGCCTGTATATTAGCAGGCGCAGGCCATATTGGCGTGATCCAGTTTGTTTTGCCTTGCGTCATTCTATAAGCCTACTTATTCTATAGGTCTGCTTATTCTATAGGAGCGCTAAGGGTATCCAGCAAAATTTGCATGTCTTCTGGCAGCTCAGACTCCCAGCTCATTTCTTCACCTGTCTTTGGGTGAACCAGTGTAATCTTCTTAGCATGTAGTGCCTGGCGACTGAAAGTACGTAAACTTTGTTTTACTTCTTCAGACACATTTGAGGGTATTTTTAATCGGCCAGCATAAGTGCTGTCACCAATTAAAGGATAATTAATATGTGCCATATGAACGCGTATCTGATGCGTTCGCCCCGTTTCCAGTCTGACCCGGATGTGAGTATGGGCAGCAAACTTCTCCAATACGCGGTAATGGGTCACGGCTTTTTTCCCGAAGGGATGAACGGCCATCTTCTTGCGATTTTTTGGGCTACGCGCGATAGGTTGGTCAACCTTGCCGCCACCGGTCATGACCCCGCATACGACCGCTTCGTATTCGCGTCCCATTTCTCGGGATTGTAATTGTTTAACGATATGAGCATGTGCTGTCAGGGTTTTCGCGACCACCATTAAACCGGTTGTATCTTTATCCAGTCGATGCACAATGCCAGCTCTGGGAATGGTTTTAATATCGGGGAAGTGATGCAGTAAGGCGTTGACCATTGTGCCGCTGTAGTTTCCTGCTGCGGGATGAACCACCATACCTGTTGGTTTGTTAATGATCAAAATGTCATCATCCTGGTACACAATATCGAGTGGTATATCTTCAGGTAACCAGTCACCCTGATCTTCTAGCTCTGCTTTTACTTCAATGAGATCGTTAACCTTGACCTTTTCTTTTGGTTTTAAGGTCTTGCCATTAAGGGTGGCTTGCCCTTGTTTGATCCACTGTTGAAGGCGAGAGCGTGAATAATCGGGCATCAATTCCGTTAATACTTGATCGAAACGGTTATCTGATAGTTCGAAGGGAACAACGAAGTCAGCTTCAACAAATTGGCTCATAGTGTCTCTTGTGCTCTGATTAGTTATATTTACGTTGATATACACCGTTTTTGCATTAACTTTGACGTTTTGTCATACACGCTAATTACAATTTATGGAATAATAGCCGCTAGTATAACCTCTCTGGGCGCTTCTCAGGTGATCAACTCTCAATATTATTTATTTTGTAGCTAATTTATGCGTTTAAATTTTGTTTTTCTAGTTTGTTTAATTGTAAGTTTAAGTCTTAGTGGCTGTAGTTCACTGCCCAAAAAAGACTCCACTGAACAAGAACTTTATGATGCGGCTAAAAGGTCGATAAAATTAAGAAACTTCCCACAAGCCACCATCGCACTTGAAGAGCTGGAAGCACGTTTTCCTTTTGGAAAATATGCTGAACAAGCCCAGCTAGATTTAATCTATGCGCGTTATGGTAGTCTGGACCTGGAAGGCTCAAAACTAGCAGCCGAACGTTTTATTCGATTACATCCACAAAGCCCTAGCGTTGACTACGCCTATTATATTCGGGGGATTGCAAACTACAATCAGGATATAGGGGTTTCTAGTCAATATTTTCCCATGGTTGATATAAGCTCACGTGACCCTGGTCATATGCGTCTTGCATTTAAGGACTTTTCTGAGTTATTGATACGCTTTCCTGATAGCTCCTATGCCTCTGATGCCCAACAAAGAATGATTCAAATCAGGAATCATCTTGCTGAGTATGAATTGCACGCCGCTAGGTACTATATTAAACGCCAGGCTTATGTTGCAGCGGCTAACCGCGCGACAGAAGTGGTGAAAAAATTCTCTTCGACTCCTTCGGCAGAAGAAGCGCTGATTATGATGGTAGAGCTTTATCGGGAGTTAGGCTTGGCATCTCAGGCCGACGATGCTTTAACCGTGCTAAAAGCCAATTACCCAGAGGGTAGAGGTTTTAATGCAAATAATGAATTTGTCGTTATGCATGAGCTGAAGCAAAAACGTAGCTTAAGTAGTGTGATTAGTTTAGGTTTTTTTGACTAGTGTTATTTATTGAAAAAGGTTTTTGGAATGGGTTTGCGCCAGAGAATTATTGAAGAAATGAAAGTGAAGGCTGAAATTCAAGCTGAAACTGAAATTCAGATACGTATCGACTTTATAAAACAGACGCTTCAGTCATCAGGCTTAAAAACTTTAGTCTTAGGTATTAGTGGTGGTATTGATTCATGTACCTGCGGCAAGTTAGCACAGCTCGCGGTAGATCAATTGAATCAAGCGGATGGTGCTCAGTCGGATGGGGTTTACCAGTTTGTGGCTGTCCGTTTGCCTTATGGTGAGCAGGCGGATGAGCAGGACGCTCAGATCTCAATCGATTTTATTGCGCCAAATAAATCACTAACCGTAAATATCAAATCTGCTGCAGATGGCTTGCATGCCGAAGTCATTTCATCCCTTAAAGCCGAAAATGCGTTAAGGGCAAGTGCGAGTCAGCTTGATTTTGCTAAAGGCAATGTAAAGGCACGTGCGAGAATGGTGGCTCAATATGATATTGCTGGCATTTTAGGTGGACTGGTTTTAGGGACCGATCACTCAGCGGAAAATATTACCGGTTTTTATACTAAGTATGGTGATGGCGCAGTTGATTTGGCGCCCTTATTTGGGTTGAATAAACGACAAGTCCGCTTGTTGGCAAAGACCTTAGGCGCACCGCAGGAGATCATTGAAAAAGCACCCACAGCCGATTTGGAGTGTGGTGAGCCCGGCAAGAAAGATGAAGATGCACTGGGTGTGACTTATGATCAAATTGATGATTTTCTTGAAGGAAAGGAAATTGAAAACTGGGCGGCTGAAAAATTAATGGGTATATATCAAGCGACTCAGCACAAGCGTCAAGCGATACCAACTATTTACGATTAGTTTAAGCGCTTAAGTGTAAAATAGGTGTTTAGCTAAAATAACACCGTATCATCACTCGCTGTAGTGCTAGAGGTTGTAGTGCTAGAGGTTGTAGTGCTAGAGGTCGTAGCATTGGATTTTATCTCCTTCCTTATTTTATAGCGACGCTCGTGAGATTTTTCAATATTCGTGGCTTGAAATTTATCAAGTTTTTCTTCAATACTGGTTGAGAGTTTTAATAAATCATTTTCACTGACTGATTGAACATTAGCATTCTGTAAAGCTTCACTATTTAGTTATGTCAACGCGTCTGCAGATACTTTTGAATTTTCTTCTGTCTTACTTTGTTCTTCCATGGAATACTGAATTTTCTCGGCCAGATGACGTATGTCTTCTATCGCCGCTTGTTTCGAGTCGTTGGTTAATGACCTCAAAAAAGAGCTTGGTAATGGCTATTAACGTCGTCTACATCCAGGCGTAATGAGAAATCAACCTGCTGGTGATCTTCGCCTCGGAGTTTGCTTACGCAGTCTTTGAGTGGCTTTGTCTACCAGAAAAAGGCAAAAATTATGGCTGCAAAGGCAATGCTTAATTGCAGCCATAATGAAGGTTCGAGCCCAAAAAACGAGAGTGTTATGTTAATGAGAGGGAAAAAAAGGCTTATGGGTAAGAGCAGCAAAAAGTTGTGTGCTTTGAGGTTGTCCATGTTTCAAAAGTACCCGTCTTTAAGTCAGAGCTTAATCGTTAGCCGAGAGCTTAAGTATTGAAGGAGTATTATGAGTCTAGTTAAAAAATGCGAACTTACCTAATCATTGGTCTCTGGGCATCAGATGTTTTTTAGCATTATTTAATGGGCCATTTTTTGATTTTGGTACATTTGTTTGAATTATTTTGAGTAAAGAAATATTAATCTATCTGGCAATCCCTTCAAGCTCATGCATAATGAATAGTATTCGTTATGTATACGACGTGCGCAATTAACTATAAAAATAAACAGCATTGATAAAACAAGAGCGTTAATAAGGCTTATTTTTCAAGCTTTAGTTGTCTAACGCTAGGCTATTCATTCAAGCCAATGGCAGGGAGATTCATGAAAATGAGTCAGCAAAAAACAGACAATAAGCCAACTAAAATTGAGCGAATAAGACCAACAATCAAACAGTTGATGCACTTTCGGCCTATTGATACATTTACCGAGCAGCAACTGATTCTGGTTTCAGCTAATTCTATCGTCAAATCTTACGAGAAAAACCAGCTCGTACTGGAGGCGGGCAGTCATGACAAAATTGAATATTTTCTTCTGAAAGGGCGAGTAGAGTTAGTATCGATTGATGGCCGTACGAAAGACATAGCCGCAGACTCAGACAGTGCTCATGCAGCGGTGGCCCTACTTCAGCCCCGAAAATATACCGTTAGAACCAAGACACCTTGCCAGTTTATTTTAGTCAGACAAACTACCGTGAGTACATTTCTCAAAGAAATCCCGAACGAGTCGACTATCCAGTTTAGTGTTTCGGATCATCATTCAGGGCATGAGCTAGGCGATATTGAGCGTTCATTTGAGCATGACCTAAAAAATAATACCTTGAAAATACCCTCCTTTCCTGATGTGGCTATGCGTATTAAAGGTTTATTAGATGATCCAAATACGACGGTGAAAGATATTGCCAGTGTCTTAAATAATGACCCTGCGATAACAGTGAAATTACTTAGGACATGCAATAGCCCATTATACCGAACAGCGAATGAGGTGACGTCAAGCTCCGATGCCATTGTGAGATTGGGCTTTGATACAACGCGACAGCTTGTCACCATCTTTGTCATGAAGGAGTTGTTTCAGAGTAAAAATAAATACTTACAAGAAAAAATGCGACACCTTTGGTTACATTCACGAGAAGTGGCGTCTTTCGCTTATGTTTTGGCGAGTATTACGCCAGGAATGAACCCAGAGCATGCCATGTTGGCAGGCTTAATTCAGGATATAGGCACTATTCCTATACTCAATTACATAGAAAGCTATCCTGACTATATGAAGCTGGATTATAAAGTTGATGGCATTATTACTAAGCTAAAGCGTAAGGTCGGTTGTGATCTACTTCAGAAATGGGATTTTCAAGCAGACCTTATCGAGGTGGCGGAAAACTCTCAAAACTGGGCTTATGCCTCAGCAGGCGATAAACCCACTTATGCAGATATAGCGATTGCTGCACAAGTACACACTTTTATTGGCAAAAAGGAACAGAGCGAACTACCGCCTTTTAATACGATACCCGCCTTTAGGAAGTTAGGTGATGGCGGTTTGACGCCGGAGCAAAGTAAGGATGTATTGCAGCGGTCACATCGGCAGATTGACGATATCCAGGCCTTGCTCAGTCCTGAACCCATTCCCGTTCTTAGTTAGAGTGATGGGGCGAGGGTGTCGTTTTCCTTTAGCTTAATAAACTCGCTAATACTGCCAGCATAATATAACCATAGCCGATGGTCGCTGGGAGAAATCCAAGCAAAACTCTCAGTTTTTCCAAAAAGCTGACCGGGTTTGCCATCTCGGGTTTTATGGCGAGCATAATAAAACCAAGAGGATTATAAAGGGCGCCAAAACAGGTGAGCAGAATAATGCTATCTGGGAGCGAGATAACTAAACGCTCACAAAGGTAAAAACTCATGACAAGCAGAATAGCCATCAAAAGAAAATCGATATGGGCCCGAATCAGTTGATGTGTGCCCGGGAAAATAGATTGCAGTGTTTGGACTTTAGCGTAAAGGATAAACGAGGCCAGCCAAGCAAGGCTGAGCGATATCAACATAGAAATAGCAGCGGTGATCAGAAAATAATCGAGCGAAATTGTCATCGGGCTTGTGAATAAAAGTAGTACATAGAGCCGGCATTATGCTGTGAAATAAGCTGTATGTCTTTGTGAAGTCACTACACCTTCAAAATAAGTCTTAATGTGTCAGCTAACATTACACATTAAGGTAGCCATCAAATAGCTTCAGAGTGATTCGTTATTGATTTTATGCGTAAAAAAAAACTCTGGTACAGCTTATGCCTTCTAATTAGATGGCAATAAAACTAAACATTTAGAGAGAGTAGGAACAGCCTGTTTCTCAAAATAGGCAAAAGAGTATTAAAAGTAAGTGCCAGTTTTCATTTGTATTACACCTTGAATCATTCTTTAAAAAACACAAAAGAGAGGGTGCATGATGTTTGTAAACTTACCGTCCAAAATTCGATACTTCTCACGTTTAATGTCAACGGCTATTCCCTTTGCGCTACTCATGCTGGGTAGTTATCCTATAGATGCCGCAGATATCAACGACAACATGGCAAAAACCGAATCTCCTGTTTTGCTTGAAGCTATTTTGTCCGAAGCTATTTTTCCCGAAAAAAATGCAACAGATGGTTCACCTGATATAGACGGTGTGCCGGGTCCAAAAAGTGAAACAGATGATGTCGGCCAGACAGGGGAGACGCGCTTAGCGTAAGTCGCCATTTATTTGATTATTTCAAACGTTGGTATCAAGGGCGTGCTCAGCACTCCTTTGATACTCGCTCGCGTATATTATCTAGCAGGCTGTCATCGCGTTCGTATTCGGTAATTAAGTCATCAAAAATCTCAAAGTTATCATCATTCAGATTGAATTTAGCTTCAATGCGGATCAGCTCGTCCTCTTTTTTTCCAAGGTCTTGATGAAACTTGATTTCGGCACATTGATACAACACGCTATAATCAGCGTATTCAGATTTGCTCATGAGAGCTTGTGCCCAAGCTTGAAGTGACACGACTGCAATCGATAAAATGGCTGGGGAAATTCTTAACATATTGGTTAAGCCTTGAATCATTCAGTTCTCCAGTAATAATTAGTTGAGTTGGCAAAAAAGCGAGCGGCATTATAGCTCGACGTTTTTGCGCCCGTGTTAAGTTAAGTGGTAGAAATGTAAGGCTTTGTAGTGGTTAGCGTGAGCGTCTGTGGGTTTATTTTCGATAGCTTAATCAGTATTCTTTAAAGCTTGCTAGCTATTAGGTACGAATATTTCGTATGCTGTGCGTCATAATTATTAGAAACCTGTTAGGAGACTTTATATGACCACGCTGATTATTGGCTTAAGTATTTTTTTTGCTGTGCACGCTTTACCTATGTTTACTGTTCAACGCGAACAATTGATTTCTAAGCTAGGAGACTTGCCTTATAAAGGTTTGTTTGCACTGGTATCCATCTTTGGTTTTGCTTTAATCCTTATGGGAAAGGCCGATGCGCCTTTCGTATCTATTTGGCAGCCTCCTCAGGTCTTAGCCTTTGTGCCTAAACTGCTGATGTTGCCTGCTTTTGTGTTGTTAGTCGCTGCTTATGTCCCTTCAAATATTAAGCTGAAAATACGCCACCCTATGTTACTGGCGGTTAAGCTCTGGGCGCTTGGCCACTTGCTGATTAATGGTGATTTGGCGTCTATACTATTATTTGCTTCCTTCTTGATTTTTGCTGTACTCAGTATGATTAGTGCAAATAAGCGTGCCGAATGGTCTAAGCCAGAAGCAAAACCTTTCTATATGACCATCGTGGTGATTTTGTTAGGTGTGGTCGCGTATGGTGCCGTTGCCATGAATCATGCTAAATTATTTGGTGTGGCCTTGTTTTAAGGTCGACAGTTTTAAGAATAATAGCTTTAAGAGCGATTGGACTATTTTGATACATCCCTTCTCATTTTTAGCCAGAGCTTAAGCGTATGGGAATACTGTTTTTTATCTTTAGCTTATTAAGTATGGCCTTAACCGTGAACGTCCTTCGGCCGCTTTATCAGCATCCCAAGTGGATCGTGCCCAGTTTTGTATTTGGCTGGCTAGTGGGTGAGCTCGCATTACACGTGATTGCTTTTCAATTACTTGTGGTGTTTTTGTTTGTCTGTTTTGGTGTCGCTTCTGGCTTTTGGGCCGGGGTATCTTTGGTTTTGTGTGTCATCTCCTGGTTGCTGCTGGTTTATCACTACTATACCGGTTATAAGGCTAAAGTCTTAATGGACAGTATCGTGATACCGCATCGTCAAAAGCAAGATCTCAGTAGTTGGGTGCGCCATTCAGAATTAGATGCTATGCGTTTTATACAGCCATTTTCGGGCTGGAAAGACGAACAGGTCGAAGTACTTAAAAATATTGTTTACCACGAAGTGGATGGCTTTCAATTAAAGCTGGATATTCGTCGCCTGCGAGATGTACCGAAAAATGCACCTGTGCTTTTTCAAATACATGGTGGCGCTTGGACCAGAGGTTACGGCAGTAAGAATGAGCAGGGCATCCCTTTGATGACAGAAATGTCAAAAAGAGGCTGGGTGAGTGTATCGATTGATTACCGTATGAGCCCGAAAGCCACTTTTCCGGATCATATTATCGATTGCAAGCGTGCCCTCGTCTGGGTAAAAGAACACATTGCTGAATACGGTGGTAATCCTGATTTTATTATTGCGACAGGTGGTTCGGCGGGTGGGCATTTATCTTCACTCGTTGGCATTAGTGCCAACAAGTCAGCGTTCCAACCAGGTTTTGAAGAAAAGGACACGGCAGTACAGGGCTGTGTCCCTTTTTACGGTATGTATGACCTGCTGGATAGTCAAAAGCTTCAGCTCAGCCTTGGTCTTGAGATTATCCTGCGTAAGGGCATCATTAAGCAAACAAAGCAGGAAAACCCTGATTTATATCGTTTAATGTCACCTATTACGCATATCCATAAAAATGCGCCGCCTTTTTTGCTTGTTCACGGCGATAAAGACTCACTTACCTCGCTGGGTGAAGCGCAGTATTTTGCGAGCCAGTTAGATGAAGTGTCAAAACAGACCGTTGAGTTTGCTGAAATAGCGGGTGCCCAGCATGCTTTTGATGTTTTCTCATCACTTCGAAGCGATTATGTATTACAAGGTGTGGCTGAGCGTTTGAGTCAGTGGCATCGAGATTTCGAAGAAAATGAGAAATAGTCTATAAGGTATCTCTTTATTGGCGACATAATGTGTCGCTACGCTTATTAATATAGCTCCTGTACTAAGGCAATGGCCTTTTCAATACGACAGGAGTTATATTATGTTTCGAGTTAATGCATTTACCCAGAAAGGCACAAAATTTCGCTTCCGTATCAAGAGCGATAATATTCATACTGTACGTGATTGTTTGAAGACTATTTTTGCTGGCCAGAATATGCGTTTGGTTTTAGTTGAGCCGGTATAAATATATTCTAATTAAGTATCTTCTAATATTGGGAACGCATCGCATCTAAGGCGGTGGTCAAGTCGTTCCTGATTATGCTCGGAGAGATAATTCTGGCTTGAGAACCAAGCGAGAGTAACCAGTTTTTAAGTTGAATTGTACGCCTTACTTCGGCTTCCAATATCCAGCTTGAGTCGCTTTTTTGTGTGAGTATTTGCTTGGCACTGATTGGGCTTTCTTTTAAGTCTGACAATAAATTGCTGAACGGTTGAACCGAAATTTCAAGCTTTAAGCTATAGCGTGTTGAATCTTTCATCTCAAGCAGTACATCCATATGCCCTTCATCTAGGTAGGTCTTTAGATGAAAACTGTCAGGCACCCGGTTTGCAAGGGGGCTGATTTCAATCTCTGAAACTTTATGAATTAAGAAACTTCGAAATGCTTCTTCACCTTTAGTTATGTCGCTATTTTTTTTAGCGATTAAATATAACTTTGGCAGCATGATGGCGACACCATAGGGGTGTAAATCATAATCTTTGACTTGGTTTCTATTTGAATAGCTGATCTTAATTCGTTTACCTTCAAGAATGGCGCGATAGATGGAACTTAAAATTTCAACATCATATTCAGCTGCTTTGAGTTGTTGGCCGCGTTGAAAAAACTCTACAGCTTGACTTAGGCGCTGGTAGTGCTTTGTGCTTAACTTTTGGTCTTTTTTACGCAGCTTTTCTTCAGCGTGTTGAAATATCCGCTTTAGTTCTTGCTGTGTTTCTGATGGGAGAACTTGTTTTAGGTGCTTTTGAGAAACAGAGAGCGCAAGTGCCATAAAAGCAGGCATTTTCTCGAAGCTGTAACTTAAATGTTGATAGGGGTCTAAGCGCCACAGGCGACTCTTACCTAGGCCTTTTTTTCGTGAAAGTCCAAAATCATTATCGAAGGTTTTAATCTGGGCGTCGTTGTCTTCGTGATCAGCCATCTCACCTTCAGCTGTTTCAGCTTTAACTTCGTCACCTAATAAAAAACTAAGGTCTCTTTGTATTAGGCGGAATTGGCTTTTAAGTTTTGATTCTTGAGTATCGATATAAGCGGTTTCGCTCAGGTGCTGGATGATCTTTTCTGTACTAATCTCAGTATGCTGAGACTTTAAGTAATTGAGTATTTCTAAGCGTCTCAGAAAGGTTTTCATAAGATCATGACCGGGTTAAAGGCTAAGCGTTCGAAGCAAACCAACAAAACTGACGAATAATAAAACACTGCCCATGAAACGATAAAATACCACGGAGTCTGTTTGCTGTAATTTACGATGGAACTTTAAACCTAATAAGTGCCCCAAGCCGGCACAAGGGAGCAGCCATAGCTGATGAATGAGCTGGAAATCGACTTCAAGGTAAATAAAGGCGCTGACCTTGATGCTAACAAGAATAAACCACAAGGCAAAAAGTGTATCTCTTAGTTGGTGCTTACTAACGTGTGACGCGAAGACTGCCGTTAAGAGTGGCGCGCCAATGAGGGATGTTCCGCTGACGTAACCGCCTAACATCAGGAATAATACATCGAGCCACTTATACTGACTCTTGAAAGGTTTATTGAATAGGTAAGAGACGGAATAAACAGCAACGATGGAAAAGATGATAAAACCCATTACCGTGGAAGGTAAGGTGATTAAGCCAAATACCCCAATCAGTTTGGGAATGAGCATAATCAAGAGGGCTTTTTTTAAATAAGGCCAGTCGATTGTACTGGTAGGCGTTGTGCCTTCTGTTTTGATGACTTGTTTTAAGTACTTTTTTCGCGTCCGGTAGTTTTCGTACAATATCAAACCTGAAAAAAACAGTAACTGCAGTGAAATAATGGGCAGATACAGTAAGGCATTATTATGGATAAGCAACAAAAAAGGCAGTGAGAGCACCGCCCCACCAAAACCCAGGCCAGAGCGCACAAAACCGCTCCAAACAAAGGTCATGGCGATTAGGCAATATTGAAATAGGGCAAGCTCAGACATTTAAAATTAGCGTCATTTAGAACGAGAATGTTTCTTTTCGGCTGCTTCTTCAGCGGCTCGCCTAGCCTCAATTATAGTGCGGAATAAGGCCATTTCGTGTTCCATCATTTCGGGCGTTTCAAGACAAATCTGACCCAGTTTACCTGAGCGAAGTTCGTTTAATACGATGGTCGACGCCTGGTAGATATCGACGATACCCCCAGCGCGTAAGCAACCACGTTTACTGCCAATCAGCTTAAGCAGCTCCAGGTCAGTCATTTTTTCATGGCTGATATCAATATCGGCTAATTTGAAGCGTGCGCGTAATGCCGCTTCATAATGCTCTGCCAGAAATTGCAAAGTAAACATAGCGACCGACTCATACTCCATCGCGGTATCTTTGACGGCCCCTGTCGCCGCTAAACGAAAGCCACAGGTTTCGGGTTCAAGTTTTGGCCACAGTACACCTGGGGTATCTGAAAGCACGATGCCGTTATCGAGATCAATTTTTTGTTGGCGTTTGGTGACAGCGGGTTCATTGCCTACTTTGGCAATTGCGCGTCCGGCCAGAGAGTTGATCAAGGTTGACTTACCGACATTTGGAATGCCCATGATCATTGCGCTCACAGGTTTATCTGAATCTTGTCTGTGTGGTGCCAATTTACGACATAAATTAGCTATTGCGCCTTTATTGGGCAGTGTTGTAGCAGATATCGCGAGGGTTTTAACGTCAACATCTTGCTCAAAATGCTGTTGCCAAAGCTTAACGGTCACAGGGTCAGCCAAGTCAGACTTATTGAGTATCTTGATGCAGGGTTTATCGCCTTTGAGCTTTTGTATCATGGGGTTTGAGCTACTGAAGGGAATTCTCGCATCCAGCACTTCAATCACCACATCTACCTTAGACATGACTTTTTTGATTTCTTTTTGGGCTTTGTGCATATGCCCGGGGAACCATTGAATTGCCATGTTATTTACTCGGTATCAGGTGCTAATAGACCTTGCTGTTTTAGGTCTTCTAGGTGTTTGTTTTTTAAGTTAACGTAATTGTTCGCGGTATAACTAAAAAAGCTTTTTTCTTTGTCGCTAAGAGGGCGTGTTTGTTTAGCGGGGCTGCCTCGATATAAAAAGCCAGATTCAAGCACTTTACCTGGCGGTACGATACTGCCTGCTGCCAAAATGACGTCTTCTTCGATTATTGCGCCATCCATGACAATTGCGCCCATACCGACCAAAACGCGGTCTTTGACGGTACAGCCATGTAATAAAGCTTTATGGCCAACGGTGACATCGGAGCCGATAGTTAGGGGAAAACCATCTGGATTAAAAGGCCCGGCATGGGTGATGTGTAATACTGAACCATCCTGAATGCTGGTGCGTGCGCCAATTTGAATTTTGTGCATGTCACCTCGGATGACCACTAATGGCCAAATTGAACTATTGTCTCCTATTACAACATCACCGATGACAATAGCGGTAGGATCGACAAAAACATTTGTCCCCAGTTGAGGTGAAAAATCAAGATACTGACGGAAACTGCTCATGTGATGGTCTCAAGTAGTGGTGACAAGAATGTTTGGCTTAGGCTGTGAAGATAAGTGTGAGGAGAGAATACCCAAATTTAAAAATGATCACCAGTGCGCAGAAGCTTTCGATAAGGGAATTTATGATGAATGCTATCGTGAAAAAATGAATTACGCTTTAAAGTCACGACTTTGCCCCTATAATGAGCATATAAAATATTAGCTGTCAGTAGAGATTAAATATAGATGAACCCATTACTCGTTGAGTCCGCATTACCTGATTTCAAAAATATTACGATTGATCACTTTGAGCCCGCGCTTGATCAAGTGTTGGCAGATAACCGTCAGCTAGTTAACGATCTAGTAGATAGTGGCGTGTCAACGTGGGATGCTTTGGCTTATCCCATTGAGAGTTCTGATGATCGACTAAATAATATCTGGTCAATTGTCTCCCATTTTAATTCGGTACTTAACTCCGAAGAACTAAGGGAAATATACAAGCGTCTAATTAGTAAATTGACAGATTATCAAACTGAAATGGGACAGAACGTTAAGCTTTATGAAGCATATAAGCGTTTAGCCGAGAGTCGTGCCTTTGATGATTTAAATCAGGCGCAACAGCAATCTATTAAGCATATTTTAAGAAGCTTTAAACTCTCAGGCGTGGCCTTGCCCGAAGCCCAAAAGCAGCAATACTCGGAGTTGAAACAGAAGCTCTCTGGGTTATCAAATCATTTTTCTGAGAATGTGCTCGACGCGACCCAGGCTTGGACCAAGTATTTTAAAACGACAAGTGATTTACCTGGCCTACCTGAAAGTACCTTACAGCTATTGGCCAGTTTAGCAAAAGAACATGGACATGAAGCGGGTTACTTAGTGACCTTGGATGCGCCCTCCTTTATTCCTGTCATGACCTACTGTGAAGATGCCAAACTACGTGAGTTGGTATATGAAGCCTATATTACGCGGGCATCTGAAAACGGACCAAATGCAGGTAAATGGGATAATAGCCAAAATATTCACGATACGCTTGCTGCCCGACAGTCTCTGGCTAAGTTACTCGGTTTTGAGAGTTATTCTGAGCGCTCGCTGGCAACAAAAATGGCAGGTTCAGTAACTGAAGTGGTCGACTTTCTTGAGCAACTGGCGGACAAAGCTTTTGGCGTTGCCAAGGCAGAGTTCAAAGAGCTGGAGGTCTTTGCAAAAACAGAAGATGGTATAGAGGATCTGAACGTTTGGGATACCACCTTTTATACCGAAAAACTTCGTCAGCAGCGCTTCGATATTTCTCAAGAAGAGCTAAAGCCTTATTTTCCGACGCCTGTGGTATTGCAGGGCATGTTTGATGTGGTTCAGAAATTACTATCAGTGCAGGTGAAAGTGCGGTCCGAGATTACTACCTGGCATGAAGATGTATTCTATTACAGCATCTACTCGGGCGATCAAGAGATAGCGGGGTTTTATCTTGATTTGTATGCGCGTAAGAACAAGCGTGGTGGTGCCTGGATGGCTGACTGCCGTACACGGCGTCGTTTACCTAATGCTGAATTGCAGTTGCCGGTGGCATTTCTGGTTTGTAATTTTACGCCGCCTGTTGATGGTGAAGCGAGCTTATTGACTCATAATGAAGTGACTACATTATTTCATGAGTTTGGTCACGGGCTGCACCATATGCTGACTCAGGTCGAAGTGGCAGGGGTGTCGGGTATTGCCGGAGTGCCTTGGGATGTGGTTGAATTGCCGAGTCAGTTTCTGGAAAACTGGTGCTGGCAGGAAGAGTCTAT
>Ga0105348_1000989_pt1 | contig 19943 bp, 20 predicted proteins | sample EN8Hudsemesocosm_2_FD_83504 | JGI IMG/M metagenome (GOLD analysis project Ga0105348, IMG submission 83504) | Methane-oxidizing microbial communities from mesocosms in the Hudson Canyon - EN8C Hudson Canyon | ecosystem: Environmental > Aquatic > Marine > Cold seeps | place: Hudson Canyon... | reverse complement strand
CGGCTCCTTGATGCCCTATAGTTGGCGCTCATAAGAAGAATCTCATTTGAGATTCTTCTTTTTGTCTAAAGGCAGAACAGGCTCAATGGATCAAAAAAAACCGGGGCCTGTCTTCATTACTGCCCCTTGCTTGGGTATTGAAATGGCGATACTTAATGACCGTTAATGAGTTGAATGCACTAGAACTTTTAAAAATTGAAAAAGATAAGTAACACTAATACTGTCTTTTATTTCTATCAACCAAAAGTTGGAAGTAACTGCTTTGGGCAAACACCTACTGTACAATTCCAGATTAATCGACAGGCATACTCCAGATAATTTGGCCAGCATCGCTTGAACCTTCAGTGATTACCCATGGCACGAATGCGACGATCCTATTTTTGCCATAATGAAATTTTTTGAGTAAATCGTATATCTTTGTATGTTTACGGGGGGATAACAAAAAAAAGGCCATCAAAAATAGACGACCTTTCATTTTACGAGGCATTTGCTGTCTTGCCCCAGCGAAACATTCTTTATTCTACAGACATTTATCATCATGTCTAAGATCTGTTCCACTAAGTTAATTATACTCCAAAACTAAAATAGATCAATATTTAACCAGGTTTAAGGTGGTGATTTTGGCTTACAGTTTAAGGTTACCTATACTTGCTTTGTTTTTTGGAATTACATAAATATCCACTTTATTTTCCTCAGCTTTTGGTCAGAGAGTAACGGGGTCATATTGAATATCTTTTCACTAGCCAGCAAGGAATAGGTGACTGATAAGTTTATCTGCTATGCCAGGTATTACAGCGAATACCGTCACCCAAGTAATCTCAAAACTAACCGATAAGTCGACATTTAAGAGTTTATAAATTTATCGCCTGATATCCGCTTTTGGCACAAACGTTAGTCAACGTTATGCCTATCAAAATTCTGCGTAATCGAAAAGCCTAGTTTGTCAGTTTTGGTGGTAGAACATGCCACATAGTTAATTGATTAATTTGTCTCAAATTTTGCAATTGTTAAGCTTTGCTACCACATAAGAAAAGGTTCTCATTGCGCTCTTAGTCAGCGGCTATTCGATTTTTAAAAAGGGCTACTTTTATCATTTTCGTTAATTATATTAATTTACATTGTGATTGAATTATCCTTTCCCTCAAATATTCAAAGATACTACGTTAACAATGGGAGCTTTATCAGTGGAATAAAAGCAATCAAGCCATGTTTGCATTTTCTGGTTTTTTAGGTCCGCCTAGTCGCTCCAATATTTTGTCAGCAACGCGGAAGGAGTTTGCATAAATGGTCCATGTAAAAGGAACGCTACCACCTGTCGGCATGAAACTACCATCGGTGACATATAAGTTTTCAACATCATGAGCTTGGCAGTCTGGGTTTAGAACTGATGTGTTTGGGTCAGTACCAAAGCGACATCCGCCTGCTAGAAGATTTATTGAAGGAGCGCCAAAGGTAAAAGAAAATACGTTTTCTGCGCCCATTTTTCGTAATACATCAGCGCCTTTAGATGCCAAATACCAACCGACTTGTAAATTTCTTAAATGCATATCAATTTTGACTCTGGCGACAGGAAGCCCCCACTTGTATTTAATGTCTGAGTCTAGTGATACGTGGCAATCAGGTACAGGCATAAAATCACAGAATGCTTCAATTTTTAAAAATTTACCCTCTGTAAAATGTGCTTCGAGTTTACGTTTTAAGGGTGCTCCCCAGGTAATACCTTTAGAGCCACGAATTTGGCGGATCGAGCGAACGACTGGGTTGGGATGCAAGTGTACAAAGTCGATTGTCCCGCCTTTTTGCGGTGTATCAAAAAAGTTTTTATCGTCAATTTGGTACCAATCTTGTACTGCACGATTAACAAAGGAGCCAAATTCATGCATGTTTTTAGCTTGTGGCTCACTTAGTTTTGAATAAAGAACTCTTCCTGAACCAGCTCCACCTGCTGCAAATAATAAGTTTTTCCCAACTTGCCCGGTATTGTTAGCTAAGCCATTAGGGTGTTTTTCGCCAGTAGACATTAATAGCAAGCGACTTGTTTCAATCGCCTGGCAAGCAACGACATATATGCGTGCATTGACATTGCTTAATTTACTTACTTCATTGAGATAGCGAACCCTGTTTATTTTTCCATTTTTGTCGCTTTCAATTTTAACGACCATCGCGTTGGGGCGTATCTCGCAATTACCTGTTGCGATAGCTTGGTTAAGTAGGGCTGCTCTTGAGCTTCCTTTTGCGCCGGTAGCACAACCATAATTTCCACAGTAACCATTGTAACTACAGCTTGGGCGATCTAATGCTGGTTGGGAGAGTATCGCTCGTGGAGTAGGGAATGCATGAATACCGAGTTCATCACAGGCTTTATCAATTAAATCTGAAACAGGGTGCTCATTTGTTGGCGGGTAAGGGAAGTCCTGACTGCTTCGAGGTTCTTGGTGGGGGTGCTTGATTACTTTTCCTGAAACCCCAACAACTTTTTCAACCTTGTCATAGTAGGGTTCCATTTCTGAATACTCAATTGGCCAATCAACAATGTTAGCGCCTTCTATAGGGCCATAAGTTGAAAGCAATTTGAAATCGTTTGGCTTTAAACGATGGAAAAAACCACTCATAAAATTACTTGAGCCGCCCACAACATTACCATTCCAAAAATCCCATCCTGACTTGTAGGTGTTTTGACTGTGCCAGTTACCATCATCGTCCTGAAGCTCAACAACATGAGGTTGCTCTCTTAAATCAGGCGTGAATGTTGGGCGCAAGCTGGATGCAAGTTCATCTTTAGCAAACTGCTTTTCTGTATGCCAAGGGCCTTTTTCAAGTACCAGTACTGAGTAACCCGCTTTAGCCAGTGTGTAGGCGATAGGGCCACCACCGGCACCACTTCCAATTACGCAGACATCATAGTCATAATTCATATATTATCACAAAAAAAATATAGCAAAGCTTGAACAGTTAAAGATCAAAATATTGAATAGTTGGTCTTGGGAGTCCTGGTGTGTGTTCTAACCATTTCCAGCCTATTTCATTAGGGTTACCACCATACAAGGGATCGGTTAATAGCGCTTCGAGTATGTAGTTAAGCTGGGTTGTAATCCATGGATAGCCATTCACTTGCTTTTCAAATGTTCTTAAAACCAGCTCTTTCTGTTCAACTGATAATTGAATAAAAGAAAGTTGTGCAATTTTTTTTGATATTAATTCTAATTCAACCAAGCCAGTTTTTGCAAAAAGTCTATCAGACTCATCATAAGCAGGATCAGTAATAATTGAACGAAAATAAGCAAGCGCATTAACATCTTGCGCGCCAGGTATTCCCGGTTCCGAAGGGAATAAATGGTTTTGAACAGCAAAAAGCATATCCCATTGGTCAGGTGAAAGGCCTGAGTCGACTAATTTTTTATCCCAGGTTTCATCAAATGCTGCGCCGAATGAGTTCATTGATAGAGACGAAGTAGTACTTGCTATTAGGCTTGCCGAGCTTTTTATAAAAAATTGGCGTCTATTCATATTAAATGACATTAGTTCGATTTAGCATTCGATTCAACAACGGGATTTAGGGCAACTGCTTGTAGCATCCAAGTCATCCATTGCGGTTTTAGATAACCTTTTTTTGCAATGAGTTCAACACCCTCTGTATTGAAAATAGCCGTTGTTGGGCGAGTATATTCACTAAATTGTTCAACACCTGGGGTAAGAGGGGCTCCTTCTTTCACTCTAACAGGCAAATAGTGGTCTTGTATTTCTTTTAGTACGTCTGGATTTTGGTAAGTGATGGCATCCATTTTTTTACAAAAAGCACACCAGACTGCAGATACATCGACTAACAACAAACGATTTTCTTTTTTTGCTTGTTCAAAAATATCGGGTGTCCAGGCATGCCAGTAAATTTTTGAATTTGGAGGTGCTGAACTTATTTGATCACTATTTGTTTGAATACTAGTGGATTGGTCACTATTGGCTGAACTTATAAATAATACTGAAGTTAATAATGCAATAAATATGGAGGAGCACGTTTTATTCATTTGAAGAGCCATTTTATGTTCTGAAAAATATCAATTAACGAATAGGACTGGCGAATAGTGTAAAAGTTCACTGTATCAAAATTATTATTGTTATGCATTTGAGGTATCTATCTACAAGTAGTCGAAATTCAAAGATTATTTGAACGATATGAGCAACGGAGAGCCCTCTAAGGGCCATTTAGCTAGTGATGGTAATACATACAATACCGGCGTTGCTGATAATCTAAGTGGAAACTATAACTTTATAGTGAGAGTAGGCATTCTTAAGAAACGTGGTACTTCTTATTTGTTCAGCCCTTTTCTTCCATGCTATGCAGGCGTTTTCCATGATAAATTGAGTAATAACGAAGATCTCCAGGTGCGTGAGATATAATGCCTGATAAGATAACGATAACAATAAAACACAAGCTAGTGTATTCCGGGTAGCTAATCATTATATAAAACAAAAATAATTTGAGCATGATAGCTTGTCCACGCAACTGTAAGATCCAGATTCCATTAGACCAAATATCGAGCATCACCATTGAAATGCCACTTCCAATAACCAAATAAAGAAAAATCTGTGCACCCGAAAATGATTGATCAAATAAGAATATCGCCCCAGCCCCGGATAAACCCAATAAATGCGCAGTTCGTAGCAAAATTTTAAGCCAGCGCTTGCCAATGAATTGACGGCTGTTTTCTGGAAAAAATAGTTTTTTGTTGATCATGGCAAGAATAAAAAAAGAAAGATAAAACTAAATAAATTTATACAATAGAATCTGAATCTCACACCAAAGAGTTCTAAGTATGAGATCCAGAATATTTAATCTAGAACAATACGCGACAACGAATTGTGCCGGCAATAGCAGTTAGTTTCTGTTGGGCTAAATCGCTATATTCTTTATTGACATCAATTACGACGTAACCAACATCTTCATTGGTCTGAAGGTATTGGCCGCAAATATTAATAGTATTGTCAGAAAGCACTTGGTTAATTTCAGACATAACACCAGGGATATTTTGATGAATGTGCAATAAGCGATGATTCTCAGGGTGAGCAGGCAAAGCAACTTCTGGGAAGTTGACGGAAGTAATAGATGTACCTGTATCACTATAAGTTGCGAGTTTTTCACCAACTTCATAGCCGATATTTGCTTGAGCTTCCATTGTACTTCCGCCTACGTGTGGCGTAAGGATAACGTTATCAAATTCTCTTAATGGCGAAATGAATTCTTCATTATTTGATTTAGGTTCAGTAGGGAATACGTCAATTGCAGCACCTAAAAGTTTTTTACTTTGTAGTGCATCACAAAGTGCAGCGATATCTATAACGGTACCACGTGCTGCATTAATCAAAATACTGCCTTGCTTCATTTGAGCAAATTGTTCAGCACCCATCATATCTTGAGTGGTTGCTGTTTCTGGCACATGCAGGCTGACAATATCCGCAATATTAAGCAGCTCTTCCATGCTATCTACTTGGGTTGCATTACCAAGAGGGAGCTTGGTGATAACATCATAAAAGTATACTTTCATACCAAGAGATTCAGCTAATACACTGAATTGACTACCAATACTGCCATAACCGACAATACCTAATTTTTTGCCACGTATTTCAAAACTATTAGTCGCAGACTTTAACCACTCACCCCGATGAGCCTTTGCGCTTTTTTCAGGTACACCACGTAATAAAAGAATTGCTTCCGCAAGCGCTAATTCTGCAACACTACGAGTATTGGAGTACGGGGCATTAAAGACCGCAACGCCTTTTTTAGTAGCAGCTTTAAGGTCAACTTGATTTGTTCCGATACAGAAACAACCTACAGCGATCAACTTTTTAGCAGCATCAAAAACATCTGCTGTTAGTTGAGTGCGCGAGCGAATACCAACAAAGTGAGCATCAGCAATCTTTTCAATCAAGTCTTCTTGAGCGAGGGAAGTTTTTAGATATTCAATATTGGTGTAACCAGCTTTTTTAAGTGTTTCGACAGCTGATTCGTGTACACCTTCTAGAAGCAAAAAACGGATTTTACTTTTATCTAATGATGTCGTTGTCATATTCGTATTAAACCTTTGAATTACGGCATATTTCCTAAAAAGGGATGCGCTATTTTTTGAAATAAAATATTGTGTCTGAAAAAGCCGCGTATGATACCATAAACCGCTTTTTAGTCGTTCAAAATATTTAAACTCTTTTTAAATTATTTATTATTACTTTAGTTTTGTGTCGTAATATCAATAAGATAGTTTAAATATGTAGAAACAACATTAACTAATTATTTACAGTTTAGCTAGGTAGAGACCCTTATGGCCGCAGTTGACCAGATCATTGAAGCATTAAAAATCATCGTAGAAGAAGGAAAAGTTCGAACAGATGAAGAGTCATTACTGTCTCACGGTAAAGACTGGACCAAAATTTATGCGCCAAAACCACTCGCTATTGTTTTTCCAAAAACAACTCAAGAAGTACAAGCTATTGTAAAGTTAGCGAACGAATTTGAATTCGCATTAGTACCATCTGGTGGCAGAACGGGGTTAAGTGCGGGAGCCGTCGCTGATAATGGTGAAGTTGTAGTTTCTTTTGACTATATGAACCAAATTAAAGCATTTAGCGCTAGTGATCGATCCGTACGTTGCCAGGCAGGGGTAGTTACTGAACAATTACAGAATTTTGCAGAGGAAAATGGCCTTTATTATCCCGTCGATTTCGCCTCAGCGGGTTCGAGTCAATTGGGAGGCAATCTGTCAACAAACGCTGGAGGCATTAAGGTTATTAAATATGGTATGAGTCGTGACTGGGTGCTGGGCCTTGAGGTTGTCACAGGCGCGGGTGAAATTCTTGAGTTAAACCGGGACTTATTAAAAAATAATACGGGGTATGATCTTCGGCATTTGTTTATCGGTGCGGAAGGAACACTTGGTTTTATCACTGAAGCAACTATGAAATTAACACGCCAGCCAGCTAACTTAACAGTGCTTGTCTTAGGCCTCACAGATATTTCAAACACAATGGATGTACTAAAAACATTCCAGTCCAAAATTGACTTAACAGCTTACGAATTTTTCTCACATCAAGCAATGGGACATGTGCTAGAACATAATGATGTTCCTGTACCATTCGAAACTGAAGCACCTTATTATGCATTGCTAGAATTTGAGTCGACTTCTGAAGAAGTTATGGATAGTGCTATGGCGCTGTTTGAAACTTGTGTTGAAGAAGGTTGGGTCTTGGACGGTGTCATAAGCCAAAGTGAAACTCAGGCAAATAATCTATGGCGTTTACGGGAAGGTATATCTGAAGCCATTTCAGTAAAAACACCTTATAAGAACGATATATCCGTAGTCGTTTCGAAAGTGCCTGAATTTTTAACTGAAATTAATGATGTTGTTACCGAACATTACCCAAACTTTGAAATTATCTGGTTTGGCCATATCGGTGACGGTAACTTACATTTAAATATATTAAAGCCAGACGAACTAAGCAACGATGATTTTTTTGCAAAATGTATCAAGGTTAATAAGTGGGTGTTTGATATTGTTGAAAAATATAACGGTAGTATTTCAGCAGAACATGGTGTTGGAATGGTTAAGAAAGACTACCTTTCTTATACGCGTTCAGCTGAAGAGGTTGCAATTATGCGTGGGATAAAACAGGTTTTAGATCCTAAAGGTTTAATTAATCCTGGGAAGATATTTGATTTATAGCGCTCTATTACCAATCAATACTGTTGGTCAGTATTAATTTCGGCCTTCAGTATTAAATACACTTATTTTGGCTTGAATATGCCTTACTCTTAAAGCAACAAGCTTGAAAGCTAAATATTATTCACGTATTGTTGTTTTGAATAACTAACATACTTATCGTTAAAAACGCTTTAATCTACTTATAATAAACGTAAAAATAGCGTCCTTCGGTTTAGTCTACTTCCTCTAAATATAAAATTAATAGGTAAATCAATGTCTGTCGCTAATTCTATGTCTGTCACTAATATAGTTGCTCCCAAGATTCGGAGGGCTGTATTTATAGGCTTAACTCTCTTCGTGGCAATGATGGCTACGGCCAATGCTGCAAACCTTAAACCACTCAAATTCTGCGTCTGGGATCCTGTTGGTGGTAACGGCCCTTTTATCTCTTTTTTGAAAGAAACAAAACTCAAAGCTATTGGCTGGGGAATTGATCTGCAACTAGACGCCTATACAGATGAAAAAGTAGCCGCGAATGATTTTAGGTCTGGAGTTTGTGATGCTGTATTTTTAACGAATATTTTGGCTCGTGATTTTGTGCCTTTTTCAGCAGCTTTTGGTGCTCCAGGGGCAATTCGTTCATTAGATGAATTAAAAACCCTATCGGCCAGCCTGAACAACCCAAAGGCTAGAAAATTTATTGTAAATGACAAATACGAAGTATCTGGGCTTTTTCCAATAGGAGAGATTTACACATTTGTGCGAGATAAGAAAAACGTTAGTATTTCTGCAATTAGCGGTAAAAAAGTATCCATTCTGAATGGTGACATTGCCAGTAGCCATTTTGCTGAAATTGTAGGGGCATCACAGGTGCATACTTCTTTAGCGACCTGGGGTGGCCAGTTTAATAATGGCAATGTTGATGTGATGTTTGCGCCAGCCTTAGCCTATAATACTTTTGAGTTGTATAAAGGTCTGGGTGAAACAGGTGGTATTATTAATTTCAATATTCTATATGCCGTAATGCAAATGGTAGTGAATCACGAGCGAGTTCCCGAAGGCTTTGGCGCAAAAATGCGCGGACACGCTTTATCACGCTTTGACGAACTAGAAAATACTGTTAAGCAAGCGCGTAGCGAAATTCCACAAAAATACTGGGTCAATTTAGATAAGACGCAAGGCGAAGAATATGAAAACTTATCACGCAGAATTCGTCTAGCACTACGTGATAAAGGCGATTATGATGCTAAGGCAGTAAGTATTCTTTGGAAAATTCGTTGTAAATTCAACCCTTCCGCTACGGAATGCTCATCACCTGAATAAAGGCTAAGTGATATGGGACACGCACTAAATTTTACGGATGGCTCTGCTTATGAGCACGCTCTAGGAAAGGTTGTTTGTGTTGGCAGGAATTATGCTGAGCACGCAAAAGAGTTAAACAATCCAATTCCTACTGAGCCTATTTTATTCATTAAACCTGAATCTAGTGTTATATCCCTTAATCAAGATATCAATATCCCTAAAACCGATTGTCATTATGAAACTGAAATTGCGGTTTTGATCGGCTCAAAATTAACGGATGCAACTGAAACGCAAGCCGAATCAGCGATTATTGGCCTTGGCTTAGCTTTAGATTTAACGCGCAGAGCCCTTCAATCCAAACTTAAAGAGAAGAGCCATCCTTGGGAAATTGCAAAAAGCTTTGATGGCGCTTGCCCACTTAGTGATTTTGCAAAACGTGATCAATTTTCTGAGCTTAATAAACTGACTTTTAGTTTGCATATTAATGGTGAATTAAAACAAACAGGGCGTAGTGAGGATATGCTTACACCTATTGTGCCTTTGCTTGCTTATATCAGTAAATATTTCACCTTAAAACCTGGGGATATTGTATTAACGGGTACCCCGAAAGGCGTGGGGGAGCTTCATTCTGGTGACGTACTAAAATTTCAGCTTATGGAACAATTACAACTTGAGACAAAGTCTATTTAGACGTAAGTAGTTTTAGATTCTATTTTTTTATAGATTCTAGTTTGATTTAAATAAAGGGAAGACACTGCATGGATAATAAAGTTTCAAATAAAAAAAGCATTACCTCACGCAGTGGTCGATTCATGAAGCTTGCAGGTATGACGGCAACCGTCGCCGGGCGTTATGCCTCGCAAAAAGTCCAAAATGCTTTTTCTAATGAAGAAAAAAGTAAAGCGCGTTTAAGTAAAACATATGAACAAATGGCAAATGATGTCGTCGACACGCTTGGAGAGCTAAAAGGTGCCGTAATGAAAATCGGACAAATAGCCTCTCAAACCCAAGACTTTCTACCTAAAGAATTCTCAGACGCCCTTCAGAAACTTCAAAAAGAAGCTCCGCCTGTTGAATTTTCATTGATACGAACACAGGTTGAACAAGCCTTAGGCGGTACCCTAGAAGAACTATTCACAAATTTTGATGAACAACCTTATGCTGCCGCTTCTATTGGACAGGTTCATCGAGCCGTGACAAAAACGGGTCTTGATGTAGTCGTAAAAGTACAATACCCAGGTGTTGACCGCTCTTGCGATTCTGACTTAAAACAACTTAGGCTAACACTTAAACTTGGCGGCCTAATTAAAATGCCCAAAGCAAGTGTTGATGCTTTGTTTGAAGAAATAAAAGCGCGCTTACATGAAGAACTGGATTATGAGCACGAAGCACGTAACTTGCGTCGCTTTAGAAAGTTTCATAAAGCACATAAGTATATTATCGTCCCTAAAGTGATAACCTCTTTATCAACACGCCATGTTTTAACCTTGGAATATGTAGAAGGTGATCATATTAGCGAATTAAGTAATAAATCTTACCCGCAAGAAACTATTAATAAAATTGGCCATAATTTATTTGAAATGCTGGCAAAACAGTTGTTCGTCTTCAAACAAATCCATGGAGATCCTCACCCTGGTAATTTCGCCTTCAGATCGGATGGAACTGTCATTATTTATGACTTTGGTTGTGTAAAAGTGCTAAAGCCTGAAATCGTTGAAGCTTATAGCGATGCCATTATAGCCAGTATAGAAGAGAACTATCCTGCTGTAGATGACGCAATGCTTCGTTTAGGTGCGCGTGTGGCCAGTAAAGACTACCCCGGCCCAGACTATTATGCAATTTGGCGTAACATATTCTTTGAGCCATTCTTTGAAGATAAAATTTACGACTTTGAAACTGCAGACTTACACTTGCAGGCAGCAAAAGAAATGCCACTCTTTTTTAAATACCTTTCACACTTTAAACCACCAGTCGATAGCTTATATATTGACCGCATGATCAGTGGACATTATTGGATTATGAAGAGTCTAGGAGTAAAGGCTTCTTTTCGTTCTGAACTTGATGCTTATATTTATTCATCAAGACATTAGATACTTACTAATTGTAGTTTTCAAACTGCTTCAGTAAATATTCATAGCGTTTAAATTCTTTGTGGTGTTTAGGTGTATGCCTTACCTTATGTAAATAATCGCCTACTTCTTTTAATAGCGCGCTATCCTTGTTTGTTTTGCAAAGCCTTAATAGTACTTGAGCTAAATTTAGGTTAAGTGAAATATGCCTTGGAGTAAGCGGAAGGGCTTCTCTTAAAGTGTTAGCAGCATGCTCAATACTACCTTCTGTATATAGCTTAATACCTTGTTTATTCATTTGTGCAGCTTGTTTTTTATTCTCATTAGTCACTTCAAAATTTAACTGATCATAAATACTCGAAACCAATTCATCATTGCCTTCAGCAAGGTCAGCCGCTTGCTCTAATAATACTTCTGCATCATGTGATTTCCCCAGAGAGGATAGCGTGCTTGCAGCAATTTGGATAGATTTTGCATCTAAAGTCGTTGTGCTATTTACTTCACGGTGCATCACTTCGTCAAAAATAGATTGTGCTTCATCAATATTACCTATTGTGGCATGAATGTTTGCTGACACAAGTTTAGATTGGTCATTGATATACACTTGAGTTGAAAAACGTTTGGTGCTTTTTTGAACTAGTTCAAACGCTTCTTTAACGTGTGGAGTGGTTTCAGGGCTATCATCGTCTTTTGATGTTTTCGCTAAAAAATTGGCAAAATCAAAGTATTGCTCGGGTTTTGCGTAAATAGATTGATCACCCAGTTTAATCATTTTTCTAAAGGCATCGATTGCATCTCCTTCTTGATTATTGGCGATACATAAGTTTGCGAGTTCTTTTTGACGCAATAGGGCGTTTGGAGAAAGTGAAATTGCTTTTTTAACTAAAATCTGTGCTTCTGGTATGTTTTTTTGTCGTTTATAGATTTCAGCAAGTAGGTCCATTGCTTCAAGCTGATACGGGTCTTTTGAAATAATGCTTTCAAGTAAGGAAATGGCTTGTTTAAATTCTTTTTGTTTTACGGCTATTTTAGCTAAACCATACTCCGCCCAAGCAAAATTATTCGACTTAAGGATGCTTTTATAAACCTCTTTCGCTTCGACTAAGTCACCGGTTTTAGTGAGTAACCACGCTTTGGTTCTAAGGCAGCGTACTAAAAAACCGCCTTTTTGAGCTATCTTACGATCACAATACGAAATAGCGGCCTTGTAATCAACTTCATCAATAGCTACATCGATAGAACGCATAGCATCTTTCATTTTGAGTGATTTTAACAGTCTGTCTTTGAGCGCTTTTGGAGTAACAGGTTTGACTAAATATCCATCAGGTTCATTTTCAACCGTGCCCATTACTTTACCTTTCTCTACTTCCGCAGAGATGATAAAGAATAAACCGGTAAATTTAAGCAATTTACGGAAGCGAAGCTCTTCTAAAAGCTCCTGACCATTTCTACCTCTTCCTAAGTCATAATTACAAAGTACCACATCATAATTAATATTCTCAAAACCAGTGACAACCTTTTGCGCAGAGCTAGCAGTGTCGACTAATTTTATACCTAACTCCTTCAAAGTCTTTTTTGTAGAAAAGCGAAATGAATCAAGTTCATCGACAATTAAAAAACGTTTTTTGGAATATTCTTCCAATGACATAAGGACAACCTATATGAGACACCAAAATAGCTGTTATGAAATTAAATTTTCTTCTTATACAATTTAGTATAGCGGTGTTTTTCAATGTGTTGGCATTCTTTTTTTACGTGATTTGCTATGAACTTGTTATACGGTAGCAAGGCTGTGTTAAGCTCAGCTTATTATCATGATTGAGATCAGTAAGTATGAGTTTTGTTTGGATTCTAGTAGCTTTTTTATTTGGATTTGTGGCCAAGCAAGTAGGACTTCCTCCATTGGTTGGCTATCTCTCTGCTGGCTTTATTCTGCATGCTTTTGAGGTGACACCTGCTGAGAATCTGGATGCTTTTGCTGATCTTGGCATAACGCTGATGCTTTTTACTATTGGCTTAAAGGTAAATATTAAAGACCTGTTTCGCCCGCAAATATGGGGCTCTGCAGTAAGTCACATGAGCCTATGGACCTTGTTCTTTTTTGGTATACTTTCATTCGGCGCTTCAGTTTCAACACTTAGCTACTTCGACTACAGTTATCAACAAGCTGCCATTATTGGTTTTGCCCTAAGCTTTAGTAGTACTGTTTGTGTATTTAAAATGCTTGAGGGTAGCTCAGAACTTAAAACACGCCATAGTGATCTATCGATCAGCATACTAATTTTACAAGACCTGGCAGCAGTAATTTTTCTTGTTTTTGCCATAGGTAAAATACCCAGTATTTGGGCTCTTGCCTTAGTTGGTTTAATATTTGTCCGACCTGTGTTTAACAAAATATCTAGTTTAAGTGGTCATGGTGAATTAGTGCCATTACTAGGTTTTTTGCTTGCACTTGGTGGAGCTGAGTTGTTTAAATCCGTTGATTTAAAAGGTGATTTGGGCGCTTTGGTTTTAGGTATGCTGATTGCAGGACTACCTAAAGCAAATGAGCTATATAAATCCCTAATGAGTTTTAAAGATCTATTCTTGATTGGTTTTTTCCTGTCCATCGGGTTTACCGCATTGCCTACATTAGAAATGTGGTACATAGCCTCTGCATTATTACTCTTATTGCCACTAAAATTTGCCTTGTTTCACCTTACGTTTGCCATATTTTTCTTTAGAGCGCGCACTTCATTTCTTTCTGCATTATTGCTCACCAATTTTAGTGAGTTTGGTTTGATTGTTATTAGTTTAAGTGTTGACCAAGATTGGTTGTCGGAGCAAAGCCTTGTCATTATTGCATTGGCCATTTCAATGTCATTCGTGTTCAATACTCTTGTGTATAAATATGCACATACAATCTTTGCTGGTAACAAAAAAATTATTGCTCACTTTCAACGTAAATCGGTGTCTCGTTTATATGTGTTTGAGCAACCTGTTGGAGCTGAAGTAATTATTGTGGGAATGGGACGCGTTGGTTTTGGTGCGTATGAAGACCTAGAACCAGAGCTAGGAACAAAAGTTTGGGGTGTTGAGGTTGATAAGAAGCGCGCTAAGCAATTTAAAGAGCAGGGTAGAAACGTTGTTTTTGGTGATGCTGATGATATTGAATTCTGGGAACATATCTGTCTAAAGGATGTAAAGCTAATCATGCTGGCAATCCCCTCTGTTACAGAAATGAAAAATATTTTGTACCAGCTTCAACATACTGAATACCGGGGCCGCATTGCTGCAATTGCACGTTTTGAAGATGAAAGAAAAGACCTAATTAGTTTAGGGGCAGATGTAGCATTTAACTACTATGAAGAAGTCGGAGCTGGTTTTGCTGAAGAAAGTCGTCATTTATTACATTCATAAGACTAAGTTTGGAGATAAAAAATGTATGCGCTTTTTCTTATCTTTTGTCTTTCGTTAAGCTCGCTTGTAGCCGCTTCTGAATTGAATGTTATGTCCATAAATACAGAATGGCTATGGACTCCTCATGACCACCAAGTTGATGGAGGTCGCTACAATAAAGGCGACATGTCAGCAAAAGATTATCATAAAGAAATAAGCTTCTATGCATCAGTAATACAAAACCAATCTATTGATATTTTAGCTGTTAGTGAAATTGAAAATGCGATAGTTGCAGATGACTTGGCTAAAGCTTTTGGTTCATCGTGGAAAGCGTATTTCAAACAAGGACGTGATACGGCAACAGGGCAAGATGTGGCTATACTCTCCAAACTTGAGTCGGTATTAGGTTCATTAACCGACTTTGGTTTTCCTTCCGGTCAATTATCAGGTTTTTTTGATAAGAAAAAGCGTTTGAGTAAAGTGGTAGGTGTCCAGTTCTGGCTTGGATCAAACTCAAGTTCTAGGAAAAAGAAAGTAGGTGTGATTACAGCTCACTTTTTATCAAAAAGAAAAGACAATCTTAAAAAGTCCAGAAACCGACAGCGCCAAGCGCATGCACTTGTTAAAGCAATGAGCCAATTTATTCAAGAAGTTGATTATTTAATTGTGCTTGGGGACTTTAATGATTTTATTGATTCAAAAACCTTATTCATTTTAATGAATAAATATGCGCTGAATTCAGCAGAACCTGCTGAACTAAAGACAAAAAAACGCCGTTCTTGGCGAATTGATCATATTTTGTATCATCAGCTTAAGCTTAAGAAATTCAAGACCATCGACTTAAAACAATACTCTGATCATGATGCTGTTTTTGCAAGTTTTGATAATTAGCCTTATTTTCATAAGTAGGTGTAACATTTAAAGCTAAACCCCATCAAATATGTATATTTATGGCTTTATATCAAATGTTGATGGCTATTTTTAACAAAAATGGAGGTACAGAGATGAATAAACGTGTGATGGCGTTTTGTGTCTTTTTGAGTTTTCTTGGTTATGGTTTAGCTGGCTGTTCTGGATAGACAACTGAGAAGATTATTATTATAGGTTCAAGCACTATCGCACCTTTAGCAACTGAACTGGCCCTAAAATTTGAAAAATTACACCCTAGCGTTCGAGTTGATGTGCAGGCTGGTGGTTCTTCTCGCGGAATATCTGATGTACGTGCCGAACTCGTCGATATAGGCATGGTTTCACGCAAGTTAAAAAAAACAGAGCTTGATTTACTGGCGCATACCATCGCTTATGACGGCATTGCCATCATACTTAATACACAAAATACAGTCACTAAGCTAAGTAATATGCAAGTAATAGGCATTTACACTGGAAAAATAACCAACTGGTCTCAAGTATAGGAGGTGCAGACAAGCCGATTACGGTAGTCAATAAAGCAGAAGGACGATCTACACTTGAACTATTTTTAGGTTATTTCAATTTAAAAAATTCACAGATCGATCCAGGCATCATCGTAGGAGGGAACCAATAAGGCATTAAAACTGTGATAGGTAACGCATGGGCTATTGCTTATGTGTTGATCTGTAGCGCAGAGTATGAGGTGTTGAACCATGCGCCTATCGTGTTATTAGGCGTTGCTGCTTCTACAGATCTGGTTAGCAAATGTGGTTTCCCTTATCGCGTTCAAATAGTGCCACTACAATGGGTTTTAGTCGCTCGGTTATATTAACACGTATAGCCTTACCGCAAGCTTTGCCAAGTATCGCACTGGTATTGGAGTGCAATCAGGTCGTGCCTTGGGGGAAACCATGGCTGTACTGACGGTTTGTGGTAGTGTGGTTCAAATAAATCGAACACAGATATTTCGCCGTATCAGTCAAAATAGAATTGCTCGTTATGATGAAATATTTCCTTACTTGTTAACTGGACGTTTTCTGAACAAGCCTTATCCTAAAGCGTTTGAATTCGATATGGCTGAATCATCAGCGCTTCGATTTAAAGAAAAGCCTACAGCAATCTAGATGAAATCTCTCATAGAAAACATACGCATTATGAGTTGTTAATCTAACAAGTTGCTTTCATCCATTTCATCCATCAACTAATATAAATTAGTGAAGCTTATTTATGAGTAATTCTCATGACTGTTGATGGTTTACGCTTAGGCGAGTTACTGGTTAAAAAAAGATTGATCACAAGTGGTCAACTAGAAGACGCTGTGTATCAGCAAAAAAAGTCTAACCTGAAACTTGGGGAGCTACTTGTTACACGTAATTTAATAACAAACAAGCAGCTTAAAAAGACCTTGAGCATCCAAAAAAAATTAAAGAAAAAAATTATTACCACCTTTTTCTGTTTAGTCCCTTTTCACTACTGCAGTGCTGCTGAAGAAGTGAGCTATCAAAACTATCAGCCAGTTCAACTTTCAAGCCCTTATAGCCAAAATTTTGAGTCTAAGCTCAATATTACCTTTCATACTGTAATGAAAGGCGTTAATTATTTATTGTCGCCCAAAGAAAATTATAATTATAAACAGCATAAAAGTGACGATAAATCAGAAACATCGAATATAACACAATACGATATAAGTTTTGGGAAAGACAGCTTTCATCTATCGATGGAAATTTCATTTTAAATTTGGCTAAACCCCTTTCGCACGCTACTTCTATTTGTTGGCAAACCTTCCGAAAGGTACGTTTATGCCTATTTTTTAGTAAATATACTTAAAATAATCTGCAATTTGGGAAAATTTATGAGTTACATTAAACTCAGATATCCAGCCAGTATTTTGCTGCTACTTTTGTGTTTACCTCTTCAAGTATTTTCTACACCCAAAGTAATGGTAGAATCTTCACATAAATATTACACTGCACTCTATTAGAAACTTTCCAGCATACAGTGGCTGCCCATCCTAGTAGGATCCCAATGAAAAAGACCTTTAAGTTAGACCACCCTAAAATAAAAGTGCCTCGCGTCGTAGACTCGGTAAAGCATGACATCAGAAAGTTCCTCAAAAAAGAACGTAAAAAACCACTACCTTCTGGTGCTAAATATTGGGGCTTCGATTGCAAATTTGGGCAATCTGAAGAGACTGCTGTTGAGGTGCACCTATCATCGCTAACAAAAAATATAGATGAGCTTGTTGAAAACAACATTATGACAATTTATGTGGAAATTACAGCGAAAGCCATTGAGGCCGGTGATAAACCGCCAGCACAGGAGGACTAGTTATCAATAATAACGATATCTTGCGCCGAGTGCGTTATATTTTTGATTTTAGCGATCAGCTTATACTTTCTATATTCAAGCTGGGCGGGTATGAAGGAAGTAAGCCTGAGATGGCTACTTGGTTAGCGCGTGAAGGAGAGCCTGAGTTTGTTTTGTGTAAAGATGAAAATCTTGCTCGCTTTCTAAATGGGCTAATCATAATGAATAGAGGCTCTAAAAGTGACGACACTCGTGAGCCTGAACGTGTTCTGAGCAATAACATGGTGTTGCGGAAGTTGAAAATCTCTCTAAATCTACAGGCAGATGATTTGCTTGAGATACTTAAACTGAACGAGCTCACTTTAAGTAAGCATGAATTGAGTGCCCTATTTAGACGCCCTGACCATAAAAACTATCGAGAATGCCCTGATCAATTGCTCTGTGACGTTCTTGATGGAATGGAAAAGCACTATAGAAAAAATAAAACGTAGATTTTTTAGCATGCTTCCTTTCCTATAATCTCCCTGTGTACCTAAGGTATAAAGGATTAATTGGGGTATCCATAATTAAGATAACTTACAATGGGTGTTACGTTTGCTTCCTGAATTGAAGTAGAGTAGTGATACTACTTGACAAAGATTTTAGTTAATGGAATACATATGCCGTTTATATTTTCTTGTAAAATTAGTAGAAAGTGGAAGTTTATGATTCAGGGAATTCAAAGTAAATCGCTGCCTAAATCTGCGTGAACTGGGCTTTAGCATAATTTGTATAATTGAGAATACATAGTTTTATTATTCAACTTGGAATCCAAGAAGGTCATAGTTTCGCCTTGATGCTTGAAATTCGGTCAAATGTAAACAGTTGTGAAACAGTTTGACTTCATTCACGGATTCTTTTAAATTATCACCAGCTGAAAAGAAAGTCTTTTGTTTATATTTTATATTTTTATGTTCGCCGTGTTATTCGTAATTCCTCGTCCTGAAGTATCAAAGTCTTAGTCTGTTTTTTACGCTATTCGAGCCTCTTGAAGGCACATTTATTTTTAAATTTCAGGATATTATTATGTCTAATACTGTAAAAGGTACTGTTAAGTTTTTCAATGATTCTAAAGGTTTTGGATTTATCGAGCAGGAATCTGGCCCAGATGTATTCGCACACTTTAGTGCAATTTCTGGTGATGGTTTCAAAACTTTGGCAGAAGGTCAAAAAGTCGAGTTTACTGTAACTCAAGGCCAAAAAGGCCCTCAAGCAGAGAATATCGTAGCTGTTTAATACTGTTAAGCTATAACGATTAGATTTAAAAGGGCATGCCTTATCGGGCATGCCCTTTTTTTGTTTGAAGCACATGAAATTAAGGGGGCTTGAAGCCCAACTGCTCGAAAACGTACGGTACACCCATCCTAGCCGAAGCACTTAATCCAACTTTGATCGCCTGCTTTGTCGCGAATCTCAGAGACCAAGCTGGCCTAATTTTCTATTTAAGCTTATATGACACATACAAGACTAGCAGACTTTACTGTTTGACCACGATAAAATAATGTCTGCTATTGAGGGGTGCAAGCCGCCATAACAGGATTAATAATTTATGATGTGTATGTCGACTATTATGAGAAACTTACATTAATCTAATGATGACCGCTATTGGCACAAATAAAAGGTCAGGGGGGCAAAACCATCACGCTAGCAGGTTTACGGGCGAGATTTGACGTATTCATGAGTCATGAAAAAGGTGAATCTACTTTGGTTGTTAATTGCCGTTAACTAATTAGTAGTTTACTTTTTCACCTTTCTCAAATCACCCTTTGCAGAATATAGGAATTACCGAATGTCAGCGTTTTTTAGGCGAAACTCGCATAGTGATATCAGCATGAAAAACTTCGTCGTCGTTGGTGTCGTACACGCAAACCGGCATAATGACATCTTGTTTTCCTTCCCAGTTATAGCTATCTACTTTGCAGACGGCGCGTAAATCTGTTTTTGCCATTTTTAGATATTGCACAGTCATTCCCGCAGGTATCCAGCGATGACCTGCGTCGAGCGATACATCTAAACATAAACCGCCAGCAAGCTCTGCTGCGTTGCACATGGCGATGGCATGGACGGTGTTAATGTGGTTCGTGATGCTCCAACGCTTCTTGAAAACCAGCTCAACATGACCTGCTTCAACATGAGTGAGTAAAGGCTTAATTGACCTAAAATAAGGGGCTTTAAAGCAAATTGCTTGTGTTGCCAGCCATCGTCCGACTGAAGTACCTTTAAGATTATGCCAAATTTTCAGTACAGGGCT
>Ga0105348_1000986_pt1 | contig 20029 bp, 9 predicted proteins | sample EN8Hudsemesocosm_2_FD_83504 | JGI IMG/M metagenome (GOLD analysis project Ga0105348, IMG submission 83504) | Methane-oxidizing microbial communities from mesocosms in the Hudson Canyon - EN8C Hudson Canyon | ecosystem: Environmental > Aquatic > Marine > Cold seeps | place: Hudson Canyon... | reverse complement strand
TCTGAAATTAAAGCTGATGCAGGAGCTTGGTTCCAACTTGCAGATGAACGGATGTATAAACACAAAAAATCAAAAACATAATAATACTTACTGGTTAATAACGTGAATAAAATTCGACTATTCAAGTCTCCTTTCTGTTTTCTTGTAACTTTCAAGTAAAAAGTTTCAATTAAAATTCGTTTAACATAATTACAGATAAAGCGAATCGAGTGCACATTGCATACCGGTCAAGATAAAACAATATTTTATATCAAGAGGGTGTTTGTATTACCTCACGTCTCTGTACTAAAAATAACCGACTCCCGCTCATACTTTCGGCCTATCGATATTATAAAAAATAATGATTAATCTGTATCAAGATAGATACCTAAATCAAATAATTTACTGAAACAAAAGGTATTCTTTGGATGGTAATTTTCTGAGAATCTAAAAGGCAATGCTTTTAATTCACAGGTAGCGGTTTGATAAAATTCAATTTGGTTTGAATCTACAAGGCCGTTCAGAGTCAATAGTGCGAGCTTTCGTCCTGGATCTGTCGGGTTAAAACCCGACCGACATTAAAATGGCCTGCGATTGGCACGTTCATGCAGGCTATTTAATGTGAACGCTAAAGCGAGCTCTTAGCTCACATGCTAACGGTTATACCTACGTTATAAGAGTGAGCTCATATCGGTTTTCTTCGATGCGATTACTTGCTCAATTTCATTAAGGAAGTCAGCATCGCTATCCAAGGCCTTGAGTTCGGGTAATATTGCCGTCTTAAGATCCTCCTTGAAACTCTCTTTGTAGGCGCTTATTTTATTCCCAACCTGCGCCTTAAGTGCTTCGCTCAGAATCTGATCCAGGTCTGATTTAAGGCTTAAGTCAGGGTTCGCTACCTCACCGGTGAGGCCTATATCCAAATTAAATTTGCTGACATCTTTTAAGGTATCAACCAACAGCTGTTTCGTCGTTGATAAGGAAGGCGCGGAATCTGAGACAGAGGAACCAGAAGAAAACTGGGTTTTGGAAAACTGACTCCTGGAGCTCAACTCTATTTGACCATTATTCAGTTCAATTTCGCCGTGGCCATTGAGCATGGCCGATTCCAAACTAAGTGGCATAGCGCTACTGTCGGAAAGTGTTAGCTCTTTCAAATTAAATTGATTAAAGCTTACAGTCATATTACTCACCGCTTCATGACGTAAATCAATACGGCCATTAGCTTTAAAATCAGCCCCGGCTTTAGATTGCCCAGCGAATGAAAACTGTGCAGCTTCATGCCAGCGTTTTGGCTGGTGCGTGATATCGCTTATGTTGCCTGAATAATTAATAAACTCTCCCTGAAAGTCCAGGCTACCACTTACTTTAGCCTGTTTAATCAAGAAATCCGGGTGTGGCTCCACCTCATCAAAATGCACCCATTGCCCTGCCCCTCTTAGAGGCGCCTGCTGAGGCTCTGTGCTGAGGGATGAAGTTTGTTGAAACAAAGCGGTAATTTGGGCTAGCCATTGTTTGGCCTGTGCGCCAAACAAACTTTCTACCAGCTTACGGCTGCCGCCGCTGTAACCTATTGATGCCAATATACGATCGGCTTCTTTTTCAGGTAGCGCTTTCGCGCGCTTAACTTCACTCTTCACCAGTTCAATATCAGCTTTGAGCTGGGCCTTCAGCGCCTTAATCTGTTTTAGATCTTTCTTGATATCTGAATGAAGAGATTTTGTCGCGCTAATTTTCTTAAGCCAGCTTTTCTTTTTAATCTCCTTCCAACGCTGTTTATACGCAGCAACCGTTTCTTTGTTAGGCAGCGTCTCAATCCGTTCATTCCACTTTTGTTCCAGCGATTTAAGGTTATTTTTAATCTCATCTATTTGCGCCGTAATTTTCCCCTTTTCCGCAGCAATCAAGGCCTTCGGGTCCGGTAAGTCAAATCCGGGCATATCAAATTCTTGGCTACTTTCTTCTCCCTGTTTTTCTTCAACTTGCAGCTCAGATCCAGCCAAGGCACCGCTTTGCTTTCTTGGGGTGTTTAATCGCACGCCTTCTATCAGGGCATTATCAATAATGATCTGGCGACGGAATAAACGGCCATTATCCAACTCAAGAGAAATATGCTCACTTGAGAATAGATTTTCCATCGGCCGTTTAGGGTTGGTCACCGCCAAGCCCTCAATGCCTAACATCAAGGGGAAAAGCGCTAGTCGGGCTTCGGCCACTTCAACCTTAGCACCCAGTGCTTTGCTGCCCGCAGCCTCTATACTGTATTCAATTATGTAATCAATACATAAGAACCAAATTAGAGATAAACCAATAAATAAACCTAAACCCCACCAACGAATCCAGTTTTTCATAAACAGCTTCTATCCTTGTAAATCTTGATATGCAGTGAAAATTTTGCCACCTTTTAACCATAAGGCTAGGCGGGATTGACTAATCCACTTGAGTAAGCGGTTTCGGTATTGCGCGACCAACACTCGGCCGATAAAGAATATCGGTAAACAAAGTATTAAGCTAATCAGAAAACTACCCAGTACCAGAGAGTTATTAAACGCCAGCACCCGCCAAATATTCGAATTATAAAGAGACTGCCACACACCCTCCAGAGACTCAGTTTGTAACAGCATCAAGCCTAGGATATGGCTGACGGGGTCAAGTAAGTACGCAAGCAAAGTAAACGCCGCCCAGCTCAAAAAGAACATACTTAAATTTATACGCAAAATTAATAGAAAAAACAGCAAAAAGAAATTATGCGGTGAGCTTAATGGCGTGAGGCCTAAAAAAGCCGCAAAGCAAAGAGCCAAGGCTAATTGCGCAGGACTATCGTTAGAATTTAATACCTTTAAGAGCTTGGCAATAATAGAAAACACGAGAATATCCTTTTATTTTAGACTAATCAGTTAACACCATGAGTATAGACATATAAACCGCTTTAGCGCTTATTAAAGACTTTATCAGGCACTCGCTCAAGGCATCGTTAGACGTAACAAGTACCTTTGGATATTTACTAATTACGCACCTGCCGCCAACCTTGAGCCTTCACGCAATCGTTTTTATTTTTAACTGTTCTCATGATATCGGTGAGTGGGCGGCTGTTCTCGGCATCACTTTCAAACGCCATTCGCTTAACATCGCTGTACTTCCTCTCGCTCATATCAAAATCCTGTAACACCTGCCTATAGTTTGATTCACTTTTAAACTGACCAACCATAAGAGATTGGAGAAGATACTCTGAATAGTCACGTGAAATTTGTGTGAGTACTTTGGTATCTGAAAGCTTAATACCACTTAACTGAAATGACTTAGCTTTAAAAGCCTGCTCAGTACACTGCTTTAAAACTGTCAACAGCGGCTCATCCGTTGCCAAAGCAAGACCTAAGTCTTTGTGCCGATATTGCTCAAGCATGTTAGTAAACTTAATTGACTGTATATAGTCATCCATTTGATAGTGACTTGCACATGAAGATAGCAATAACACGATAAAAGCAGCAACCAGCCTAAACGTCTTCATATAAATGTCTTACCGTCCCATTACTTAGTTGTTCGCAACATTAATCAAGCTGTTTAAAAAGTCAAAAAAGCTGAGAACCCCGCCACCAGCAGCTTCCCACTGAAAATGAATAAAGGCAAAGCTAAACATTTAATAATTTTCACATAAAAACTCGGGCTAAACTTAGCCCCCAATTCTTTTATACTTAACGCCACCAGATATTTAGTGAGGCATAAACTGACCAACGTCACGATAACAAAAATAAAAGACTCGCTTTTTGTGCCCATCAGTAAGTAACTACTGCCTATCGTCATCCAAAATAAATAAGGCGCAGGATTGAGAAGATTAATTTTAACGGCGGTAAACAGGCTACTGACGTTATCACCTTGTTCAAGCTCGAGACTGTTAGGCATTTTTAATATTTTAACGGCAATCAGGGCTAAATAAAGCCCGCCTATAATCGAAATCACCGCGACAAAAACATTCATTTCTTTCAGGCTGAGCGCTAAAAAAACAGCCAGAGCAATAATTGGCCCATCGGTTAACAAGGGTGCCAAACTGGCGAGAAAGCCTTGTTTATAACCACGAGATAAAGTCTGATGTATAACAAAAACGCTTAGAGGGCCTGGCTTCAGACCAGCCGTTAAGCCAAATGTAAGTGCAGCCAATGCGTATTCTATATATGCCATTCAGTTCAAATACCTTTAGATTGAGAAAGACCATAGCATTCAGGAAGACCATAGCATTCAGAAAAGTTGATTCATTTTAACCTAACTATAAATATATCCAAGCGATTGAAATTGCACTCTCTTTTGTCAGTCATTTAACTATGACCAATAAGCTGAGGCTAACATGATGTCGGCCTTTTTTATATCGACACAACATTCTCTACTTAATGTATAATTTGATGAACAATTAAAATAAATAAATTTGCAGTATAGAGGTGATCTCTGAACACTTTTTTAAGCAGCAGTGTACGCTTATTGACCGTTATCGCCTTCATGTTTTGTTCGCTCCCGTTAGCGCAAGCAGCACCAGGAGGGGTAAGTAGTAACTTAAGAATATGGCTTGACGCCGACCAAGAAGTTACGGGAACCACGGCAATAACACAGTGGAACGACCAGAGTGGCAATGATAAGCATGTCACGCAAAATACCGCCGTCCACCAACCTTCTCTCAACACCGCCTCCAGCGCCATGAATTTTCATCGCAGCATCGAGATGGATGGCGACCAAGATTTCCTTGAAGGCAGTGGTATCATGCCGAATGACACAGATGATATGACATTCTTTGTCGTTTCTGAGGCCGATCAATCTTCAGGTACTTATAACCAGCTATTAGGAATGGGAAGCTTTTTGGCTTACCCTCATGTCGGCTTCTACTCTTCTGCACAAGTGTTTTATTCCAGTGGAATCATTCTACCCGATTATCGCAACTTCAGTACCGACGAGCCGATGCGCTATAGCGAAGCGCTTATTTACGCAGGCGCCATTGACTACAGCTTTCTCTCATCACCGGCCTATAACTACCTCAATGGTTTCCAAAACTCTAATACTCCGAGTATATTTGGCGAATTTTCTCATGGCGGATCCGGCCGTTTTTCGGTTGGGGGTGACGACTCTAACGAAGATCTCGATGGCCGCATTGCAGAAGTTGTTCTCTACAACACCCTGTTAACCACAACTGAACGGCACCAGGTTGAGTCTTATCTAGCCGTAAAATACGGACAAACACTAACAAACAACTATTTGAATTCGAGCGCAGCAACCGTCTATACACTAGATGGCAGCTATAATTTTGGCATATTTGGTCTTGCAAAAGACCTGACAGGCGACTTGGATCAACGTATTTCTAGAAGTGTGAACGATACATCGGGTTTGGTTGTTTCGACAGATACCGACTTCACCTTAGCTAACGCCACGCATACAGACGCTCTTTCTGACGGTGATTACCTACTTATCGGGCACGATAACGGCAGTGTGACTAACACACAAACAGCTGACCTAAGCTCCACTTTCGATAAACGTACGATCAGGGAATGGAAAGTCCAGAATACCGCCTCAGTAGCGGCTATTAATATGCAGTTTGGTACTTTACCCGCCTTATCTACAGGACAAAGTTACGCACTGATAGGCGATAACGAAGGTAATTTCAGTAGTGGAAGCACTGTTTTAAGGTACTCCAATAACACCACATTTTCTGATATCAGCTTTCCTTCCGGCACTAGTTATTTCACCATTGCCATTATCACCAATAAAGTTGAATTCACCCAGATTTCTAATAACGACAGTGAAGATAACGGTGCTAGTTTACCCGCCATCGCTGTGTTTGGGTATATTCCCACCACCACCGCAGTCACCTTAAATTTAAGCGGTACAGCAAGCAATACTACTGATTATGCAACGCCTACTTTGAGTATTCCTGCGGGTACTTATGATGGCCAGCCTGCCAGTAATCTATCACTCAGCAGTTTCTCAATTTTGGACGATACCTCTGCTGAAAATGATGAAACCATCATCGTCACATTAGACATAGGCGCCATTACAGACTTTTTAATAGGAGACGCAAATAACGACGCAACGGCTCAAAATGCGTTTACCTATACGATAGTGGATGAGGACATTAGCATAGGCAGCTCTGGTAGCCTGCTCACAGCCACCGACAACAGCGCAACAGCCAATGGTAGCGATACCGGCAGCCTAATACTTCAATTAAAAGAAACTGACGGTGATAATATCTCATTATCGGGAGTCGACGTAACGTTCACTGTCTCTTCGGGTACCGCCTCATTCAGCAACAATCTAAGCACTTACACCACAACATCAGATGTTTCAGGAATAGCCAGCGCAGCACTAAAGAGTCTGGTGGCAGGTGCGGTGAATATCACCGCGACGATAGACAGAGATAAGGATGGCGGTACCACGCCCGAAGAGTCTGTATCAAATGGTGCTCCGGCAACGGTTTCGTTTTTACCCGGACCTGCCGCAGCAGCCAATACCACGCTTACGGCTTCACCGGCCTCAGTCACCGCAGATGGTAGCTCATCTTCAACTATTACCGTTCAAGCCAAAGATGCCCAGGGAAATAACCTGAGCAGCAGTGGTGGCATCGTCACGCTGGCGGAAGATAGCGCTAGCGCCATTTTAAGTGCGGTTACCAACCATAATGATGGTACCTACAGCGCCACCATTAGCAATACCGTGGCCGAAAGTGTCACTATCAGCGGCATGATCGACGGTAACAACATCACCTCTGGCGACCAAAACGTTAGCTTTCTCGCGGGAAACACAGCGTCAAACACCACCACGACAATAACCGTATCGCAAGCTTCAGTCACGGCTGATGGTAGCGCCTTCTCTGTGATTACTGTGCAGGCTAAGGATGACTTTAACAATAATATCACCAGTGGCGGATTAGTCGTTACCCTTGCTAATAATGGTAGTGCCACAATCAGTCCGATAACAGACTTGGGTGACGGTACTTATACCGCGACAATTACCAATAGCCTTGCGGAGAATGTACAAATCAGCGGCATTATCGACGGCAATAGCATTACTTCAGGCAACCCAAGTATCAGCTTTACCCCTGGTGCGGTGTCGGCCACCCAAACCATAATCTCAGTATCACCAGCCTCGGTCACCGCGGATGGCAGCGCATCTTCAAGCATTACCGTTCAAGCAAAAGATGCCCAAGGAAATAACCTGAACAGCAGTGCCGGTCTCGTCACGCTGGCAGAAGACAGTGCGAGTGCAACCTTAAGCTCAGTCACCGATAATAACAACGGCACTTACACAGCAACGATAACAAATACCGTTGCAGAAGATGTACAAATCAGCGGCACTATCGACGGCAATAATATTACCTCTGGCAACCCAAACATCAGCTTTACTCCTGGTGCGGTGTCGGCCGACCAAACCGCCATATCAGTATCACCGGCCTCTGTCACCGCCGATGGCAGCTCATTTTCAAGCATTACCGTTCAAGCCAAAGATGCGCAAGGAAATAACCTGAACAGCAGTACTGGTCTCGTCACGTTGGCAGAAGACAGCGCGACCGCAACCTTAAGTTCAGTCACCGATAATAACAACGGCACTTACACAGCAACGATAACGAATACGCTCGCGGAAGAGGTCATCATCAGCGGCACTATCGACGGCAATAGCATTACTTCAGGCAACCCAAGCATCAGCTTTGTCCCTGGCGCGGTGTCGGCCGCCCAAACCACCATTTCAGTATCGCCAGCCTCAGTCACCGCAGATGGCAGTTCATTTTCAAGCATTACCGTTCAAGCAAAAGATGCACAAGGGAATAACCTGAACAGCAGTGCTGGACTCGTCACGCTGGCAGAAGATAGCGCTAGCGCCATTTTAAGTGCGCTTACCAACAATAATGATGGTACCTACAGCGCCACCATTAGCAATACGCTCGCGGAAGATGTTGTCATCAGTGGTACGATCGACGGCAATAGTATTACTTCAGGCGATCAAACCATCAGCTTTATCCCTGGTGCAGTGTCGGCCTCCCAAACCACCATTTCAGTATCACCGGCTTCTGTCACCGCGGATGGCAGCTCATTTTCAAGCATTACCGTTCAAGCCAAAGATGCACAAGGAAATAATCTGGGCAGCAGTGCTGGTCTCGTCACGCTGGCAGAAGATAGCGCTAGCGCAACCTTAAGTTCAGTCACCGATAATAACAACGGCACTTACACAGCAACGATAACGAATACCGTCGCAGAAGATGTAATCATCAGTGGCACAATCGATGGCAATAGCATTACTTCAGGCGATCAAACCATCAGCTTTACCCCTGGTGCAGTGTCGGCCTCCCAAACCACCATTTCAGTATCTCCGGCTTCTGTCGCCGCGGATGGCCTCTCGCAATCAAACATTACCGTGCAGGCGAAAGATGCCCAAGGGAATAACCTGAGCAATAGTGCTGGCGTGGTCACGCTGGCAGAGAATAGCGCTAGCGCAGTCTTAAGTGCGGTTACCGATAATAACAACGGCACTTATACAGCGACAATGACCAACACTCTTGCAGAGGATGTTGTTATCAGTGGCACTATTGACGGCAATAGCATTACTTCAGGCAACCCAAGCATCAGCTTTACCCCTGGTGCGGTGTCTTCCGCCCAAACCACCATCTCAGTATCACCGGCTTTTGCCACCGCAGATGGGCTCTCGCAATCAACCATTACCGTGCAGGCAAAAGATGCACAAGGGAATAACCTGAACAGCAGTGCAGGTCTCGTCACGCTGGCAGAAGATAGCGCTAGCGCCATTTTAAGTGCGCTTACCAACAATAATGACGGTACCTACAGCGCGACTATAACGAATACCGTGGCCGAAAGTGTCACTATCAGCGGCATGATCGACGGTAACAACATTACCTCTGGCAACCCAAGCATCAGCTTTACCCCTGGTTCGGTATCTGCCGCCCAAACCATCATGTCGGTGTCACCGTCCACGGTCACCGCAGGCGGGCTCTCACAATCGATTATCACCGTTCAAGCCAAAGATGCGCTGGGGAATAATTTAAACAGTAGTGGTGGCATCGTCACCCTGGTAGAAGATAGCGCTAGCGCCATTTTAAGTGCCGTTACCAACCATAATGATGGTACCTACAGCGCCACCATTAGCAATACCGTCGCGGAAGATGTTGTTATCAGCGGATCCATTGCAGGCAACAACATTACCTCAGGCAACCAAAGCCTTACTTTTATCGCGGGAAACACCGTTTCAAACACCACTACGACAATAACCGTATCACAAACTTCAGTCACGGCTGATGGTAGCGCCTTCTCTCTGATTACTGTGCAGGCTAAGGATGACTTTAACAATAATATCACCAGTGGCGGGTTAAGCATTGCCCTTACCAATAACGGTAATGCCGTAATCAATCTGATAACAGACCTAGGGGACGGTACTTATACCGCGACAATTACCAATACCCTTGCCGAGAATGTACAAATCAGCGGCACTATCGATGGCAACAATATTACCTCTGGCAACCCAAGTATCAGCTTTACCCCAGGTACGGTGTCGGTAAGCCAAACCGCTATTTCAGTATCACCAGCCTCGGTCACCGCGGATGGCAGCACCTCTTCAAGCATTACCGTACAGGCAAAAGACGCCCAAGGGAATAATCTGAGCAGCAGTGCTGGCCTCGTCACAATGGCAGAAGACAGCGCGAGTGCAACCTTAAGTTCAGTCACCGATAATAACAACGGCACTTACACAGCGACAATGACCAATACCGTTGCAGAGGATGTTGTCATCAGCGGCACTATCGACGGCAATAGCATTACTTCTGGCAACCCAAGCATCAGCTTTACCCCTGGTGCGGTGTCTTCCGCCCAAACCACCATTTCGGTATCACCCGCCTCGGTCACCGCGGATGGTAGCGCTTCTTCGACTATTACCGTGCAGGCGAAAGATGCCCAAGGAAATAACCTGAACAGCAGTGCTGGTCTCGTCACGCTGGCAGAAGATAGCGCGAGCGCAACCTTAAGTTCAGTCACCGATAATAACAACGGTACTTACACTGCAACGATAACCAATACGCTCGCGGAAGATGTCATCATCAGCGGTACTATCGACGGCAATAGCATTACTTCAGGTAACCCTAGCATCAGCTTTACCCCTGGTGCGGTGTCCGCCGCCCAAGCCACCATTTCAGTATCGTCGGCATCGGTCACTGCCGATGGCAGCGCGTCTTCCACTATTACCGTGCAGGCAAGAGACGCCCAAGGGAATAATCTGAGCAGCAGTGCAGGTCTCGTCACGATGGCAGAAGACAGCGCGAGTGCAACCTTAAGTTCAGTCACCGATAATAATAACGGCACTTATACAGCGACAATTACTAATACCATTGCAGAGGAGGTTGTTATCAGTGGCGCTATCGACGGCAATAGCATTACTTCAGGTAACCCAAGCATCAGCTTTATCCCCGGAATAGCATCAGCAGTTAACACCAGCCTATCCCCATCACCCGCTATTTTGCGAGCAAACGGAACCGACACCAGCACTATCATTATTCAAGCAATAGACGCCTACAATAATTTTTTGATATCTGGTGGCGATATAGTGACCCTAAGTACAGACAACTCAGCCATGATTACCAGTGTTATTGATCATAATAATGGCAGCTACAGCGCAACAGTTAAACATACTGAAGTAGCAGCAACAGTCATCATTGGCACAATTAATGGGATGGAAATATCTAACACGACAACCATTACTTTCATACCTTACGGTGAAGCACAAATAGACGACAGCGATGGCCAATTTATCAAGGGTGTAGCCCCTCTCGGCGCAACTATTACAGTAATGGATAGCAACGGTTTTATACTCTGTTCCACAATCGCCGACACCTCAACAGGCGCCTATCACTGTGTCATAAATACAGCCCTGGCTGATGGAGAGATACTAACCGTCACCACAACTGACCTTGCGGGAAACAATGAAACCTCAAGCACGACAGTGGTCTTCGTAGATTCAGACAATGATGGTATTTCAGACCTCATTGAGGCCTCATTAACAAATAATGGCGGTGTCCAAGATACCACTATCAATACGGATACAGATGGCGATCAATTACCAGACTATGCCGAAATCATTCTAGGGAGTGACTTCCTATCCCTTAATAGCCCGGTTACTAATGGCCACCGGGATGATGATGACGATGGCGTATCCAATGCAGTCGAATATTTCCTAGCGAACCTGGGTGGCGCATTCGATTCAGAACTCGCGACCGATACTGATTCAGATGGATTGCCTGATGTCACTGAACTGATGACAGAACAAGCTAATTTCTACGACGCCAACAAACCAACGCTTAACGGTTCATCCGACGATAATGCCAACAGCCTGACTAATGCCGTTGAAGCCTACTTACGAGCACTATCCATCAACAACATCAGCGCCCTTAATGACTACGACGGCGACAGTTATAGCGATGCCTTAGAAGTGCGACTGGCCAGTAACCCTTTAAAGGCCAATGAAGGAGATATCGACAATGATGGCGTCAATAACGCCATCGAAGCCTTCTTGACCGGCACCAACAATGACGGCGGAAACACCGTATTAAACGACCGTGATGCAGACGGTTTACCGGATATCTTTGAACTATCTGTGTATACCGATTTGTTTGACCCTGCATCCGCTATTAACTATGCAGAAAACGGGGATATTGATAACGACGGAATCAGCGATGCAATCGAATTCTATCTATATGGCAATACCACTGAAGCTACAACCAGCATGGATAGAGATAGCGATGCAGTGCCAGACATCATTGAAATTTCGGTCGGCAGTAATGCGTTTAAACCCTCAAAACCATCTATCTGGGTTGATATTGATTACCTTGAGAATGGTGAAGTCGAAATCCGAGGTAATATCGCGGGGTTCCAAGCCCCTCCTCCCCTTCTCTCATGGAATTTATCAGAGCTATTCGCCAAACAACCAGATCTTACAGACACTTATCCTACTGAACGCTCTGTCCGTATTAGCGGACTGGCGCTGGGCACCTATTCGATACAGTTGACCGAATCCAGATGGTTAAATGGTGAAGAGTTGATGTCTCAGATAGATTATTCTTTCAACATTGAAGCCATGCAGAATATAGATACTGACAACGATGGCGTATCAGATGATTATGATCTATTTAATGGTCGAAAAGGCAAAGAAGAGTTCTTGCATACGAGCCAGGCTGATGGCGATCGCTATTACATTGAAACTCAAGATGGACAAATCGCTCGCCTAGGTAGAATCGCAAGTCTAAGTCATAATGAAGTCGCTAACATTACAAACACCCAAATTGAAGAAACGGTTGAGTTTGGTCAACCCATGACCTTAGGCACGCCATCAAATCCACCGCTTATAGAAGATACCGCTAGCATTTTCGACTTCGAGATACTTAACCTGCCTGAAACAGCTAGCGTAAGCAGTATTACCATTCCGCTCCACCACCCTCTTCCCGATGATCCTGTATTGCTCAAATTCGAAACCAATTCGTCGCTGTGGTCTTACTTTAAAGTCACCAACCAAGATAACTACTCATCTGCTCAAGGTATAGCTGGCAGCTGCCCTGAGCCGGGAGATAGTCAGTACAGCCAAGGTATCACGGCAGGCCATTATTGCTTACAACTACAAATTACAGATGGAGGTGACAATGACGCCGACCACCAGCCTAACGGAGCCATCCGACACCTGACCGGCATTGGCTCAGGCAGCAATTTCCAAATAGGCGCAATATCCATTAACAATCCAGATACTGAGCCTGTAGGAGGCAATAACCTAGAAGACAATATCCTAGCGACAGAGAACATTGAAAGTACTTTAAGCACGACATCGTCGCCCAGCGATAATGATGTAGCTCAAACCGGCGGCGGTGGCGGAAGCAGCGATCACTTAATATTGGCTTTACTCTCGCTGCTCACAATATCGCTATTTTCTACGGCAACAGCTGCACCCACTGGCGGAAGCATTGTCCACGGTAATGGTGCAATCACCACCGCCCCACAGCAAACGACAATAACTCAAGACTCATCTCGCCTTGCCATCGACTGGCAGACATTTAATGTCGCTATTGACGAAGGGGTTACCTTTGTACAACCTAATGGTTCAGCTATTGTTCTGAATAGAGACTTTTCGGGTTCACCCAGTCAGATATTTGGGAATATCGAGGCAAATGGCCAAGTATTATTACTGAATAGCGCAGGTATTGTGATGGGCGAAAGCAGCTCGATCAATGTCGGAAGTTTTCTGGCCTCTGATATGGAAACAAGCATTGAGGACTTTGCTCAAGGTAGCTTCACACTTACCGACAATCACCCAAATCAAGGTGGTATCACTAACCTGGGTAACGTTCAAAGTAAAGGCAGTGGTGGCATCTATATCGCTGGACAGTTCATCCATAACACCGGCACCTTAGCAAGTTCCAATGGTGACATTCATCTTGCAACAGCGGATGAGCTTATTATCTCTACCAGTGAGTCTGGCCTCTTAGGCGTTCAGTTAACGCAAGCATTAGAATCGGAAATATCGCCTTCTGGAGACCTGATTTTTAATAGTGGCGATATCATATCTTTTAACGGCAATATCTATCTGGATCTGTTCTACAGTGATGCAATAAAAGCGAATACGGTTAATAACCAAGGATTGATCAATGCCGTCGCGATTACTGAAGGCAACGGCAAGATATTTCTGAGCTCAAGCCCCTCCTCTGAGTTATCAGATCGTATAACAGAGGTGGACAACATAGTCGCCGGCACCGAAACCAGCGACCCAGTTTTAAGTTCAAATACTGCCATTGAGATTGAACTTGCACCACCCGTAAAGGTGTCAATCGATACGATTATGCCGGACTGTAATATCGACTCGGATACCGATTGCAGCAAATATCAGGCAATTAAAAACTACTTGAGTAGGTTACTACTTAGTGGCGAGCTACCGGATTAATAGTTAAATGATAAACACAAAGTAGGACTATCATTGAAAATTTTCAATACACTTAATAAATACACCATCTGTCATCCCCCCTTCACCTTGCAGGCACTACGTGTTTTTGCCTATTTATTACTTAGTGCTGGGGTACAGGCGGAACAGACGGTACAGACGGTACAGGCCGAACAGAAATTATGGTCGCAAAAACCGCCAATTCAATTAGATTACGCGAGTCAAACGCCCCCCAAAGATAGTCATGTATTGGAAGCGAATCAATCTATAAATACGCCAAATAAAATGAGAAATGGGCTAATCAGAATAAATCGAATCCGCTTACAGGGCGATGCCCTCTATCCAGAATACGGCATTACCAATGCGTTCCTTCATACTCGAATTAACCAGGTTTATAGCCATATGAATGAACAGCTCAGCATAAGTGATATCAATAAAATTGCAGATGCGCTAACCCTTGCCTACCGTGAAAAAGGGCTCACCTTTAATCAGGCGTATGTCATCCCCCAAGAGATTGTCAACTCAACACTGATCATACATGTGCTAAAAGGCACGCTCACAGATATAGATATTTACAGCAACGAAATATACAGCACTGAACAACTGACGGTGCCCTTTGCTGAACTGATGGGGAAGGTCATTCATGAACCAGACATTAAAAAGGTAGTGGAATCAATCAATGAAAAACCAGGACTAAAAATATTCAGCTTCTTTTCAGTCGGATCAAACCAGGGCGAAGCGCGGCTAAATGTGAGAGTTATGGACGAAACACGTCATGAATCCAAGCTAGTCATCGATAACAAAGGTGTTAGCCAAACAGGCATAAACCGCTTAATGTATTCTCACACCCTGAATAATCCACTGAACTTATCCGGCCAACTAAGCGCGACGGTCATGACGACGAACAAACCGGAAAACTTTTTCGGTAACTTAGGCTATAGCTATTCTGTCGACCCAACGAATGAGATCGGACTCTCTATTCTAAAAAGTGACTTTGCCATCACGGGGCAATTTGAAGACCTTGGACTGGAGGGCTATCTACAATCAGCGACGGTTTCCTGGTCAAATACCCCAGAACAAGAACAGAACTCAACACTTCTTCATCACCGGCATCTGACACTGTCAACCAAACAATCAACAGTGACCAGTGAAGCATTTCCGGAATTTTTAAACGAAGAGGTCGATTACACGATGATTTCTGGCACTTATCAGCTACATTTCCTGCAACCCTGGCAATCTAACAGCCAGCATATTTTTACAATTCACCCCTCTGTCAGCAAAATCACCAACACTGACAACGCCGATCTGCCCTCCCACTTCTGGCTAGTCAGTACCGCCTATGATTTTATGGCGCCACAATGGATCGAGAGCGCCTCATTTCAACATCCTTTTAGCGTATCCGCAAAGGGGCAGTACTCAGCCAAAAAACTGCCCTCTGCAGAGCAATTCACGACCACCGGAGCGACGACCAACCGAGGTTTTGAGCCCGGTATTTTTAGTGGCGACAGCGCTTATTCAATTTCACTGGAGCAAGCTGTAGGCCATCCGGTTGATGTGATCAGCCAACGGAATGCAATCTCCGTACAGCCTTTTCTATTCTTTGACTATAGTTATGGGAAGCAGAATTTAGATGAGGATTTATCTGCTAAATTCCAAAGTGCCGGTTTTGGTCTTAAAGTCGGCTATAAAAAAATAGCCAAGGCAACGGTCTCGATTGGCAAGCCGCTAGATCATAGAATAAGCGGCCAACTGAATATCGGCCAGAATCAAGCTGTCGTTTACGCTCACCTTAGCCTTAGCTTTTAAAGGAGCAAGCCAATATGCCGATGCACCGCAGCCATTTATATTTTCGCTTTATGTCTGATCGATATAGACATATTGCTCAGCGTCAGTACCAGAACCGGTTTTTTAATATGCTGCTAGTTGCTGTCCTGCTATTAATAGTCAGTGGATCCGTGAGTGCTGCTTCCAATAGCAGCCCACAACAAACCAAAGAGTTTCACGTTAAAGCACTATTTCTTTATAACTTCGCCAATTTCGTTGTATGGCCAGCTGACGCGTTTAAAAAACAGGCTAGTCCATTAAGAATGTGTTTATACGGCAACGTCCCCTTTGGTGGATTTCTTGACGCTGTAGACGGTACCCGAATTAGAGATAGAAATTTGAAAATCGTGCGCACCTCAGATTCTGTCGAGATAGAGCCTGGTTGCCATATACTCTTTGTCGGCACAGAACATTTAGATGAAATCGAGCAACTATTTAAGAATATGAATCATTCGTTTGTATTAAGTATTGGCAGCGTGAAAGGCTTCACCGATAAAGGAGGTGTCGTTAATATTTTGAGAACACAAGATCAAAACAAATTTGAAATAAATCTCTCGAAAGCGATAAAGAACGGACTATTAATTGATTCGGACTTACTCAGTCTCGCGCGAATAATCAATACTAGCCCATAGGTCTTAATGGCTATTATTTGATAAGTTCAAAACGAGTGGCGCTCTAAACTAGCAATTTAATAGGCTTTATGAGAAAAATTGATAGTTTCCACGTCCTGCATCCTTGGCACGATATAGCGCAATATCAGCATTTTTCATCATGGTGATTGGCGTATCATTGCCATCAGAGACGACAATACCTAAACTTACCGACATGGTTAATGTTGTGCCCGCTACCAATAATGGGGCCGCTATTTGCTCATAAATAGCTTCTGCAGTGTTTATTACCTCAGCCTTTTCAAGCACCTTACTTTGAATGACCGTAAATTCATCCCCACCTAACCTGAAAGCCATAGCGGTATCAGGCAAAGCAGATTGTAAACGTTTAGAAAACTCTATAAGAAAAATATCACCGATGTCATGTCCTAGCGTATCGTTGATTTGTTTAAACTTATCAACATCCATAAATATAAGCGCAACCTGACTGCCTTTATCTTTCAATGCATTATCTAACATTTCCTTTATACGCTCTGAGAACATGCGTCGATTTGGGAGATGAGTAAGCGGGTCGTAATAAGCCAGCTGTAGTAAGTCTTTTTTATCTTGTTCAATTTCATGCAGCATGTCGTTGAAAGCTTTAACAGTTTTCCCAAATTCATCATCATTTTCAACCGATGCGCGAATGGAGTAGTTATTATTATTGCTTACCTGAGCAGCCACCCTGCCTAATTGAATAATAGGTCGATAGATCTGTCGCTGCATTCGAGCCGTTAAGGCAAACGCTATGCATAAGGAAATAATAAGTACCACCACACTCACCATTAACTGTTGCTGAAGTCGATCATCGAGCTGTTCCAGCCCGGACCTGATAAACACCTGCCCTATAACCTCATTATTTCGTGTCACTGATTGAAATACATCGAGGTAGTCTTGCTCAAAATATTCACCATCAGCCTTTAATAAAGTCGGACAATCATAATAAGCCTCTCCTTGAGCCACTTTTACAAAAATTTTGCCATTCGAATCATACATACAAGCAAAACGAACAGAACTACTAACTTTCAAAGTATTCAGGTTCGCCAATGCATTCTTCTTATCCCCAAAACTCAGTGCCGCGGCACTACGCAACGCGACAACCTGACTAAGAATTTGCATTTCTTCGGCCAGCGCTTGCTTTTGAATAATATGGTCATAAGAGAGCGCAGCACTACTTGCCAGCGTTAAACCAATCGCTGCAGTTAATAAGACAACGACGATTAGCTTGTATTTTATCGAGAGTTTTCTAAAAATTTTCATATATTGAGAGTAGCTGGTAATACAGCGCTTTTCCAAAGCTATTTAGAACCAATACAAATTCACTGCCGACTCAGGTATCACTTGGAAGTTTATTCTCATGATGGAAACAGCCTTAAGCGACGATACCCATGAAATACCGATTAAAAGTAGTTTTCTCGAACTGGTCACAGAATCAGATACGAGGCCCTGCTAGCCTCACCACTAAAAAAGGGTCTCTTGGTCATGAACATAAAAGATAATGCTAGCGACAGTAGCCGCTCTACGCTTTCAAGCTGGTGGCAGTCAGAAAAACAACATATCACTCAGGGAAGAAGTCTGGAGTTTTTGCTTGCGAATAAAATTCATTTAGAACATAGCTTAAGGTCTATATATAGCCACAACCTGATTTATCGTACCAGCAATGCCTTGCTGGCATATATAACAGTTTTAGCCTGCATGATTGATAAAATTAAAGACTTTACCCTTAAGACATTACTTCAACTACCCGCACCTAATATGCTTAAAGAATCGATTCGATCACTGATAAATGCGATCAATTTCGAAGGGCTTTGCAAATTTATCACGACGAAAGTCTACTCTTTAAAGCAAGCACCCCAGAATAGCCAAGTCATTCACGCCATCGACGAAATTATAAATTATGCCCGACACGATGGCTTCGACTTAAAAACGTACTTCCCCTCTTTTACTCGCACCTTTTCTAGCCGTAAAAATCACTTATTACAACATAGCTTTTATAAAGAGTTTTCCAAATCCACAATTGAACGCTTACTGGCAGCACCTTTCGCGTTTAAGCAGTCCATCATTCCAGTACTGCCCGACAGCACCTTACTGCATAAGTTATTTGTTTATATGGAAAACTTTTTCATGATCGACCTCATACTGGTTGATCAAAATGGCAAAAAAGTCTCTGCCATTAAAGACAGCAAAGAGACCCTTGAAGCAACGGAAGTTATGCAAACACTCAAAAAAGTGGCTGAGCTTAAAGCATCGGGCAAACGTGTTTTTATGGTCGGCCATCATGAAGGTTATGTCGGGCCCTATTTTTTACGTACTTTGCTGCGCCGCCTGGACTTTGATGAATTAGGTGCAAATTGCAATACCGTGATTGGCCCGCGGATGCTTTCGAATATCGTATTAAAAAATATTTCAAGTAATGTGGGCAACGCGTTTTTAATACTGCCTTCACAAAAAACCAAAGCTATTCAGGAGAAAAACCTGGCCGATGCGCTGGTCGCAAATTCGCGCCGCACTCAATTCCTGATCAAAATGCCTAACTCAGGACTCAAACTCATTGAGCAAATGACATATCAAGAGTTCATGGACCAAGTCGTCAACTCGGATACAGCGACAATTTCGCGGCTAAGCACGCAATTGAGCGTAGTCGAGCAGCAAGCGTTAATAGCGTATTTTGAGGACGTACGTGAAAAGAATGCCTTTGCTGAACTTGAGCAAAACGACTTTGAATTATTTAAGAAAATCATGTACGAGCCATTTCTGCTCTTCCCTGAAGGCACTCGATCCTATGTTGATGACAAAGGTGACGTCACCATCAAATATATCAACCCGCGCTATATGCAAGCTTACATGAGACCAGGAGACTTCATTTTACCCGTCAATCTCACCGGCGGCTCAGAAGCCTTACAAGGTATTAGATTATGTTCAGCGACGTGTGGTTTTTCGACGGGGCAACCTTATGAAGTCAGTGCCGAAATGATTGATAACTATAAACAAGAGGGCGTGAACGTCATGCGCCAGGTTGCAGCCTTGCCCAACATCAAAAAGGTCTACTTTGATGAAGCTATCCAGGCGGGTAAAAAGTTTAACCCTACAACGAGCAAAGTCGAGGTATAGTCTGGTCGTAGGAGGTATAGTCTGGTCGTAGAAGGTATAGGTATAGTCAGCTCATATAGATAATGAATCGCTACGGCTTGTATTTGAATTCAGGCCCAACCAGCATCGAGCATTTCTGCAACGTCAATGGCCGAAGTGACTGCATCTTCATGTAAGCCATATCCAAAATGTGAGCCACAATAATAGGTATTCTTCTTGCCATTTAAAGAGGGTAATTCTTCAATAACCTGAACAGAATTAGTATCGAAAACAGGCGTTCGAAAGATTTCATGAAACTCAATAAGTTTTTCATCTATCGGAAAATTCGGGTGCTGTGTACTTAAGTACTCGCAGTCATTTGAAACGTTTTTCAAGCGTCGAATATGGCCAGTGATCGAAGTATGTATTTCATTTTCTTTGTTAGTAAACAAAAAGGTATATAAATTGTGTCGTTCTTTCTCAGGCAAAGACGACATATCTTTATGTACCACTATGGGGCCTTCTTTGTATATCCAGGCCCCCAGTATCCTTTTCTCGTCCTC
>Ga0105348_1000984_pt1 | contig 20036 bp, 18 predicted proteins | sample EN8Hudsemesocosm_2_FD_83504 | JGI IMG/M metagenome (GOLD analysis project Ga0105348, IMG submission 83504) | Methane-oxidizing microbial communities from mesocosms in the Hudson Canyon - EN8C Hudson Canyon | ecosystem: Environmental > Aquatic > Marine > Cold seeps | place: Hudson Canyon... | reverse complement strand
ATTTGTATCGAAACCTTAAAGCAAAAGCTAAAACCGTGGAAGACTGTGTTAAAACCGGACGCACGCATTTAATGGACGCCATGCCCGTTCGACTGAGCCAGGAATTAGAGGCTTGGGGCGGACAAATATTAGAAGCAATTGAACGTATGGAAAGTCTCATGCCAGAACTCCACGCATTAGCGCAGGGCGGTACGGCAGTTGGCTCTGGTATTAATGCTCACCCTGATTTTGCACCATTGTTCGTAAAAAAGCTGAGTATCATTTGCGGTATAGAATTTACAGTCAGTGATAATTTTTTTGTCAGTATTAGCAGTCAGGACACCGCCCTGGCTTTATCCGGACAACTAAAAACCTTGTCCGTAAGCTTAATGAAAATCGCTAATGATTTACGTTGGATGAACTCTGGCCCATTATCAGGATTAGGTGAGATCGAACTAGAAGCCTTACAACCGGGTTCATCCATCATGCCTGGAAAAGTGAATCCTGTAATTCCTGAAGCAGTCGCTATGGTATCGGCACAAGTCATCGGCAACGATGCCACTATCACTGTTGCCGCCCAATCAGGTAACTTCCAATTAAATGTCATGCTGCCAGTGATAGCCTACAACCTTCTTCAAAGTATTGAACTACTGGCTAATGCGGCTAGATTATTAGCAGATAAAGCCATCTGCTCATTCACGGTTAATAAAGAAAATATTCAAAAATCCTTAGCCCGAAACCCTATATTGGTAACAGCCCTCAATCCTATTATTGGATATCAAAAAGCGGCAGAAATCGCTAAAAAAGCTTACGCTTCTGGGCGCGCTATTATTGATGTGGCTGAGCAGGAAACCGATTTAAGTCGGCAAGAATTACAAGTATTATTAGATCCGACAAAACTTACCATGGGAGGAACGCAGTCTTGAATCATGCTGGCCAATCTCCATTGGCTAATCGATTAAACGTCATCACGCCTGTTGATGAAGATTTAGCAGTGCGATTTACTAAGATAATGAAGGTTAGTCTATTGGATGTAATGCAATTAGGGAACTTCACTGATGGGCTATTCGGAAAACATATACAAGGAGTTGATAGAAATACAGAGGCCAAAAAATCATAAATTTTTTGATGTGATGTGAAATGATTTAGTTGATATTTTAAACGGTGCAGCTGCCAACATTACACTATTGTGGCTAGCGAAATGACCGAATAGACCGGCATAGGTAAGTGTTATGACAGAAGGTAAATAAAATGTAGTTGATGGGCCTTTTTCTACACAATGCAAGCCGACAGTGGATGATATCCAGCGAAGTTTTAACAAATCAATGGAGGATATATGCGCTACTTGGAAAGCAGAACAAAATGAGTTAGCTAAACAACTAGGTCGGGTTATTGAACAAACAGAACGGCTTTATTTGCAGGTAAAAGAAGAAAATTCGTACCTTTTTGAACGTCAAGCTATAAGGTTAAAGGGGCTGCTGAATAAGAAGCATCAAGAATATTTGTCGATACTGAACACGCTGTATGATGAGAAAATTCAAAAACTACGCGATAAGGCGAAAGGTAATGAGGAAAAATGGCAAAGCTGTTTAGCTAAATCGGTGGAATTAGCTTTACGTTACCGAATGGAAGCTGCCGAACTGGAAAATAGTGAGTTGAAGCCTCGTTGTCATTTATTGGGTAATCGAAACTAAAGCCGAGAAAAGGTTGATTTCGAGTGGGGGGGGGGACACAAACTATCTTGTCACGTCCAAAACGAACGATCAATAGAATTTAACATCGACTTATCCGTCACTCAACACCCTGTACTTCAACTGTAATGGTGTAATTCTTGTCGTCGGCTGTGATATTGGTATTAGGTTTTTAGCAAGTCACTTTTGTCATTAAATAATGATGAGTCCTCTAGAGACGGCACACCGAATCATCGCATGGCTTCGTTGAATAACCGGTCAATGTCTTGATGCAACTGCATCATAGGACTTGAGTTCATTGTCCTCTCGACTAATGATCGACTATCTATATCGTTGGTAATGCTTGGGTTTTCTTCATGCCTTGCCCAGTTCTAAGGGTTAAGTTGTTTAAGGTCTGTAATGATTTCCTATGTTTTGATGTAGTAGTCATCCTTTCCTGCCCATCTCTGCAAATCATTCTATGTTAATTTTAGGCAGTCGAGCCATTTGCTAGCATCCTTATAAGAATAATTGCAAACTATTCTTAACTACTAAAATGGCCTAATAAAGCGTGATTTCAGGTGAGTAGTAACGATCGTTTTTCATTTAAAAATGTATTTATGAGACATTGATATAAGCGATTGGATGATAGTTAGTTTGCTGTGCAAATTTATTGAATTTTAGAGCTTTTTATAGACATTCAATGACGTTACTTTGATGTTTTTTATTCATTATTAGAGTTCTAGGTTATTTGGCTCGGTATGAATTTCGTTTAATTGATCTCTATCAAGTAAAGTGAAACCACCATTTGGATATGAAATTGTGGAAGTGGATCTTAATAAACACTCGCTTATACTTAGAGATAGTGTACAAAACCAGGAGTGAAAAAATCCATGGCGGATAACTACCCATCAAAAAAATCTAGTCAGCATGATATACAAGCCTTTTTGAAGCAGGTATCTAAAACGCCTGTTTCTATAAAGGGTAAATCTCATGGACGATTGATTTTCGCCATGGATGCAACAGCAAGTCGGGAACAGTTGTGGGATATGGCAAGCGAAATTCATTCTGAAATGTTTGAAGCTGTGTCTAAAATTGGCGGATTGTCTATTCAGCTTTGTTATTACCGGGGCTATAAAGAGTTTCAATGTTTTTCCTGGACCGATCAGCCCGTTAACATGTTAACTTCGATTACCTCTGTCCGTTGTCTGGCAGGTAAAACTCAAATTGAAAAAGTACTTAATCATGCCCTGCATCAAACACAGCAAGAGTCGATTCAAGCACTGGTGTTTGTAGGAGATGCTATGGAAGAAAACGTGGATAAATTAGGCGAACTGGCAGGTCAGCTTGGGATTTATAAAGTACCTGCTTTTTTCTTTCAGGAAGGTAAGAACCCTGTTGTAACAAGAGCCTTTAAACACTTTGCCCATTTGTCCGGTGGTGCCCATTGTGCGTTTGATGCAGGAAGTGCTCATGTATTGCTTGAATTACTCAGAGCGGTAGCTATTTATGCAGTAGGAGGCTTGAAGGCGTTGAAGAATAATCCCTCCCAGAGTCAGGCGGTTAAGATACTGACACAGCAATTAGGGTATAAGAAATAATGACTAGGATTACGATTGTCGTTTTAATTACGTTAATGCTGTTTACAATAACGCTTTATTATCGAAATAAAACGCCACAAGACCGCAAAAAATTTCTAAGCCAGTTCGTGTTATTAGTTTCAGCTATTGCACTAATCTATCTAACCCTGACGGGACGTATGCATTTTTTAGTGGCATTGGGAGCAGCCATCTTACCGTTTTTAAAAAGGCTGTTACCTTTAGTCAGATATGTTCCTATGTTGAAAAATATCTATCGACAAGCACAATCATCAAAGCAGCCTGATCGGGGTAAAACTTCGACAGTAGAAACATCTTTACTGAAAATGACACTGGATCATGACAACGGGCATATGGATGGTGAAATTCTGACAGGGGCATTCATAGGTAAAAACCTGAGTGATCTGCCTATGGAGCAACTGCTGGCCTTGCATCATCTGGCACAAACTAGTCATCCTGATTCTCTAGAGGTCTTGGAGGCATACCTTGATCGGGAAATAGGTGAGTCATGGCGACATCACTTTGAAGAACAAGCAGAAGAAAATAATGTCAATGATACTGGTGGTGAGATAAGTAGAGCAGAAGCCTACGATATTCTTGGCTTGGCAGGTGGGTCTTCCCGAGAGGAAATTGTAAATGCTCATCGTAAGTTAATGCAGAAACTTCATCCTGACCGGGGCGGCAGCAATTACTTGGCTGCTAAATTAAACCAGGCAAAGGATCGCTTGCTTGGTAAATAAGGCCTGAAGTTGTAAGAAATCTTCATGATTATTGCTAAGTGAGTTTTGCTTGAGTTGTGTATGATAGCTGCCAGCCTATTTTTGGAAATCGATGAGTGATGATAAAAGCCATGCCAAATAATCTATTCTCCGATAATGGATTAAATCAACATGCCGTGTTTGACCTAAAAGAACTTCCAGGCGAAGTGATTAGTAAGTTAAGTGAGCATGTGGAGAATATTGACGAATATACTCAATTAATACTTGTAGCAAATAGTGGTCCGAAATTATGGGATAAACTACAAACGTCGGATTTTCAGTCTGAACAACCTATTGATGATTTTACCATCAGCCATATTCATCAATTTTTCACAGAGAATCTACCAGAGCATAAATACGACATTATTTATCCTTCCAGTTTTTCCGTTAATCTACAGAAACTTGGTGAATTAGCAGGCTGGCATTATGCCTCGCCTTTTAGAATTGGCATTAATACATTATGGGGAACATGGTTCGCCTATAGGGCCGTAATACTTAGCAATACGAGCTTACAAACGACAAGAAAACTTCAAACAGAGTCGCCTTGTGATCAGTGTGTTGATAAACCATGCATTAAGAAATGCCCGACAACGGCACTAGAAACAGGCACTCTTGAGCTAACGCAGTGTATTGATTACCGAAAACAGGCTAACTCAAGATGTAAAGATGTTTGTCATGCCCGAGTCAGCTGTCCTGTTGCTAAAGAGCAGTGCTACACGCATGAACAAATTAACTACCATTACTCAATATCGATGAAGTTTATTAAAGAATTGAAGTGAGTTCGAATAAGTTCTTCAGCTTTTTTCTGACTCAAAGCTATTATTAAGACCTGAATCTGTGAGGAATCTTCATGAGTATTGCTTACCTTAACAATGAATTTCTGCCCTTGGAAGACGCTAGAATTTCACCAATGGACAGAGGCTTTCTTTTCGCAGATGGTGTCTATGAGGTGATCCCTTTTTTTCATGGTCATAGCTTCACTTTGGAGGGGCACATTCAGCGCTTACAACGTAGCCTCAGAGAAATACATCTGGAAATTGATTGGACGGTTGAGGACTGGCAAAAACTTATTGAAGAATTAGCGTATAGAAATGGTGGTGGCAACCAGTCAATATATCTGCAGGTGACACGGGGGATAGCGATGAAACGTAGCCATAGCTTCCCCGATTCAGTAACGCCTACAATTTTTGCCATGATGACTCCTGTTGATTCCTTCTTAGCTGAAGATGTGACTCAGGCCGAGGGAATTAAAGCTATTACCTTGCCGGATATCCGCTGGAAGCGCTGTGATATAAAGTCGATATCTTTGTTGCCGAATATCCTTATGAAACAACAGGCAAAGGACTTGAGTGCTCAAGAAGCCATTTTGATTCGTGACGGTCAAATCACAGAATGTGCAGCTTCAAATGTTTTTATTATCAAAGATGATGTGATTAAGACACCAGGCAAAAGTGAGCATATTTTAGGGGGCATAACTCGAGACTTGATTATTCATCTGGCCCATACCAATGCATTAAATTGTCAGGAATGTGAGCTTGTTCTTGATGACTTACTTCTTGCAGATGAAATCTGGGTGTGTAGCGCGACACGGCAAGTCGTGCCAGTGGTTACGCTGAATGACAAAGCCGTAGGTGACGGCAAGATTGGTCCTTGTTGGAAACAAATGGCGCAACTGTACCAGCAGTATAAACAGTGCACCTATGGCGATTTCGATGAATAAAACCGACTAACAAAACAAACGCTGATTAATAGATTCTTCGTAGCTGGTCTGCGTAGCGGCTGTCTATTATTCGCTTGCCGCCAAAATTAGGCTAAGCGGCAAGTTCATCACAAATCAGTTACTCGAAATAATTAAATGTTGCTCAACTTTGGCAAGGTATCAATAGTCTTATTCGTGCGGACTTGAGTCGTTCAATCAATGGCCGTTCAATGGCAGACATCATTTTTTCAATGATAAAATGATGTCTGCCATTAATTGCTAAGAAGCTATTTCTTAGGCAAATTTAGTTTGCTAAGTTGTCTTTAAAACGCCAGAAACCTAATTACCTGATGTCGGCTAATGGCACCAAGAGGTTTATGATTGCAATTTTTAGACGTTTGAAAAAATTAGAATAAGCAGCAAATTCTGCCACAAATCCATCTCTTAAATTTATTCAAAAGCGTATAATTTGAACATGTGCGTGTTACTTGCATTGATAAACATATTTCACTTATCCGGATACTAATGAATTGTCATTTTCGTGTGTTGGCACAAGTTCTGAACTAGGCTGTTTTTTCTTTATATAAATGGTTTTTTTGACTCGTGCGACTAAGTCATTATTCTCATCTCTCACCTCGATAGTGAATACAGGTAAGAACTTTTCTCCGCTGTGAGTATGTTGTTTAATATTTTGAATATCCTGCTCAGTAATCTTAATTACTGAAGTTACTTTTTTCTTGCTGGCTTTGATGAAATCAATGTCTGCCGCTTTATCCCAAACCCTATATTCTTTGCCAAGTATTTCCATTAAAAGAAGCATCAGGTGGGGGTCGATCATTGAGTATAGGCTGCCTCCAAAATGAGTATTAACGGCATTTTTATTGTACCAACGTAAAGACATTGAAGCGTGAAGCTCTCGCCAATCATCACTTATATGAGTCACCTTCACGCCTGCGCCGATATAAGGAGGGTATATATTTAACATCGTTTTGAGTAATTTAGGCGTAAATTTCATGACTTCATCCTATGGGTATAAATATATCGATTAAGTTGTTTATATGCGTTATAGGAAAGATATTTTAATTTAAAGTGCCTTGCAAGGCATTAAATGTGTGCTATAAGATAGTAAAACTTTTCTATAGGTTTTCTATATGCAATACAAGCAAACACCGCCTATCCAATTCATGCCTGTTTTTGAAGCGGCAGCCAGGCTTCTTAGTTTTAAAGAAGCAGCTGAAGAATTATGCGTGACTGCACCTGCGGTGGGACAACAAATTAAAGCGTTTGAACATTGGTTAGGTAAACCTCTTTTTCTTAGAAAAACAAGGCTTTTAAGTCTGACAGAAGAAGGCAAATACTACTTCAAAGTTGCTCAAACTATTATGTCGGCTCATCGTGAGGGGTATACCGAATATGTGCGCCGTTTTGAAAAAACATCTCTACATTTCAGTGCCACATTATTTGCAGCACAGGAGTTACTTATGCCTAATTACCTTCAGTTTGCTGAACGTTTACCCGGAACAGAGCTACGTATTGAGGCACGTATGTCAAATGTTGATTTTAATGAGGAGCCTATTGATGCCGCGCTTCGTTTTGGTGATGGGAACTGGGCTAATCTTGACTGTCGTTGGCTTAGTTCTGCTATGGTTACACCTGTATGTAGCCAGTCTTATCTGGAAGAACATGAATTCACCGACTTACGTGAACTCTATAAACACAGGTTAATATATGCTGAACCTTCGATGAGTGATTGGGGAGAAAAATTCTGGCCAGCGGACACAATACAACTGTATGACAATATTATCTGTGACTCTTATTTGACCGCTTTGAAAGCTGCCTCAGATGGGTTAGGGGTTGCTTTAGCCATTCTTCCTACAGCGAACAGCTGGATCAATGATGGTCGTTTGGTATTGCCTTTCTCTCAGCAAATAAAAATAGATTTAAGCTATTGGATGGTTAGCCCTATAACAGATACACCAAGGACTGAAATTGAGATGTTGTACTCATGGCTACAAGACATATTCAAAGGTCTCCCAAGTCTTGGTTTGACTCTGGCAACAATTAACCTCTAAAAGCTGCAGTTTTTTTTGGGCTAGATTCGAGTGTCTACTAGTTTCTGTTTTGTCGTTCATGTCGACGTTATAGGTACTACTGTAAACCCTGTCTGATTTGTTCTGAGTATTAATAAGGACATTCACTGTTATTAAAAAGAATTAGCAACAGTATGCAGGTACAGGCGCCGTTAAAAAAGTATAAGGGGACACCTTTGCCATCGATATAAAGATGTATGCTTCTGGTTGATAAGAAGCTATGTCTTAAACAAATTTAGTTCGCTAAATTGTCTTTAAAACGTCAGAATTGATTGCTATCGTCGATTAGTTGAAACAAACCCCGAAAAAAGCAAATATCAGTATGGCCTTGGCTTATTCTGTAAGACTCGAGGCTATTTCAAAGAAGGGGTGCTTGCTAATCAAAAAGCAAAAGAAATGGTTGACGAAACCGTAGAGAGTTATGAGTGGAACCTTGGTATCTGTGCGACCGGCGCGGGTGAGGGTGAGCTTGCCTTAGATGTATGGAAGCAGATGGGCAATAAAATAGAAATGGGGCGTTTTGGGTTACCAGAAGGTGGTTACCCACAAGCAAAGGTAAGATTGACTCAGTATCCTCTAGCAGAAAGAAATGCCAGAAAAGATTACCCTGGACTCGAAGAGACTATTTGGATTGAGCGACTTAGTCCATGCCATGGCATTATTCGAAGTGTTCTCTATCAGGATTTGGGGGTTGATTATGGCGACGTGGTATTGATTGATGGTGCGCCGATTACCTATCATAAATATGATGGCAATGAAATTCCGGTATTCCCTCATCTTGCTACGCTACAAAAAAGAAATTACCTTTTTTTCGACTTTGCAGGTACTCAAGACACCGCCAACAGCATTAACGAATTAAGTAACGACTTCGATAGAGATGCTATCGTATATTCTCATACTGAGAATTTTAGAATGCTGTGCGCGACATGCTGGCGAGACCCTGACACTAATCACGAAGTTCATGAGGCTGAAGAAAAATATGTCATTATCGGTCGGATTGCGGTTCCGAATGATATGAATTTAGAAGAGCTTCTAACTAAGCTTGATAAATCTGTCTCGGATAGAAAAGATTGTAGGATTTTTGTTCCCGATTTATGCAAAGAGGTAGGTTTAACTAAACGTACGGAAGTGGAACGTCGACGTTTCGAAATGCTTTGCGATAGTCGAGCGTAATCGAGTTAATCCTTCTTAACATGAAAAGGCGGCAGATCTATTTATTTCAATGTCCACTATCAGAAACAATGCCGTCATCATAAAACTGCCAATTAATGATGACTAAATCGGCTTTTACGATGCAATAAATTTTATCACCTGATTTCTTCTTGTGGCGCTTTGTGTAATCAACTGCCGCTTGGCTTGTTAGAACTTAATGGCATGTTCTGCCACAAAGAATCGAATATGACTGAGTTTGTTAGTTTCCAATAGTGTTCGATGATTTTTTTGGTTGTGATAAAAACTGAGAATATATTCTTGCTTGTTTTTGAACAGCTTAATGTGTAGCTTTTGCAAGGATTAATGAGACGCAGTTCATGTTTCTGTCTGAGTACGCCTAGCCTTACGCCCTTCGGCTGATCTAACTAAGCCTAGTTAATCCCTATTATTACCTTCATCGAAACAAACGACGTTAAACAAAAAACTTCAGGCCTTTTTGCTTAGCTCAGTTATCAACTTCGATACATATAAGACTTTCTTTATTAGGGTTTCCTACAAGCTCGGATAGTGAACGCGATGATTAGGTATTTCGGCACCTTTTCATCGCTTTTTTTTGCTTAGAATTTCTATTAGGGCTTGATATTGGCCCAATTTCTCTACTTTTCAGGCAGACTCGTTTTGGCAAATACGTGCATTTCATGGAAATATGAAAAGGAGCTGCTGACCAGCCTCTTTGGTTGATAGCAGTCAACTAGTCGCCCATGCAGATCGTGATATCTACCGCATGAGTAGGGAAGTGCAGCACTCCGGTTGCTTCGTTTTCTCGTCGAATGATCCAGCGTTGATCATCCGCACCGACCAAAATGCCCGTTACCGGTATCTGCCTGTAGTCGTTGGGAGTGATCACTACCTGACTACCAATACGATGGTCGTTCAGATACTTTTTGATTAGTTTTTTTGGCTTAGTGTTTTTAGCAGTGCTTAAGGCTTCTTCGGTGTCGATTTTTTTGCTCGGTGGCGATTTAAACTTCAGCATTCGCGTGAACCAAGCATTAGCTATTGGGTATTTCTTCAAGTCATTTTTATCGCCTACGATCTGTAAAAACCAAAAGCAATGATAGGCAGAAAAATCGAGAATATTGGGTACAGTCCCTCCTATATACTCATTCTCCCCCAAGCTCTTTTCAATGTCAGCGATACCTTGGTTGATGTAGCGAGGGGCGGACTTTGGGCTACCAGTAAAGACTGATGCCTTGGCACCCATCGTTATGCGGTCTTTCAAGAAATTGATTAAATTGATGACACCTTTATCTTTGGTGATACGGCGTAGCAATGCGAATGAAATGAACGGTTGATACAAGCGAAAAATAGTTTGCTTTCTAGCCATTGGCGCTGGCTTAAGCTGTCCTTTTTCAGTTTAAAATTGGCGAGGGATGGTTTTTTCGTGAGTCTGGAAATTTCATCGGCGATTAAGTTGCTGTCGCAATAAATATCGCTTCCCCATTGGGCAATAGGGATTCTGCCATAACCTCCCGAGAGTAAGTCGAGTTTCCCTCGAGGGGGCGCTTCTGAGGTTAGACATGATGACCATTCCAATTCTGCGTAGGCAGAAATGGCCCTGATTTTTTCGGAGTAGGGGGGGGAAAGGGTAGTGATGAAGAATCATGCTCATGAAAGTTGGATCCGTTCGCTTAAATTAACAATAGTGCATCTACTCTAACTAATTCTCGGGCAAACGTATATTGTCGTTGATGAATCAATACTTTCCGTTTGACACCTTGTTACCGGGATGAAGCCTTGCTGTATTTGGGGAAGAGCGTGGATGTTAAGGCGCGCGTTATTTCTCATTGCTATGCAGCAAAAACCCTGGGGTCAGACTTTACTGAAAACGACAGCTCACGGGAAGGAGAGTGGTCAATTCATAGCTCCGCTGTGAAACTATAACCCGCCAGTCCAGCTCACATCAAAGCTGGAAAATTAGTCGATTTATAAACCTGAATACCTGATGTCTTCGATTGGCAAGGAAGCTAAAATTATTGCTTAACATACACATAATTTCTTGTACGATTATCACAGATATAAATACGATTCGTTAATTTAAAACAGTCGTCGATAGTTAAGTGGTTAGGAGGCGTTATTTTTTCACTAACAGCTAGCAGTTGCTTATCTTTTTTTAGAAAGCTATACATCGTTTCAAACCTGCTGGCAAAGTCTATTTTCTTTTCTAAAAGGTCATTAAACAAGTAAGCAAATTTTGTAAATGACATGGTTACACCACCAAGACCAATTTCAAGCATTTTCTCTATATAGAGAACATAGCTCTTATATAGGTAACTATTAATTTTGGTCTGCTGTACTTTTTTGCCTATGAAAGGAGTTAAACCAATTTTGTTTTGACGGTTTAATGCACCATGTTTTAACGCTGAATTTGTTTTGTTGCCAATCTGGTAAAATTTTAAAGTATTACACGTAATCATGTTGCCCATGAATGAACATGGTGTATGGTTGCTTGAAGGGGATAGTGATTGGTTAGTCTGTGAATTAGTTTTGGAACTAGCCTTTGAATTAGATGTGTGTTGATTGTCTGGGGCAACTTTTTGCTTAAGTTTGGTGGTTCGTGATGCAAGTTCTTTTTTTGAGCTATTACGTCTTGGCATTTTAATATAAATATGCAATGCAGCTGCATCGCGTTTTAGGAGTAATGCTTGAGTGATTTCATTGTTTTTTTTGAAATCAATGAAAGCGGGAAGGGCTTTACCTTTTCCGTGTTCTTTTATTTCACAATAAATTTGTTCGTAGTAAGTTTCTGCTTGTACGAAACACTTTGATATTGCTGCGTATGCGTGTTGAGAAAAGCACATAAATAATATCAAATAAAAGACATAGTATATTTTGAAGCGAAAACCTGCACCCTTGTAAAGCTGGCTGAGTGATACTGTCATTGTCTAGGTTGCTCTACTCTAACGTTTAATAGGTTAGTATTTAAAGTTTAGTCTAATCCGTTTGTTATATTAATTTAATATTTTCGTGAAAAAAAAGACTATTAAAATTTACATTCTATGAATTCATTTGGCATTTATGTTTGGTTTGGCAATAAAGATTGCCCCATATATGTGCAGTTGAATTAAAGGAGGCAAAGTCCTTTTCCTTAATTTGAATGATTAATTCTGTAAGTGACTACTTTTGAAAGCAAACAACCCTAGGCGTTTTTTGAGCCGTAAAATTAGAAACTTACTCTAGAGACTCTGATCTACTAAACCGCAGGTCAAGAGTAGAAAGCTAATTCTTTTCTGTTTAGTTTTTTTGAGAAATTGTCAGTATCTTTTGGTTTCTTTATTTTCAAGCAAAAAAACAAGCCTGCTGTGTATCTAAAAAGGGTTATCTGAATATTTTCATTCAATCATTTAAAGTCGGTTTAATAGCCTATACTAAGTTTTAAGTTAGAACGAATACGGCTCAGTGCAACAGGGGTAATTCCGAGATAAGAAGCCAAGTGGTATTGTGGCAATTCTTTTTCAAACCTAGGATACTGTTTGATCAGGGTTAGATATCGAGCTTGAGCATCCATCGTTAAAAATTCATATTCCCGTCGCGCTTTTTTCAAAAATAAGCTTTCAACAATGATCCTTCCCAAACGTTGGAAGCAGTCATATTGATCATAAAGTTCATACATTACATTATAAGGTGCCACTAGCATTTGGCAGGGCTTAATTGCTTGCACAGATGCAGTCGATACGTCATCACGCATTAAATCAAAAAGAGATCCTGTAAATTCACCGGAAAATACAAAGGCTTTATTAAACTCAAAACCCTCTGAAGTAAGAAAATATTCTCTTAATACACCCTTCTGTACAAAAGCCATAAAGGTTGCGGGTTCACCTACTTTATGAAGGTATTCACCTTTATTTAAACTTTTAAACTCCCAGTGTTGTTCAAGGGCTTGCCATGCATCATCACTGATGGGGGATATTTGGTTCAGCGCTTTTTTTAATGTAATAGGCATACTTTTTGTGTCTGGCATACAAGCCCCCACCAATTAAAGAAACACAAGCTAAACTATCCGACCATAATATTCATTCGTTTATTAACCTAGGTTAAGGAATCTTAATATAAACGTGCCTAAGATCAAGTTCCAACCCAAGTGAGAATATTATTATGAAATATCACCCAATACTTTTACTATCAACCAGCGCCGCTCTTTTATTGCTATTTATGATTTTATATGGTGTTTCTGCCGGTACATCCCAACAACACTTTGAGCTGGTAAATACTATTAATAATTACAGTTCTGACTTACTAACTCAGGCTGTACCAATCCGTACGATCATTGGCTTTGACAATATTTTTATTGCTTTATATACCAGTGTCATTATTCTAGTTGTGGTTCAGTTAAGGGCCGATAATAGGTCTGCCAAAGAGCTGCTTTATATTATATTAGCTTGCGGTCTTATGGCTGGTGCGTTGGATTTTCTTGAGAATTTTCACATCATCACGATGCTTTCAAGTCTTGAACGTGGTATCGCGTTGGATGCTTTGGAAGTCAAAGAGCAAATGGTATGGAGCATGTTTAAATGGCATTTATCTTACTTTGCTTTTTTCTTAATGGCTTTTGCGTTAAAGCCTCAAAACCTGCTTGAGAAGTCTTTCTGTCTCAGTTTATTATTTGTTCAATTACCGATAGGTGTATTTTATTACATACTGGAAGGTAGCAAAATAGGCGATATTTTATTTTACGCACGCTACATTAATTTAGTTTTTGGTTTTGTGTTATTAGGCAGTATCTTCTACTTAAGGAGTAATACATACACCGTTATTACTACAGAACATTCATCTACAAATGGGCTGGTGTCGAGCAGTTGAGCACACCGCTCTTTGCCATACCTCATGCGTCAATTAATGATTATTGATAGGTCGTTAGATTGTGTCATAAGAAGTATTGTTTTAGAACAATACTTCTTTCTTTGAATTACCCCGTTAGCCAAAACATTAATTCATTTGTGCCAAGTGACTTTTCTTTCCGAATCAAACCTTAGTTCTATATATCGCTATCGCTTTTCAGGTAGGTAGATTTTTCTTTTGGACCTGTGACTTCAGCGTAGAGGGTTTAAATCAAAAAATATGGCAATTTTAGTATCATATTTAGATTTAAAGTTTAGTAACGATATCGACCCTGTTCAATGTCTTGCTGCAAACGTTGGGTCAAAGGAATAAAAATTTCTGTTTTGGGTAACCTTACATATAGAGGATTTGTATTTTTTCGAACATCAAAACCTTTCTCCTTTAATGGTCCTTTAAGGTGTTTGAAGGTTCCGGTAAGTTCAACACCTTGATTGATGCTGAGAAAAACAGGTATTGAGTAATCTGACATATTGGTTCTCAATTGTTGCATGAAATGAGCAAAATCAAATTCCTCAAGGGGGCGATTAAGTCGGATTGATGCCATGCCTGCACGGCCGTTTGTGTTAGGTATTTCAACGCCATATACCACTGCTTCTGTTACCGTATCGGCCTCTTCAATCAGCATTTCTACTTCAGTGGTAGATACATTTTCGCCTTTCCATCTGAAGGTGTCACCTGTTCGATCTACAAACTGGGCGTGCCGATAGCCCATATGCTGCATGATATCGCCAGTGTTAAACCAACGATCGTCTTGTTCAAAAACATTTTCTAAAATACTGGATGCCGTTTTGGCAGGGTCGGTGTAACCATGAAAAGGGGCTTTTTCAGTGATATGCCCTATGAGTAAACCGGCTTCGCCTTTACGCACCTTAGTCATGTGTCCTGCCGTGTTACGAAAGGGCGCATCGTTTTCACGATCGTACTTTACGATGGCATAGGGAAGAGGGCTCATCCCCACTGTTTTTTCAAAATTAAGTACATTTGTGAATGCGATATTGCCTTCGCTGGAGCCATAAAATTCCATTACGCGTGGAATGCCAAAGCGTTGTTTAAACGCAGGCCAAATGGCGGGACGCATACCGTTACCTACCATGACACGAATTTGATTGTTGGCATCGTTAGGTGTAGCCGGTTGCTCAATCAGATAACGACAAAGTTCACCAACATAAGCAAAGGCGGTTGCTTTATTTTCTTGAATGTCTGGCCAAAACCCTGAAACACTGAATTTTCTGGCCATGACTATACATGCACTTCCAGCAAGTGCAGTACTCCAGCATACGCCTAAGGCCGTTGCATGATAAAAAGGGAGGGGAACGTAGAGTCGATCAGTCTTTTTTAAGCGAACCGTAATATAGCCAAAGGTACCGTACAGTTTCATGAAGCGGCCATGATTAAAGATTACTGCCTTGGGTAAGCCAGTGGTGCCTGAAGTGTAAATATAAAAGCAGGGGTCTTCTGAAAAAATCTGCTGAGTTTGCATTGGGTTATGTTGGGCTTGGTTTTGAATCTTACTGGCAAGATTAGTCCAGCCATCAGGGCACGTGCCGGTATTTACAAGCGTATTTAGGTCAGCAAAGTACAAGTGCTTATCAACAGTGAGATTGGTATTTTCCCGAATCACATCATAGGTAGATACACATTCTTCTCCCATTATAATTAGCTTGGGGTTCACTAAGTTAATACTGTGTGTGAGTACTTTTCCTTTTTGAGAGGTATTGATCATGGCGCTGACTGCCCCAATTTTGGCACAGGCTAATACTGTTGCCAGGAGTTCGGGCCGGTTCTCGATCATAATAGCGACGCTATCGCCTTTTAAAATTCCCTTACTTAACAGGTAATGGGCAATCTTATTCACCCAGCTATTAAATTTTGAATAGCTAAGTTCAATATCCTGATACTTGAGTGCCAGTCCTTCTGGGTTACGTTCTACTGCGCGCTCAAAGCAAAGTCCTAATCCGACAGGTTTGGTTTTGTTTCGATTATTTGCAATCAGAATACCTTTAATAAGTTTAGGGAGTGTAGGCACAACGCCAGGAATTTTTTTTATAAGTTGGGTGCCAGTAATTATATTCTGATTTGCCATAACGCTCTCATTTAAAATACGAATCTGATAGACCCCTATAGCTACTTAGTGGTCGTAAAGGCTTATGTCATTAGATAATAAAGGGAGCTTAAGCTGGGAATAATTCACCAAGTTTTGTTGCCAACATGATGTCACCTTCAGCGGCCAGTTTTCCATCCATAAATGCCTGCATACCGTTAACAGAGCCATCCATCAGCCCTATCAATGTTTCACTAGTCATCTTCAAAACCACTGAAGGTGAGGAGTGTTCTCCTTTGTTGATATGGCAAGTATCATTCTCAACTTCCACATAAAATGCATCGGCATCTTCTACACTAAACTGAAATGTTAAATCCAAGCCTGACGCAGCATTAGCGTTAAACTTAGTCTGCATTGAATCGATTACTTTTTCTAATTTACTCACGTAAAACTCCTTAACCAAACAAAATTAATTGTGGTGACTTTTTCTCCTTCGATGCATTAACTGCGAAGACAAAATGAAAACCACATTTGACTTGTCATTAAAGTTGACCCAACAAACCTTACATTGTAAGGTTTGTTGGGTCAACTTTAATGCAGTGATGATATTTTGAAATTATTAGAAGTATATTTGGGGGAAATAATGATTTATAAAAGCTTGGACATTACCGAAGAAAACAATATTGCACACATAAAACTTAATCGTCCTAATGAACTCAACTCAATGAATATTGATTTCTGGCGAGAACTACCCATTGCAGTAAGACAAATTGAGGCAAGCGCAGAAGCACGTGTGATTGTAATTTCTTCTACAGGAAAACATTTTTCCGCGGGCATGGATCTATCTGTTTTTACAACATCAAACAGTATTCCAATGACGGGTGACCCTGGACGAATGGCAGAGAATCTTCGACGAGCTGTTTTACAGCTTCAAGATTGCTTTAATGTGCTTGAGGATATTCGTATACCGGTTCTTGTGGCAATTCAGGGGGGATGTATTGGAGGAGCTGTTGATATGATAAGTGCCTGCGATAGTCGTTATTGTACAGAGGATGCTTTTTTTACTATTAAAGAAACTCAGCTTGGAATGACCGCTGACTTAGGTACCTTACAACGTTTACCAAAGTTAATACCTCAAGGGCTAATGCGGGAATTAGCTTATACAGGCAGAAAATTTTACGCCACCGAAGCGAAAAGTATGGGTTTAGTCAATAATGTTTTTGCTTCAAATGAAGTGATGCTGGAAGGCGTAATGCAGATTGCAGAGGAAATTGCTCAGCAATCGCCATTGGCGGTCGCTGGCTGCAAAGAAATGATTAATTACAGCCGAGATCACAGTATTGCTGATAGTTTAAAGTATATGGCAACATGGCAGGCTGGCATGTTTCGGCCACAAGATATGCTGAAGTGTTTTGGCGCTAAAGCACAAAAAACAACGCCTGATTTTGAAGCATTACATCCGATCAAACCACTTTTTTCAAATTAGTGATGAAAGTGAATCAGTTTAAAGAAACTGTTGATCATAAGCCTGAGTGAAGTTAGATACCGGTTACCAAAGTAAACTGAAAAAGTAAGGTTAGGTTGGTAGGGTAGAGGCTGTGAAAACTAATTAAGTAGATTTGGACGACATCATCACCTAGGAAATGTTAATCCATTAGAGTTTAAAAAGGCTTCGGGGGGATGAAAGCTTGTCCACTAGATCATTGGAGGTCTAGTTCGTGTTGTCACGAATAGGCACTCTTGTGCCAAACTAAGTAGGCTCTAAGAGGAAGGAATAGGGTGTGGGCATGTCCTCTTTGCGAAAATATTGCCTTTGAAAAAAATTAAGTCCACCCTGTAAATAATTCTGCTTAACTCATAAAATCATTGACCACGTCACCCAGTCAGATCAACCTCAGGATTAAAGTTACCCTCAACACTCAGTATTGTTTATTATGATAAGTCGGTCTTAGTTTTAAGGTTTAGTTTCAAGGTATTGTCCCCTTACATCGTATAGTGGTTAGCTCTGTGTCAATGAAATACCAAGTAAGTAATGGAAAGTTTTATTCTTTAGCTACCCGCGCCATTGCTATAGGCAATGGCCATGGGCTATTTCGCGTTAACAATATTCTAGATGCGTTGGTGGTAAGCACGCATGCTGATTTTGCTCTTTTAGATGCGCAGCAAAATAAAATAGCCAACACCAGAGTTGCCTTAATTAAACACGGCTGTGAATTTATTTATCAAACTGAGTTTAATCAGATTTTTTTTGTATATATGATTCCTCTTTCACAAGATATGGAATTATTGCAACTCAATTACCCGTTCAACAGTCAGGATAATGACTCAGGCATAAGTTGGCTAAGTCACCAAGATAATACCATAATCGATTATTTAGTAGAGATTGATCAGCAAGATATGAGTGCGCAGCACGCAAACGAGCAATTGTCTAAGCTTATGAATCCGGGTGGTTATACTGTATCAGCGGTAAATGATGACCATCGAATAAAATCCTTGGTGTGTCGTATGATTGAGCACACCAGTTGGACCCCAAACGCCCATGAGGCGGCGAGTTATGTTGCTTTAAGTGAGTCACGGTTTAGACAGTTATTTAAGCAACAAACCGGTATGTCTTTTGCTGATTTCAAAAAAATATGTCGGCATAAAGCGTTTAATGAATCCTTTGCCCAATCAGGAAAACTGAGCCAGTCTAGCCATCAGGCCAACTATACTGATGCCGCGCATTTTTGTAGAACCTTTAAATATTTTCATGGGCTTACACCATCGCAGTTTTATGGCAGTGATGAAATTAAAATATACCTCTAAAATTATTACCTTTCCATAATCATCTATTTTTACAATAGATACGTTTCGCTGCTTGTTAGGCTTACCAATCAATACTAACGATAAGGTTTGGTGAAACATAGTGAGCGATAAAAAATTGTTAACCTCTTCTGAAGAGGGTATGACTGGCGAAAATACCAGCGCAAAAAAAAGTTATTCTGGTAACCCTGAATTTGATCAGATGTTTACCTCTAAATGGTCATTACGCCGCACTATAGGTCTGCTACAACGACCTGATCGACCAATTTGGCGAGGTGCAACGGTGTTGGCCATGCGGAGCGAAGTGTCGGGCGTTGCGCTGCGCCCCTGGATGCCACGATTGTTGTGGCCTAAAGAGAAGGCTAATGTGGTGTTATTTTCAGCGTTTTTTCAAGACACATCCTTTGGTATTCAGTACCGAGAATTAGGGCTGTTGGTCGAGACGCGTTATTTTGGAAAACCGGTGTTACATGTGCCTTGGATATTGGTTGATGACGATTCTGCATTGCTGCAAGGGCGAGAATTATTTGGCTTTCCTAAAAAAATGGCACAGTTTAGTGAAACCCAAAACAACGGCGAAACCACCCTGTCTGTGCAACGCAGGGGCGTAGAAATTTTGCGTTTGCGCAGCAGTACTGGGGCAAAAATTGATAATAGAGGCGTGTTTACAGGACCGATGGTAAATGTTCGTGGTTTGCCTGGTCTAATTCCACCATTGCTTATACGCTGTAACAGTGAAGAAGTTGTGCAACATACTCACCAGGCTAGGTTGAATATTCATGTGCAAGCCAGCGACTACGACCCTTTACACACTCTGGGTTTGCCGGGTACTGCACAGGAATGTTGGCAAACTACCTTAGACATAGCGCCAGGAATCCAAAGCATGGCCCAGCTGGCCAGTACTGCATACCCGGTGGGTATTGCGTCTCCGCTTTGGTATAACCGGGTATGGCCATTTCGAAGTTGGTGATGGGAGGTATTACCACCTGATTTCGGCATTTGAGCAAGCTTAGTTGCTGCGGATCAGCTCTCTTTTGATTAAGGGCTTAAGTGAGGTTTTGTATTTTACTCTGAGCGCTTCAATGCTGCCAATAATCATATTGAAGGTGATCTCTTCAATTGTTGGACGGCAAACACCGTGGCGAGTGAGGTAGTGGCCAGCACATGACGCTTGTGAGTGGCTAAATCATTGCTCTCAGTATTCTACGGAACTATGCGATCTATCCTAGTTAGATGGATGAGACTTAGGGGCTCGTTCTGCCACTCAATAGGCTTATGTTATTCAGGATAAATCAGCCAACGAGTTAATTGATTGAAACAAAGGATATTAGCAAAATCGTTCTCTTTT
>Ga0105348_1000979_pt1 | contig 20081 bp, 13 predicted proteins | sample EN8Hudsemesocosm_2_FD_83504 | JGI IMG/M metagenome (GOLD analysis project Ga0105348, IMG submission 83504) | Methane-oxidizing microbial communities from mesocosms in the Hudson Canyon - EN8C Hudson Canyon | ecosystem: Environmental > Aquatic > Marine > Cold seeps | place: Hudson Canyon... | reverse complement strand
TCGTATGAGTACTTTGCTTCGAGAGAGCTCCCTGCTTCGAGAAAGTGCTTGGCTTTGCAATGGTTATCTCCCCCTGAATATCACTTGTCAGCGTTTTCAACCTAGCTTGAATCGCTTGCTCATCCGATTTAACCTTATTTATTTCTGGTTCAGAGACAACAGCAATATTCGACAACTGTATTGAACTATTTTCCAGTAGCTGTAGCTGCCAAGCGCTTTCTAACTGCTTAGCTTTAGCGTGTACCTTGAACTTTACTGCATCATTACTATAAGCCTGAAATTGAGGTAACTTAAGCAAGCCAGATGCTGATAAGTGCGCTTGCTGAATCTCAGCTGATAAAATTGGACTTTCATCAATACTGGCAGCAATGTTATTCACCGAGAACTTAAAAGGCTCAGCTAAGTTTTGACTGATTAATTTAATGCCATCACTGTTAATACTAAGATTATCAAAGTCGAGTTTCGTTGTGCCAATTGGCGCTAATGCAATAGAATCAATAGGATTACTGTTAAGAATTTCGCTTGTAGAGTCATCAAGACCAAAAGCTCGTAAGGATTTAAGCAACTGTTTTTGCTCGATAGGCATCACCAGGTTACTGGTATTATTAAAAGCGATTTGTAACACTTCACCTGCTAAAGTTAACTGCCAATTGAGCGATGCTTTTAGCTCGGCAATACCTAACGCCAATAAATTATTTACGCCACTCAATGAGAAGCCTGTCAGTTGGCTTTTAACCTTTAGAGTTTGCTTATGCCATTCAATTTGACTATCAATTTTTCCCTGAAGTACCCATTGCTCATGGCCCAGGCTGGATAGTTGAGTTTCAACACTAGTCGGTAAAATTGCCTGATGACTCATTAACAAGTTTTTCAAACTCGGCAAATCTATACTGATATCAGCTTTGAAGCTTTCTTGTTTAGTCACCTTTATGTCAATAATTTGATTATTTTCTGAGGTGATTAGCGATAAAGATGCTTGCTGTGAATTTATACTCACATGTCCGAAATATGATAAACGCTGATGAATATTTTGTTCGCGGCTAGGCAGATAGACAAAGCGCTTAATATCTATAGTAATAGGTGAAGAAAAACTCGATAGCTCAACGAGATTTTGCCTAACTTGTTGAGGAATTTCTTTAAATGCGTAGGGTGCTGAAGCTTTGCTATCAGGCAATTTATACCGCCCTTTCGCTTGCACGCTTGCCTTGGCAATATTCACGGAAGAAATCGCCTCAGACAATTTTTCCTTCTGAAGATTATTAATATCAAAACGCCAGTTAACGACGATATTATTGAGTTCAATATCGGCGTAAGGAGAATCAACACATAATCGAGAGATCACTAAATCAAACTCGGCATTAACACTAAAATCAATACAAGTAATAGCACTTTGATGTTGAGATAAATAATTATTGAGTAGTGATGTGACCACGGTACTGCGGGCATAAATTACAGAAGCTATCAGTAAAGTACCAAGTAACAATGTCACTAAAATCAACTTATAAAAACGCAATGCAAGTCCCTTATTTACAAAGGTTAAGATGGAAATATATTTTATAGAACCGATGAATTGTTAAGTATATCAGAAACTCAGCGGTAGAAAGCCTGTTCCGTCAAGTTGTAAATAGCTACTTTTAGTTTATAGTTAATTCCATGCCTTTAGACAGTTAACAAAGGACTGTTGTGGACAAACAACATTCGATGACAACTTTACCTGAAAATGACCCTCTTAATAAGTCATGGCCTTTATACCTAGCCCTTTTTATTAGTTACATATTATGCGGTTACCTACTTTCTAATATTTCTTTTCAAAGCCAAATTGTACCTATTTGGTTATCTGCAGGTATTGCGCTAGTTGGTTGTTATATATGGTGGTGGCGCTTTGTTCCTGCTGTAATGTTAGCGTCATTTATCATAAGCACAGGTATCAGCACTAGTTTTAACTTCAGCTTATTCACCACCGATTTATTTATTCAAAATTTTTTTATTTCCTTTGGTGCCGCCCTACAAGCAATTATTGGCAGTGCCTTGCTTCGTTACTGGCTTGGTAACCCAATTAGCCAATGGAAAAATAAAAAAACGTTGTACTTTATTCTAATTGTTGGCGTGCTGGTTAATTTAATATCGGCAACGGTTGGTGTAAGTTCTTTAAGTCTTTTCAACCCTGAATATCCAACGAGCGACTTTAAATTAAATTTGCTGTTTTGGTGGTTAGGTGACTCGCTAGGCGTGCTACTGGCACTACCTTTCATTTTGAGTTTACTCAATTTTAAACAATTAAACGCCTCGCAACGAAAAGCTCGATGGATAATCATTTATTCCGTCAGTGCACTTTTTCTTATTTTACTTTTATTGACCAACTTTTTTATCAATAACTCAAATGTCGATGCTGAAGAATTGGTAAAAAAAGAAGCAAAAGTCATAGAGAATGGTATATATCGTCAAATAAGTAGCAGCATTGAACAGTTGAGCTTGCTTGCTAACTTTATACAACACAACCCTGACGCTCCTCGTGAGCAGTTTCATTTATTTGTTGAGCAGCTAACTAAATCCTCAAACACGCTAAAAGCAATGTCTTGGAATCCGCTTATCCAGCAATCCCAAAAAAACACTCATGAAGCTCAGCTAAGCGAGATTTATCAAAAAAAGATAACAATAAAAGGTAAACCCCTGTCAGGAAATGATCATATGATCTACGTAAAGCTTATTAGTCCAGAGCAAGGGAACTCCAAAGCCATTGGTTTTAATGTTTATTCTAATCCTTCTCGTAAAATGACACTTGATAATACGATGTTTAATTATCAACCGCACTCAACGCCCATAATCCAATTGGTGCAATCATTCCAACAAGAGCCCGCTTTCTTGTTGTTTTACCCTGTTTTTGAACAAGTACCCAACGAGCAAACTGGAAAGAAAAAGCAATTAATAGGTTTTGCTACCGGCGTTTTTTTAGCTGATAAAATTGTTGCTAATGCGATCAGTAGTAGCCAAAAACAACTGTTTTATTACGAAATATTTGAGCAAAATAAAAAAACAGGATTCTCTTCGAACACCGAGGGAGGTAACGTCAATTTACCAGAAATGAGCGCCCATTTTAGTCATACATTTAATGTTGCCGGACAAACATGGGAGCTTCGTTTATTAATCAATAAAGCTTATTTAATTCAACAACAGCATCAAGATTTTCTCCAGTTCTTTTTATTACTTGTTGTTATTGCTGCGACCATAATCACTTCAATTTTATTAATGAATAACAGGCAATTACAACTTGATGATTTAGTTGAAAAACGTACTAAATCATTAAATATCACAATGGAAGAAGCTAATCATGCTAACAAAGCGAAGAGCCAATTTTTAGCTAATATGAGCCATGAAATTAGAACGCCAATGAACTCTGTTATCGGCTTTGCGCAACTTGCCAAAGTATCCAATAATATGGATGAAATAAAATCTTATCTTGAACATATAGATGTCTCGTCAGATTTATTACTGCATATTGTCAATAATATTCTAGATATATCCAAAATTGAGTCTGATAAATTATTTCTTACCAATGAACCACTGGACTTACACCTAGTTTTACAGCGTATTTATAGTTTATTTGAAGCTGACGCCAGCAATAAAGAGCTATCGTGGCATTTAATCGACAACCTGCCGGAAGGGGTTAACTTTTTAGGTGATCAAACTCGCTTAGAGCAGGTTTTAATGAACTTGTGTGGTAACGCAATGAAATTTACCAACAGTGGTGGTGTGTCAATCACCGCCGACTTAAACAAAGTTATCGATAACAAGGCACACCTCACCATCACGGTAAAAGATACTGGCATCGGCATTTCTAAAGATAAGATAGACTCTCTTTTTAATCCATTTACTCAAGCAGATGCATCAACTTCACGTGACTTTGGTGGCTCAGGTTTAGGTTTAACCATTTCCAAGAAGCTAAGTCAGTTAATGGCTGGGGATATTCGTATTGAAAGTGAAATGGATATTGGTACCAGTTTTATTTTTACCTGTCAGCTATTTCTTACCAGAGCCAAACCTATAGTCAGTGATATTCATAGCAGTTCATTTACTAAAATTGTGCATAACATTGAACAAGATGTCATAGAGAGTGAAGGCACAACGGCAATAGACAACAGTAATCATAAAAAGCTACCTGAGCTTTCTGAGCTAGCAGCATTAAAAGTATTGGTTGCAGAAGACAACCGAGTTAATCAAAAGCTTATTAATACCGTATTAACCAAACTGGGTATCAAAGCTGTAATTGTGGAAAATGGCCAACTAGCAATTGATCACCTATTAAAAGAAAAAGTAGATGTCATATTAATGGACTGTCAGATGCCAGTGTTAGATGGCTATCAAGCAACAGAAAAAATTCGTGCTATGCCTGACTATCATGATTTACCTATTTTCGCATTAACCGCCGATGTTGATACCCGAAGTAAAGAAAAAGCCCTAGCATTAGGTTTCACTATGCATTTAGCTAAGCCTATAAACATAGAGAAGTTAACCGAGTGCCTGCTGCAAGTAACGAGCATAGTGACCAAATAAAATCAACAACAAAGCCGCTAAGTAAATGCGGCTAAGTAAATTCGGCTTTGTTTTTAAAGTTACAAAAACATGTTTATAGAAAAGTATTAAATTACACGTCTTGGCGAATCAAGTAATCAAATGCGCCTAATGCTGCATTGGCACCACTTCCCATTGCAATGATTATTTGCTTGTAAGGGCTATCAGTAACATCACCAGCGGCAAATACTCCTGATACCGAGGTTTCACCACGAGCTCCGGCAATAATTTCGCCACGATTGGTTAACTCAATATCACCTTGTAAAAACTCACTATTTGGCATTAACCCTATTTGGACAAAAATGCCCGCTAAGCTCACTTGGTGATCATCACCGCTTACACGGTCTGTGTAACGTAAACTAGTCACGCGTTTGCCATCACCAATAACTTCCGTGGTCTGTGCGTTGGTGATAATAGTAATGTTTGTTAGAGACTTAGCTTTTTTAACTAACACTTCATCGGCACGCAAGGTGTCTGCAAACTCTAATACGGTTACATGTTCAACAATGCCTGCTAAATCAATCGCAGCTTCAATACCAGAGTTGCCACCACCAATAACCGCGACAGGCTTACCCTTAAACAATGGACCATCACAATGCGGACAATAAGCAACGCCTTTACCGCGATATTCATTTTCACCGGGTACATTCATTTCACGCCAGCGCGCACCTGTTGCCAAGACCACTGATTTACTCTTAAGCACAGCGCCATTTTCTAAACTCACTTCCACTAGCCCCGTTTCTTCATTACGCTTTACTTGGCTAGCTTTATTGCTATTCATGATATCAACCTCGTAATCACGCACGTGCTCTTCAAGGCTTGCCACTAATTTAGGTCCTTGCGTTGCTTTAACTGAAATAAAATTTTCAATTGCCATGGTATCGCTAACTTGCCCACCAAACCTATCAGCCACTAACCCTGTATTAATGCCTTTACGTGCTGCATAAATTGCCGCTGCAGCGCCAGCAGGGCCTCCACCGACGACTAGAAAGTCATAGTTATCTTTTTCAGCAAGTGCTTTGGCTTGACGCTCACCAGCATTACTATCGACTTTATTTAAAATATCAGTAAGTGATATTCGACCTTGAGCAAAAGATTCACCATTTAGAAAAACATTGGGCACTGCCATCACATCACGATCAAAGACTTCCGTTTGAAATAACGCACCATCAATCATGGTATGTTTAATATTTGGGTTAATCGCCGCCATCATATTTAGCGCCTGGACAACATCAGGGCAGTTCTGACAGCTCAATGAGATATAGGTTTCAAATTCAAATGAACCCTCAAGGTTACGCACCTGCTCAATTTGCTCAGCATCTATTTTTAATGGGTGTGAACCACTATGTAATAGCGCCATTACCAGTGAAGTAAATTCATGGCCCATAGGTAAGCCAGCAAAGCGCATTTCACTGCCCGTTTCAACAGAGCGCACTACCATTGAAGGTACTCGTTCATTATTAACCTGTGAGCTGGCATTGCCATCAATATGACTCACTAATGGCGATAACTCGATAATTTGCTCAACCAATTGTGCAAGTTCTTTTGCCTTAGGACTTTCATCAGTGAAGGTAATTAGCTCAACCGGTGTTTTTAAATTTTCTAAATAGCTTTTTAACTGTGCTTGTAAATTTGTGTCTAACATAATGACCTCTACGATAAATTGATGAAAACGGAAAACGTTTAATGGAAAGTGCTAAGGAAAAGGGGCTTTGGTTTGACCGAAGTTTGCACTTAGCTTTGAATTAAATGGTACTTACTCGAGGCGCGAAGCATGAGCATAGCTTGCCTATGTAATTGCTGAGCAACAAAGAGTAAGTATCATTTAAACTAAGCTAAAGAAAACTTAACTAATCCAAAATTAGATTTTGCCTACTAAATCTAGTGAAGGAGCTAAAGTATCTGCACCCGGCTGCCAAGCTGCAGGACAAACTTCACCATCATGCTCTGCAACATATTGAGCGGCTTTAATTTTGCGAAGTAATTCAGCTGCGCTACGACCGATACCTAAATCATGTACTTCTGCAATTTTGATTTCGCCTTCAGGGTTAACAACAAAGGTACCGCGAAGTGCTAAGCCCTCTTCTTCAATCATGACACCGAAATTACGAGTGATTGCACCTGTTGGGTCACCAATCATTGGGTATTTGATTTTGTTAATGGTATCTGAAGCATCGTGCCAAGCTTTGTGAGTAAAGTGAGTATCAGTTGATACTGAGTAAACTTCTACGCCCATTTTTTGCAATTCTGCGTAATGGTCAGCCATATCACCTAATTCTGTAGGACAAACAAAAGTAAAGTCAGCTGGGTAGAAGAAAAATACTGACCATTTGTCAGCTAGGTCCTTTTCGCTTACTTCAACAAACTCGCCATTGTGAAAAGCAGTCGCATTAAAAGGTAATAATTTAGTATTGATGATTGAGGTATTAGAAAGTGATTGGTTCATAATGAACTCCCGTCGTTTAATTAAATAAGGTGTTTAATAAAGCTAAAATGAAACGTTTATAAACTGCGTTTCGTTGAAGACGGGATAATAATATGACGACAGGGCTGATTAGTATAATCGATAGTAATTATCAATTTGATAGGTAAAAACTATCACCAGTATTTTATATGTTAAAGCGCCAATTAGGAATACTCTTTAAAAAACAAAGAACATGTCGGAGAGTTAGTGTTCAGTGAGATATTAATGAGCTAAAACAAAAAAGCACCAATATTAATTGGTGCTTTATTTAATTCAGATTGAGAAGCTTAGTTTATTTTCTACTTTTTAACCCTACGTGATGCAAAACCTAATAGACCTAGAGCAAAAATTGCTAATGTAGATGGTTCTGGAACAGCAACTGTTGAAAAGTTAGCAACTTCTTCTGTCTGTCCATTTCTTAGCATACCGTATACTAATACAGATGCTGCCCCACCATTTTCCCAAAATAATAAATCAAGAGATTCCATTCCAGTATTATCAAAGGTTCTCCAGCCACTATCTCTTAAAGCTGTGTTGGCATTATATGTATACAAGCTATTACCAGCTAGTTCCACATCAATTCCATCATCATGAAAAAACTTTAATGCTGAATATAATGAAGTATTAATCAAACCTGATGCAGTTAAGACAAATGTATGGTTATGTCCACCTGGAAAAGTAGGTGCACCGTGGTGACCCCAATCACTAAAGAAAACGTTATCGCTCTCATAAGTAGTATCAGCGGCAGAAGCACTGTCAATAACGGCTTGTGCTTGGGCGATATTATTTAGTCCCGAATCACTCTCGTAAATATTAATTAATGTTGCATTAGCATTTAACGCTAATAAAAGTGTAACTGCGCCTAGAAGAATCTTTTTCATTTTACCTATTTCCTTGTCTTTCTTTGAATAGCTTTAACGCCACATAGTACCTTTAGAACTTTTGTACAATAAATGTGCCAATAAAAAATAATCAATAATATTCAACAACCTATCAAAAAAAATAAAACTGGTAATACCACTCTTGTAAAATACTTCGACACTTTGCTTCGCTTTTTGCAAAAAGCTAATAATACAATCTAGATTGTGCCGTTCAGTGACTGTCTAACACTCGCCACTATCGCTCTTACACATTCCATACGAGAATAATTGGGGCGAATCACTAAAGAAATACCACGTACTGGCTGCGGTGTATTAAACTGACCATAACTAATACTGTCACTGGCCATATTACCCTGCGCAGCTAGTGCTGGCAGCATAGTAATGCCCATACCACTGGCCACCATATGTCGCAAGGTTTCTAGGCTGGTGGCTTGAAAACTATTATCTTCTTTAGCGCCCGCAGCAAAGCAGTAACCCATGGCTTGATCTTTCAAACAATGGCCATCTGCTAGGGTAAGGATTTTCTCCCCGTGTAAGTCGCTAAGAGATAAGTTTTGCTTCTCTGCCAAGGCGTGTTCTTTAGGTGTTGCCAAAACTAGCGGTTCATCAAAAAGTTGATAAGATTCAAATTTTTCCATTTCATCAAGGTAAGGCAAAATAAGTACATCAAGCTTACCTTCATCTAGCTGCTGCAATAACACTTTGGTTTGGTTTTCATGCAGAAAGAAGTTGATATTAGGCAAGCCCTTGTTTAAATCAGCCATAATATGCGGCAGTAAATAAGGTGCTAAAGTCGGAATCAAGCCGAGATGTAAGTCTCCTGCCAATGGGTCTAATAATGCTTTAGCTGATGATTCAAATTCATTGGCTGCTTGTAAAACTTTACGCGCCTCTTTCACCAGCTGTTCACCTGCCGGGGTTAACATGACGTTGCGACGGTGTCGCTCAACTAGCTGTAAGCCCAATTGTTCTTCAAGCTTCATTAGCTGACCACTTAATGTCGGCTGGCTGACAAAACACGCTTGCGCGGCTTTACCAAAATGCTTGTGCTCATCAATGGCGGACAAATACTCCAAATCACGTAACTTAACCATAGCTACAACCTATTAAACAATTAAAAATAACAGCAATAACCTATGGTATTAGCTTAACGAGTTTAAGGCGAGTAACTTTATGTAAAAAGTTTCATTGTTGTAAAAGATGAACTCAAAGAATAATGAACTGAGTGCTCCATGAGACGTAGACGTACAGCAAATGTAGGGACGCTTATACCAAGACAGGGTTAATTAAGACTGAAAAATAAGCACAAAAAAAGGAGCTAATGCTCCTTTTCAATCCATCGCCAATAGCGATGAGAGTTTTTTACTTTTTGATTAACGTAATAACGTGAACCAGCCCATTAACATTGGCAACAAAGGTAAAGCAACTAATGCACCAAGCATAGCTACGATATTAATTGTAGAGGTTGTATCTTTAAAATCTTCTTCGTGGTGAGACATGGTCTAGTTTCCTGTACAGCGATTAATCAACTAAATAAGGCGCGCATTCTAGCCGATCTTTGTCGCTATAGACAGAAAAACTTGATCTAGATCAATAAAACAAATAGTGACATCTTATAACCACTTATCATCAATCAAACAAACAATTGTTTTTACAGTAGTTAATATTTTAAGCACTGTCGACTAGTCGTCTTTAAAAATACCAACGTAAGTCTTTTGACCATGCGCTTTACTCGCTCGATACATGCCCTTGGTATTAAACGGTAAGCTAATATTACCTTTGGCATCAATAATAATAACCCCACCAGTGCCTCCAACAGGTTTAAGTACATCATGAATCACTTCATTACCCGCTTGTTCAATAGTTTTGCCTTGATACTGTACTCTGGCACAAATATCAGCAGCGACGTTATAGCGAATAAAGTATTCACCATGCCCTGTCGCAGATACCGCACAGGAAGCATTATCTGCAAAGGTGCCAGCACCAATAACCGGTGCATCACCAATACGACCAAAGCGTTTATTGGTCATGCCGCCTGTTGAGGTACCAGCAGCAATATTGCCATATTTATCAAGTGCAACAGCGCCGACAGTGCCAACTTTATATTCAACCGCTAATGACTGATGAGCCGCTTGATAATCTTTATTAGTCTCTTTGGCTTTTTTCATTTTAGCCTTAGCACGTTGCAAAGACTTATACCTATGTTCGGTATCAAAGATGTTATTGCTAACTAATTTAATGCCTTGGCTTTGAGCGAAGGTTTCTGCGCCAACACCACTTAGCATCACATGGACAGATTCATCCATCACCAAACGGGCTAAATTAATAGGGTTTTCAATATGTTTTACACCAGCAACAGCACCTGCCTGACGATTTTTCCCTTCCATGATGGAAGCATCCATTTCATGGGTTTCATCATGGGTATAGACCGCACCTTTACCAGCATTAAAAAATGGTGAGTTTTCTAGAATATTTATCGAAGCGGTTAACGCATCTAAACTTGTGCCACCGTTTTCAAGAATGGCATAACCTGCTTCAACAGATTCTTGTAATTTAGCACGGTAAGCCGCTTCTTTTTCTGGAGTGAAGCGCTCTTTTTTGATGGTACCAGCGCCACCGTGAATAGCGATAGCAAATGGAACCTCTTTGGCTAGTAAGGTATTAGAGTGTGCAGACAGGATTAAACCGGTTAGTATGGCTAGCGTTTTTTTCATTATTATTATCCCTTATTGAGAGCTAACAGATTAACTCAATTTGCAATAAAGTGAGCGATTTTACAACTCACTCACGATAACCTGCATGATTTTTCTGGCTAATAACTTAATCTCAGTTGAGGTTGAGGTTAGATGAATAAAAGATATTGTTGTGACTAAAGCATCACCAGGCTTGCTAAGAAGTAGGCCGCTAACGTTACCGCGCCACCAAATAATGCATAGGGCATTTGGGTTTTAACGTGTTCAAGCAGATCACAACCCGATGCAATCGCTGATACTGCAGTAGTATCTGAAATTGGCGAACAATGATCACCAAAGATGCCACCGCCTAAAATAGCCGCTATCACTAATGACGGTGGCAAACCTAGGGCCTGGATAAGTGGTACACCAATCGGTATTAAGATGGCAAACGTGCCCCAAGAAGTGCCGGTACTAAAAGAAATAACCGCGCCAGCCAAGAATAGCATCGGCACGACTAACACCATAGGTAGGTGCTCACCGACTACACCGGCAATAAAAAAGCCTGTGCCTAACTCTTTTAGGCTTGCGCCAAGGGTTAATGATAATAAAACGATTGTCACTAACGGTAGTAATTCACTGATGCCTTTAAAACCAATATCAACCAGTTCTTTATGTTCAAAACGTTTTGAAATTTTTAATAACAAATAACCCACCGCAAGCGCTAAGCAAGTAGCATACAATACCGACTTGCTACCACTACCTTGGGTAATATCACCATTACCACTCCAATACATAAAGAAGAACATGCCAACGATCATTGTTAATAAAGGTACTAACATAAATCGAGCTTTGGTGGCTGGTACCATCGCTTGTTGGATAGATTGCTCTGCAACTGCTTGTTCAACCTTATCTTGAGATGCTGACGATTGACTAATAATAACGTCTTCTGCAACATTATTATTAGTTAACACCTCTTCAGTGGCTTTCATTGGGCCATGAACCTTATCGGTGACAACAGTATAAAGCACCATCAATAAGGCAATAATAGCGTAGAAGTTAAAGGCAACGGAGCCCCATAAAACCGACACAGAAGATTGCCCTAAATCATAGTTATTTAACAAGGCTAAAACATACGCGCCCCAACCATTTAATAGCACTAAAATACATACAGGTGCACTGGTACTATCAATGATATAAGCAAGGCGAGCACGGCTCATTTTGAATTTATCAAATAAGTCTCGAGATAAAATACCCGCGGTTAACACACTTAAATTAGACTCAATAAAGATCACCATGCCGGTAAACATGGTCAAGCCTCCTACTTGTCGTTTGCTTTTAGCAATGCCTTTATTGACTAGCTTTTCAACCGTCGCGGTAACACCACCCGATTCTCGAACATACGCCAATAAAGCACCGATAAGTAAACTGAAAATTAAAATGCGTGCGTTACCAGCCGAGCTAACAACACTTATAACCCTTTCTACAGAGCCAATAAATGCATGGAAAAGCGCATTATCCTGATGTCTAAAGGCTAGCAATAACTCAGAGGTGAATACCGCAGAAAGTAAGGCAAGAATGACTTCTTTTTTCCAAATAACAATAATAATTGCCACCAAGGGCGGTAGCACTGATAACCATTCCATAAAAAGCCTTAACGCATATGATTTAAAACAACGCAGGCAGTGTGGCAAATAGCTAAGTTAGATTCAATATTTTCAGTGCGCTAGCGTCAAAAAACCCGATAAATAAATGCATTATCGGGTTTTTTAGCTTCTTTGATGATGAGATTAATAGTTAATTAGTAGAAATCATCTTCTTTATTGTGTGCTTGTGGATCTTCAATTATATCGCTGATATTCACTTCAAAATTAGTATTGTTATTACAATCAACCATATAAATGGTATGTGTTGAACCATCAACCCAAGTAACAGTACCACTGCCCTTTTTACTGCCACATTTCATACCGATATGAATGTCTTTAAACTCCATAAGCCCTCCTCGACGCCAACAAACCAAGGTATGTGTTGTTAGAGCTAACCAAAACCAGTTAGTTCATTTTTTAACCACTCAATTGCTAAGTATAGTGCTCAAGTAATGGAATGCGAGTCAATTACGCTCAGCTTTTAACTTCGCAAGGAACAAAGTTGCTCAACTGTTTCTAAAATATAAAAAATTAAAGTGAAAAAATGAAGAGAAAAAGTGCAAAGGTAAACGGCTGTTAGTTTTGCGAGTTTATGGTAAAAAAAGACTACCTAAAGTACACGTTGTCTTAGCGCCAGTAACCGCAGGCATATTACTCACTAAGTTATGATCATAAGCATAAGCAAACCAAGCAAAGGCCATAGCCTCGAGTTGATCACCATCTATAGCTAGCGCGTCCATGGTGTTTAGCTCAAACCTTGTCGTGAGATATTCAGATAATTGTTCAAGTACTATAGTGTTATGGGCACCGCCACCACACACATAAACATTACCGTGTTGGGCTAAAGCATGAATACTCTGTGCAATACTTTTACAGGTAAAAGCCACCAATGTTGCTTGAATATCTACCGGGGTAATACTTACGTAAGAATGATTGTTTATTGAGGATAACTGCTGAGTTAGCCAATCAAGATTATAATATTCTCGTCCGGTACTTTTAGGTGCTTTGGCTTGAATGTAATCATCTTGCATAAACTGAGATAGCAGTGCTTGATTAACTTGTCCTGCTCCTGCCCAAGCACCATTTTCATCAAATTTAGTGTTCCCTTGATGATGTTGATTAAACCAATCATCAAGCAGTGCATTACCTGGTCCGGTATCAAAACCTAAAACCGTATCTGAACAGCCCTGTTTAGGCAAATAAGTCACATTAGCTATGCCGCCAATGTTAACCACAAAGCATGCGCTATCTTTTTGTGGTACTAACTGTTGATGAAAAATAGGTACTAAAGGCGCACCTTGTCCACCTAAGGCCATGTCTTTACGACGAAACTGCCCAACTACACGAATACTCGTTAAAGTCGATAATGTTTGGCTACAACCAATTTGTAAGGTGTAAGGGTTATTACCGCTAGGTCGATGACGAATAGTTTGCCCGTGATTGCCAATAGCAATAATATCGCTTGGATTGAACGCTTCTTGCTTTAGGAAATCAGTCACCGCTTGAGCAAATAAATGGGCTAACGCTACATCTAAATGAAAAGCATGATCAATTTCATTATCGCCCGGTACATATAAAGCCGTGATTTTTTCAGCTAATTCACCACTATATGCTTGATAATAGCTAGCCACTAATTTGGGTTTAGCTTGCTCATCACTAAAATCAACTAATGCTAAATCGATTCCATCAGCACTGGTGCCCGACATTAAGCCAATATAATATTTTCCTGATGTCGAACTTTGCGTACTAGTCATTAGGCGCTATATCACTTGCTTGTGTTGAAAGCAGGGCATTTTTGGCACCAGATAGCGCTTCAAGACGTTCATTGGCCAGTAACATAAATTCAGCTTTATACTTCTTGGCTATCGGTCTGGCATCAGGCAATTTTACCGTACGAGGATTACGATGAACGCCGTTTAACAAAAATTCATAATGTAAATGAGGTCCAGCTGCTAAACCTGTGGCTCCAACATAGCCAATGGTTTGTCCTTGTTTAACGCGTTGACCTTTTTTCACTGAAGGGCGCTTAGAAAAATGCAGATACTTAGTGACTATGCCATTGCCATGTTGAATAAAAACATAGTTACCGTTGTATTTATTATACGTTGCATGAGTCACTTTACCATTGCCGGCAGCGACCACTGGCGTTCCTCTTTTCGCCGCATAATCAATGCCTTTATGTGCTTTCCAGCGTTTTTGTACTGGATGGAAACGTCTTGGTTTAAAGCTTGAGCTGATGTATTTAAAACTAACTGGTGCACGTAAAAAGGCTTTACGCATACTTTTACCATCAGGACTATAATATTCATCATCGGTAAATCGAATAGCCTGAAATACTTCACCTTGGTTGGTTATTTCTGCTGCGAGAATATTCCCCGTGCCGATGTACTCACCTTCAATATATTTCTTTTCGAAGGTAATATGAAAACTATCACCCTCGCGAATGTCTAAAGCAAAATCGATATCCCAACCAAAAATATTGGCAAAATTAATGATTTGGCTATCATTTAACCCTGCTGTTACCCCTGCATTCCAAAAACTTGAGGTAATGGTGCCAAAACTAAAGCCTTCTCTGATATCTACGGTTTTAGATTCACGATGTGACTGATAGCTATCACCCACTAAATTAATAAATAAAGTATCTGTTTTAGATAGCGGATACTCTAGCGCGGCCAACTGCTTAGTTTCATTGCTAGCAATACGTAATTTATCGCCAACGTTTAACCTTTTCAGTAACTTACTATCCTTTCCTTTTGCTGTACTAACGGCATAAGTTGTTTGAGCACTAAAACCAAGACGTTTTAAAATGAGCGCTAAAGAATCACCACTTCGCACTTTTACTGTTTGCCAACTTAAGTGGGCTAACTCTGTTAAAGCATCTTGGGCTTTCACTTTCTTTTTTAGCGTTCTGCCAGATAAGGTGCCGCTTTGCTCAATACCATCGGTATTTTCAAGGGAAGGCAACGGTTGGATTGCTGCAACATTTTGGCCACCGACACTGCGTTGCGGCAGTACACTTTGGCTAGGTTGGCTCCCTCCAGGGACAATATCTTCTGGTAAAGCAAGCTGAATCCGTTTACCGACTTTAATATCATCGCTAGCAGAATCTTCATTACTCGAAGGAATAATAAGTAACAGTACTAGGAAGGCACTACTGCCGATGATAATAGAACGATGTAGTTTAGGTAAGTTTTGGAAAATAATTAATAGTTTTTTCAACAAGGTACGACTCGAAACTTTTATATGGGAAGAAGATAAATAAATCAAAAATTCAGGTAACTTTATGACTATATCAAAACTTTTGATGAAATACCGCTACAAGAGGCGTTATTGCACGGCAAATTTTTAAACAAATTTATTAAAAAGTGACCATAGAAATGACTTTAGGGTTTTATCCTACAGCGAAAGTAAAGTAGAATTCGGCGATAAAATATATTTTGCTTAGCGAAGAAATCAACGCTTACTAGCTTTCACCAAACATAACTTCTCCTTTGCCGGATACTTTTTGGTGATATGCTGATTTTTCTAGGCAGTTTCAATCCAGTCAGTGGAGTTCTAAATGACCGAAGTTAACCAAGCATTTGCCGAGCTAAAACGCGGTAGCGATGAGATATTAGTAGAAGAAGAGTTACTGGAAAAGTTAAAAACAGGAAAGCCACTTAAAATTAAAGCAGGTTTCGATCCTACCGCACCAGACCTTCACTTAGGCCATACGGTGTTAATTAATAAATTACGCCAGTTTCAACTATTAGGCCATGAAGTTATTTTCTTAATTGGTGACTTCACTGGCATGATTGGTGACCCAACTGGTAAAAATGTTACTCGTAAGCCACTGACCAAAGAAGATGTTTTAGCGAATGCTGAAACCTATAAAGAACAAGTTTTCAAAATTTTAGATCCGGCTAAAACCACCGTTGCCTTTAACTCTACTTGGATGGAAAAATTGGGTGCTGCTGGCATGTTACAACTTGCCTCTCGTCAAACGGTTGCCCGTATGATGGAACGTGATGACTTTAAAAAGCGTTACGCTAATGGTCAAGCTATTGCTATTCATGAATTTATGTACCCATTGGTACAAGGCTGGGATTCTGTTGCATTAGAATCTGATGTAGAGCTTGGTGGTACCGATCAAAAGTTTAATTTATTGATGGGTCGCGAGTTACAAAAATCTGAAGGCCAACGCCCACAAACCGTATTAATGATGCCATTACTTGAAGGTCTAGACGGTGTTCAAAAAATGTCTAAATCATTAGGTAACTACATTGGTATTACTGATACGCCAACGGATATGTTTGGCAAGATCATGTCAATTTCAGACGTATTAATGTGGCGTTACTATGAACTTTTAAGTTTTAAGCCTTTGGAAGAAATCGAAAGCTACAAAGTTGATATTGAAAACGGTAAAAATCCACGTGATGTGAAAATAGACTTAGCAAAAGAGTTAATTGCCCGTTTTCATGACGAAGCTGCTGCACAAGCTGCGCACGATGAATTCATCAACCGCTTCCAAAAAGGTGCATTACCTGATGAAATGCCAGAGTTAGATATTACGACTGAAAATGGTGAAATTGCTATCGCTAACTTGCTTAAAGAAGCTGGGTTAGTGGCAAGTACTTCTGATGCATTTCGTATGATCAAACAAGGCGCCGCTAAAATTGACAGTGAAAAAGTTACTGAGCGTAACTTGATGATAGCTTCAGGTACTACAGCGGTTTACCAAGTGGGTAAACGTAAATTTGCCCGTATTACCGTGAAATAATACTCAATTGTGTAAATTAACAGCCTTGCTTTTAATGCATATTTAGTTAAAAACCAGTCTTGATGACTGGTTTTTTTGTTTTATCTACCGCTCATTTTTCAGCTACTCGCAACCTTATAACTAAAGTCATTAATTTCTGTCTCTTATACTCAGCTGATGTAACAGGCCTCCTTGATAAACTTCAATAACTATTTTGATTAACTAGTTGTTAAATCCAACAATTCAGCTAATGTAGACTTCAGAACTAAGCAAAAGGATGGCACTAACGTGACGTATATAAAACAAACGCTTTCAAAGGCACATTATTTTAAACCGAGAAATTATTTAACAGTGGCGATAGCTTCACTGTTTACCTTTTCATCTATCAGTGCATTTAGCCAAGAAACAGACCAAGAGCGTATCAAAAGTCTAGAGCAACGTTTACTAGAGTTAGAGCAACAGGTGCTGGAAAATAAAAAGGCATCACAAGCTGAAATCACGAAAGCCAGTAACAAGAAAAAGGTAATTATTGATAAGAGCGCAAAGCGACCTAGTCATAAATTCGAAGCTCCTGATAAAAGTATTGTTTTAAGCCACAGTGATACCACACTTCAACTGGGTGGTCACATTTGGTTAGATGCCATTTATAATAACGGAGAAATGACTAATAGAGCCGGCTTTCAACCCTCGTCTATAGCTTATTCAGCCAATACCACCAAAGATAATACCTTGTTTCATGTTGGTCCTTCGAATCTGTTTGTTAAAAGTTACACACCAACCAAATATGGCGCGATGACCACACGTTTTGAGTTAGATTTATTTGATTCTCAAGGCGATGCCGGTATTAACCTGACGCATATTTGGGGTGAAATTAACGGTTTTGGTGCAGGTCAAACCTTTACCGGATTTATGGATATTAATGCTTTTCCCAACATTCTAGATTTTTGGGGGCCAAACTCAATGGTTTTTACTCGCCAGCCTCAAGTTCGTTATCGAACCGAAATCAGCAAAAATGCTCGTTTATCATTTACTATTGAAAAATCATCCAGTGATTTTGCCGTACCTAAAAATTCCTCTGGCGCTGCTTACAATGACATAACTGAATTGCCCGACTTTACCGCAGCTTACAAATACAGTGGTGATTTTGGCTACATAAATACCGCCATGATAATTAGAAAGCTTGGTTATGAAACAGCAACAACTAAAGATACCACCATGGGTTGGGGATTAAATGTCTCAGGAAACTTAACGGTCAGCTCTGAAGATTCAGTGCAATTTCAAATGGTTTATGGTGAAGGTATTGGCCGCTATATCAATGATACGTGTTGTAGTTACTATAGTGACGAAACCGGGGGTATTGATGGTGGTTTAGATCGTAACGGTGATTTAGCCGCAATACCGGTCACTGCTGCCTACGTATATTACAACAAGCAATGGAATAAAAAGTGGAGTAGCGCCATTGGTTATAGTTACCTAACAGTAGATAACCTAGTAACGCAAAAAGATTTAGCACTAAAAAATAGTAGTTATGCTAGCAGCAACCTTATTTGGTACCCAACTGCACAAGTCAAAGCAGGGGTTGAAGTACTTTATGGTGATGTGCAAAGTAATGCTGGCTCAGAAGCCGACAATTATCGACTGCAAATGTCGGTTGCCTTCAAATATTAATAAGGAATACATATAATGAAGTTATCTTATTACGCCTTAATTGTACTGCAACTCTTTGTAATGGTTTTTGCCAGTCCTAGTGCTGCCAAATCACCACAAAAAGCTTCTATACAAGCAATCATTGACCAAGCTTATCATAAGTATAAAAGTGATAATTCAGGAAAAAATGCTGATTATATACCTGCATTAGCTAAGGTGGATTCCAGCTACTTTGGTTTAGCGCTAGTCACGACAGATGGTAAGGTTTATACCAAAGGGGATATAAACCAAGCTTTTTCAATTCAATCTATCTCTAAAGTTTTTACGCTTTCTCTAGCTATGGAGCAACAAGGGCAGCAAGTGATTTTAGATAAAGTCGGCGTAAATGCCACTGGCTTGCCCTTTAACTCCGTAACCGCAATAGAGCTAAATACTGCTCGCAGTGTCAATCCATTGGTCAATGCAGGTGCCATCGCGACGGTAAGTTTGCTTGACGGCAACAGTAAAACAAAATGGTCAGCGCTTTCTTCATGGTATGATCAATTTGCTAACCGAAAACTCTCTGTTTTAAAAGATGTTTACCAATCAGAATCAGACACTAATGGACACAACCGTGCAATCGCTGAACTATTAACGTCTTATAATCGATTCTACGGTGATGTAGATCTCAATTTAGATATTTACACACGCCAATGCTCTGTTGCCGTAAACGCAAAAGATCTCGCGATAATGGCATCTGTTTTTGCGAATAACGGTATCCACCCAATAACAAATAAACGTCTGATGAAAAGTAACAATGTTTCACGAGTTCTAGCGGTAATGTCGACAGCAGGACTTTACGAAAATAGTGGTCAATGGGCATATCAAGTAGGTTTACCAGCCAAAAGTGGTGTAGGCGGTGGTATTATTGCTGTAGCACCGGGGGAGTTTTCCATTGCGGTATTTTCACCAAGACTTGATCAAGCAGGAAATAGTATACGTGCGCAAAAAGCAATTGATTACATCGCTGAGCAATTAAATAGCAATATTTTTTAAGTATTATTCACTATATGCAGTGTCGAAGCAGCTCTTAATCACTGAGCTGCTTTGTATTTTATTCGATACTTTAATGACAACAAATAGTTACTGATTAACATCTTCTAAGAAATCTTCAACCTCTATAATAAAGTGACATGCTTTCATCCAAGCAATGGCATCATATTGACCACAAAAAACTCGGCGCTCATAATTTCCTTCCGTATGAGGGACCATCTTTTCTAATTGCATGCTTTTAGCTGCTGTTGGCGTATATATATGACAATCTTTGATGCAGCCATTTTCTTTAAAAAGTCGACAATGCTCAACAACATGAGATTCTATTTCTGGCACCCCAAGCTCCCAATCATCGAAAAAAGAAAAAATAGCCCACTCTGTTCCCTTTAAATGCGCTGTTTTATCTTGAAACTCTTGGCAATATTGAATAGC
>Ga0105348_1000974_pt1 | contig 20145 bp, 16 predicted proteins | sample EN8Hudsemesocosm_2_FD_83504 | JGI IMG/M metagenome (GOLD analysis project Ga0105348, IMG submission 83504) | Methane-oxidizing microbial communities from mesocosms in the Hudson Canyon - EN8C Hudson Canyon | ecosystem: Environmental > Aquatic > Marine > Cold seeps | place: Hudson Canyon... | reverse complement strand
TGGGTCGTTTTAGGTTAAACCAATTAAAGGACCCTAAGCATGTAGAGCCGATGGCAGAGTGCTGGCGGACGCGGGTTCGATTCCCGCCGTCTCCACCAAACGCTGGTTCGATAAGAACCACAAAAAACCCGCTAAGACCTTATAAACAAGGGTCTTAGCGGGTTTTTTTATGTCTGCAACATGCATCCAGAAATTCTGGTATGTCAGACTATGTCTACAATACGTAATATATTCGCACAAAATTCGCACATTGAAGTACTTGTACGACGCCACTATATTTCATTGTCTATCAAAGACTTAGCAAAAGCGTTTCTCTCCCACTTGCATTTATTTTCAGCCTGATATGTTGGTTTGTTCATTCAACTGGAGAGTAGATATGACTAAAAAAATATTGGAAGTAGAAGATTACGAGGTTTCAAACTGGCTAGAGGAGACGCATTGGCCAACCCGAGAAAACGACATTGATGAAATGGTATTAATTTACCATCAGTGGCAACAAAGCACTGCGAGATGCTCTCAAACAGGGGAGTTAGATGAAGAACGACTGGTTCAAATGACCTTAAAACGAATGCGGCATATTCACCCCAACCGTAGGGATGCTTGTGTAATCACAGCATTACTTATTTTACAGACCGCTTTTGTCGCCAGAAGTGAAGGCGTGTATTCCCCTAGTCTAACTAGACGCCTACATTAAACCTAAGTTCCTCTGCCTAAAAATAAGATTTGGATGATTCAACCGAATACACTTTCGACTCAATCATCCAAATATCAACTAATGCTTAGTGGATAACGACATTTGGAGCTCATCTAGCAGAAACTGTTTTTCACGAATCATACGAATCACCCATGCTAATGCAGCAAGACATTCATCCGCTGCCAGTGCATTAGCACGATGACAGTACTCATCAGCTGCCAGCTCATGCTGTAAAACTTTTGCCATACTGCTTTGCGTTAAATCAAGCAAATCTGCTGATAAAATCGAACTATTTACCTGCTTATTGTCGTAACACTCCTTGATTTCGTCGAGAAGAACTAAAACTTCTGCAGGTACTAAAATGTGATCAAAAAACTCAGTGCTCATAACTAAAACCTTTTTTAATGTTGAGGTTGTAGTCTGACTTGCTGTGATAATTAAAAAGGTTGGAATGATGCCGTATTTAGCGATCTTTTGAATTATGCATTTAAATCATAAAAAATTTGGCCAGCGACTACTGCCCGGAGATCAACCCAGCATACTAACCAGACAACCACGCCTGGAGTATAACTATGAACTTGTGGTAGAACTATTGTAAACCCCTACAAGGAAATGCTAAATACCTATCAGGAGAGCTTTGCTATAGTCATAAAATATATCAACTCTGGCAAGCTTACTCTACATTTCCGCTTGTTTTTCCCGAGTGCGTGGTTACCGAGCGGCAAGCCCCGCTTAATTATTCTTATAAACTATCAGCCATAACACCCTGTATAGAAGTATCCTCAGTTCCTAGGGCTTTAGAGTTGTCCTAGTCCCTTTGGCTCATAATCCTGATCAAGAGTCGATAAATAACCGCTAAAACTAGACGCTAAAGAACTGATAATACGAGTATCTTCAGTCATAAAACCAACAGGAATAGGGAGCAAATTTTCATTCTGATAGAGATAGCAGAAAACAAATGCACATTTATCACTGATAATCACAACCTCTTCAAAACCAGTTAAATAACCCTCTATAAAGCCTTGCAACGAGCCTTTAACTGGCCAAAACTGATTTACATAAGACTTCCTAACCTTCCTATCCTTTCTATGAGGGACTGGCAGAAAAACTTCCAAATCTACATTCTTGTGAGCTAATATGCTTTCAAAGCACCGTACTTGTTTTTCGGATTTGGACCAATAATTATCTGAAGGGGCAATCCACGTAACTTTTATTGACTCAGAATGAGATTTAAGAGCACCTTTCAACTGACTTTCAAAAATCGACCAGTTTTCATTTAGGGTAAGCGACCCAATTAGCGGCTGATGTTTAACATCTTTCCTTACAGCCCTTTTTGCCTCAATGGCATAATCAGCAACATCAAGGTAGCCACGCTTCAATGCAGATATGCCATAATCGTAATCAACGCTATCAAAAGTATTCGCGACTTCACGAAGGTTATTCGTCGGTCTATTATCCCTTAAATAATTAGACAACAAGGTAACCACTTGCTCTTTCGATAAAAAATCTTCAGAAATTATGGGTTCAACAGTATTCCTATCAGTGTCTACACCGTAGGTTTGACTAAAACGCAGAAACTTCTCAGACTGTTTTTTGAAACTGGATATTTTATAGAGCTCTGGATTATCTATTACCAAAAAACCAAAATTTTCCTCTTCGTGGATCTGATGAAATTGACGCTGAAATGCGGACCTAGCTAATTTCGCAGACGTTGAAATTTCCTCCCCTGAAGGATACAAGCGTATTGAGTTAGTGTCGCTCCCAACTCTCTCAGAACTTTTCACATAAGAAAACGTCAACAGGTCGAATTTGAAACCTTTCCGAAGCTCTTCCAGGCACTGTATCTTGGGGCGATTCTCTTGCTGAGAACTAAAATAACCCTGAGATTTGGAAGTTAATTGGAATTGTCCCATTTTGTTTACAATAATTTCATCAAGATTAATAAGTTGGTTCAGTGCTAATTGAGTTTCCTTCTCGGAAAAGCCCATAAATTTACCAACCTGGTCTTTGGTCATATTGCTCAGATCAAGCAACCTAAGAATAAACTCTCTGACAAAAGGCAGCTGATTATTTTGAACTATCGTATAGTCAGCACGAAACTCTTGAACAGGAACACATACATCTAAAGGAAATAGAGCTAGTTGATTATCGTTTAACATTCTTATTCCCTCCTGTAGATTGAGAGTGCGTAGCTTTAACGAAACGATAATCTGCACCTTGATTATTCAGCATATAACCCGCTATTTTACCTAAGGGATAATCTCTATTTCTGTTTTTCCACATATCTGTAGCTCCAACAATCAGCAGCCTATCCATTGCTCTGGACATAGCTACGTTTATACGATTCAGAACCTTAAGAAATCTTGGATTCTTATCATCTGTATTAAGCGTGGTTGAAACAATAATGACTCTGTTTTCCTTCCCTTGGTAACTATCAACCGTATCTATCTTAACCATTTCTCGAAACTTATCCGACCATATATGCTCATTAAATTTCCTAAATAACAGCCGCTTTTGAGCGCCATACATGCAAATAACTCCGATCGCCGGTTCGTCGCCAGCCACCTCAGATAAGTCATTAACAAAGTCAGAGTTATCTTCGATTTGCTTTAAAACAGCGATTATTTGCTCAGCCTCTCCCGTATTAAAACTACTGTGATTTTGGTCTTGCTGGCTTTTAGCTCTGTGGCCGAGAGGACTTAAATCCAACCAGGTGACTGGCGCTGACAATGGAGCACAAAGATTGTTGTAGATGTCAGGAACATGTCGCACCCCTGTCTTTAACTCTGATTCGTAAAAAACATCTGAGACCATATTCCCAATCGGTTCTGCCATGCGATATTGGATAAGAAGTTTTGCCCCTGCAACCTTTCCATACTCAGAATCGAAGGCTCGTTCAAAATCACTCTTGAGAACCCAATCAAAGTCTGGGTCATTCTGGTTTATCTTAAGACGACGAGATAATTCGATTTTATGATTATCTTGATAAGTCGGCGGAAGTTGTTTGTGATCACCAACCAGAAGCACACGCTTTCCAGATTGCATCGCAATAGCCAACTCGCTCGAAACAGACCTAGCAGCCTCATCAATAATCACCCAATCGTATTGATTTTCTCTTACAGAGAGGTGACCAAGACCGATGCCAACACAAGTACCACAAACCAAAGTCCTCGACCTAGCAAGAAACTCTTCATAACTTCCTGGGCTAGTATCAAGTCGCTCTTGATAGTCATTCATTAATGACATCATAAGCTTAATGCGTTTGGCTTCATTAGGAGCTATGCCATACCTAGCACTAAGGTTATTGTTAACCAATTCCGAAATTTGGGCTGGGGAGTGATCCTCAATAGTTAAACCATATTTCTCGGAACATTGGTCTGCTATCTGCGACCTTACAGTCATAGAGACACCAACTAAGCGGCTTCTATCTGGGTTATCGACATGCATGTTATCGATATCAGACAGAAACTGGCTGAGAACTCGCAATCGCTTGTTTAGGCCCAATTCCTTATCTATAACGGCTTCAAGATAGTTTTTTGGCAAACCCAAAGCATCTTGTACAACATATAATCGCTCAGCAAATTGCGCACGAAACTCCTCTAGACACTCCTCAATAAGATATACGGAGTATGCATCAACTAAACCAGATGAAATATTTGAGGACTTATTGCTAAATCTAACGACATCCAAGTCAGCATTATGCATAGAGAAATGCTCACGAATTCGTACTGCGGCTGTATTCACCGCTTCATGGGACTGACTAACAAGCAATATGTGATTAGCACCTTCCTTGTTAATCAAATAATGGGTAAATGCTGCAATAAACTCTGTTTTACCAGTACCGGGCGGCCCTTGAAGTAAAGAAACAGGGCCTGTTGTGACAAGCTTTGTAAAAGCCTTTCGCTGTAACTCATTGAGTGAAATTACACCCCCATGCCCATCATCACGATCATAAACAGAAAAGTCTTCCTCGCTAGGAGCTTTGGAGAATTTAATTGCTCTATCAGCGCCGCATTCACCAAAATAGTCTACAAGATCAGGGACGACACTAGTTCTCTCCAATATTCGGTCTACAGCCCTTTTTCTTCTTGTAAATGATGACCGTTCAGAATTGGTTCGCAGGTGCAGTACGTCATCAATGTTGAATTTCGTTCTGGAGTTTACTGATTGTACATAAAGGAACCTGTCGTTACTTTCCTTGATATCTAGCTTCCCGCAACCAAACAACTTATCGTCTACTCTTCGTAAAAGTTCTACATCGTCATCTAACGAAAACTTGTCCATAAAATTTTCGTTAGTCGTGTACTGAAGCTCAACTAACCCTTGTGCCTTCGAATAATCAGGCTTTGCCGTTAAAGTAATAGTTGGTAAAGCATCTACTTCTGTTTCGATCATCGCTCTCCAAATTTGGGGCGACTTTGGTCGTACTTTTCGAGCGGCTTTGTCTATTGCGGTTGTTGGCCGCCCTAGAGTTAAAACCTCTCTCTTTGAGGTGCTTTCTACTTTAAAGTCTTCATTGCTTGAAAGCGCTCCACCTACCTCATCTTTTTCTTCCTGCACTGAAATCGACTCAGTTTTAACGTCAGACTCACTAAGAACCGATTGAGTAATACTTCCAAAGCCTTCGAGGTCAGCTAAAAAGTCATTAAGCTCAGAGTAGTCACAGTACTGATCAAAGTTGATCGTTATTTTTGCATTAACAACAAGCTGGCTATGTTCTCTTTCCCATGGACTGGCATTATTACCCTCATAAAATGGAGTATTTCCCTTGGCCACACCTTCCTGTGGGGAGTAGAAGAAATTAATAATCCCACCTATCCCGGAAAAATGCAGTTTAACTTCTCCTGATTTATTAGCAGCCTCTACATGAAGGAATAGTTCTTCATTATCTGGAAGAATGGAGCCTTGGGGTCTGTTATGATCTGACCTAATAATCACATTAATGCTATTAACATCGCTAGAATCAGTAAAGTCTTCCTCAAGGGCTTGTCTAAATCGGTCCAGTGATAAATAAGAACCTATACCACACTGCTCTTCTCTAATTGCAGCAATTAAAGCAGGATAAACGTCACTAGCACTTTCAATATCGTCCCAATCGACTCCCAAAATTTCAGCAGACATCCGCATTGCTGCAAAGTTATCGCATAATGGCTCACTGACAGAATCAATGTTTTGAGGACTATAACGGTGATTTTTGACTCTGTCGCCAGTTTTATTGAAGTCCAGATAATCAATAAAGCGTACTGATGCTTCATCTCTCTCTATTGAGACAATGACATTCCCTGGATGGAGGTCACCGTGAAATACCTCAATGTTATGTAAATACTCAACCCCTCGAATAATTTGATCAATTACCCGTTTCTTTACTTCTAACTCTTGGCTACTTTCAAACCATTTAGTTAGTTCAGAGCCTGAGATGTTCTCCTGAATCAGGAATAGCTGGCTAGTTTTTGGAGCTATACCAAAATCGTAAATTCCAGCTAAGTAATCAGAATTCAAACTAGAAAGTTTGGTGGCTTTATTAAGGAAGTCCAGACATGCCTGGAAAATATGAGGTTGATCAACGCTTGGGTTCACATCACTCCAAAGCCGAACAACTGAGTCACCCGACCTGTAAACTTCTTTTGAATCACTATCGATCAATTCTTCATCAACAGGGTAAGTCTTATAGGGGTTCAGTTTTTTACGATAAATGTCTAACTGTTCTTCGTTGTGTAAAACATACGCTTCCGAAGATGGCTTTGCTTTCGTAATTGCATCTCTAAACTCAGATCCGTTCTTAAATCGTTTTGAGGGCTCTTTATTAACGGCTTTTCTTAGAGCCTCCCCATACCATTCATGAGACTGAGCTATAGACTCTAATGCACATTCTATACTATCTATCGTTACACGCTCACCATTAAGTATTAGCTGTGAAATAATACCCAGCGCGTATACGTCACGATGAAAAGGTGTGCCTTCGCTACCATCCACTGTATCTTTATCCTCGGGAAGAGGAATAACGCCAACACTAAGCTTTTCTCTGCGAGGTCCAACAGTACCTAAAGGCTGATAGTAGGAGGATATAAAACTGGACAATGACACCTTTTTGCTTGGTGATAACCAAATACTGTGATCACCTATATCACGATGCGCTATATTGGCCAGGTGCAAGTCTGAAAACTGCTGCAACAAAGCCTGAACCAAAGTTACCCGTTCAGTTTCGTCATATGTTTCAACATATTGGTTAATGTATTCATTGAATCGTTTGTGGTCCGTTGGTAGGTCATACAATTCATGAAATTGTCGCGTGACTTCTTCTCTTGTCGGATTAGTTTTTGGCTGAAGACAATAACGATATAGATCAGGAGCTTGATTTTTAATTTCAACGAGCACATCACGCTCATGAGAAATAATACCGTAACGCCCCTCTGGCGTCCCTGATGCTTGATCACCAATTTTGTTAAAGTCCCACTGCCTCAAAAGTGCCTTATCATTCTTATTGGCCTCACTGGTAGCAATATACTCCTTGTAAACCGACTCTTGCCCTGGAAGGGGAAATATTTGATCGTCAACAGTCGTAATATAGTTTTGCACAGAAAGGTGTTTCGGCTTTACATTATCACCGGATATCAGATCATCAAATACTGAAAATTGAGTATTAAGGGAGTGGTTATTACCACGTACATTGAAACGTTTATTGTACAAAGGTTCGTCAGCAAGCTTCAGAAACTCACTAATCGCCATTACATGTTTTTTCTGATGATCGGGAAGAGATGAGTAATCGTTGTTGTTACTTAGAACAACTAAGAAATCAATCCATGGCGTTCTATTATTGCTAAACTTGTGCCTTAACTTATCAAGCTTATTTTTTATTAAATAAACTTTGTTCTGCGTAACAGACACAGGAGATCGATACTTTTCAAACCCATCACAGTACCACTTGTCATCATTGTAAGTGATCTTTTTTCCTTTAAGGTCCTTTAGCTCGACAATCAATACTCGCTCATGTGTAACGAGCAATAGATCAAATTCTCCTTCAAAGCCTTTACTGTCAACAAAGCGAAAGCCGGCGTAGCCTTTCCAGGGAAACATACTATCTACTGGTCGCCCTAAAGCTTGTCCGAGCTGAGATGCAAGTGTCCCTCCAGACTTTTTCTGCTTAGTTTCTGATGTAGAACGCTTAGCAACAAACACTTCTTTCATTGCATCCAAAGCTTCTATCTCTTGTAGGTGGAGGCCTCCCTCCCAACTAACTAATTCCATTGAATTTCCTATATTTTATGACGCATGCAGTTTCTTCTATTTTTCAGGGAAAGATCAGTAGAAGTAAAATGTACTCTATTCATGTTAATTTGCAGTTAAAAGTCGCTGGCTTTTGAATAAAAGGCGTGACGCTTTTGCCTGTCTGATTGCACGCCCTGGTTATGTGCATAGTTAGCATGTTTTGTAGAAGGAGCGACTGCCAATTTTTTTAAAAGTAACTTTCTTTTGATCCTCAAGATTTCTTGCAATGGTTGCAAAAAGCCAACCTGTCTTATTATCTATCTCGTTGCTTTGAGGATAAGATGATTTATTTAAGTCTAATTGCTCTTTAATATGTGCAGCAGGAACCCAGCCTTCGGGAAATGCAGTCTCTTCACTCTTTATAAAGGAGCAAACCTCATCTGACATTAAGTTAAATAATTCATTTACTTGTAGTTTGTGATTCATGTTATCTCCTTTTTACAACACTAATTCAATATTACCATGCTCAATATCATATTTAAGATGCTTCGTTAGGCAAAACTGAGGATCATTTGAACTGAAATTATTTCTGATTATTGCTTGGTATTGGCTAACACTCATGCCGTCGTGAATTAATTTGTTTATGTTATAGCCGGAACAGTTTGGCTTACCGTCAAAGGTCTTTGCACTTGCTCGACGATTTGATTTAGACACGATTACAATTTTGAAATCAAGTAAGTCAGGCAGGTCTGCTTTATTGATATTTTCTTTCGTATACTTCATTTCATTCACTCCCTCGAAGCACATAACAACGCCTCATTAAGAGGCAAAAAATTGTTGGCTAAAATAAGCGACGAAGGAGTAAAAGCCAACTGTTTTTGTCCTTTTAAACGGCTTGTTAGCCATTGTTTGTATGCTGTATATAAGCCTTTTGAATGCTTTTCTCAGAAGAATCAAATAACTCAATTGTAGTGCTAATACCATTATGCATAAGCAGCATTAAGGAAGGTTTAAACATTTCAAAGTCAACTTTAAACCCTTCTATACCTCTACACCTATTGTCTTTTACATTAACTTTTAAGTCATCACCCTCACGTTTAATATCAAGTAAACTATAACCATTTAATGAAAAGGCATTACCAAGTTGGGACAACAAAGTTTCAATAGTTATTTCTAAGTCAGAATCAAATTTGAACTCTTCCATAAATTCCAATAAAGGAAATTCGATGCAAATTTTCAACATAGATTGCAGAACATCCATTCTTATCATTAATGACTCTAATTCTTTAGGCGAAAGTGTAATGTCTTTATTGTTTCCATAAGTACAATTTATGCGATCTGTTTTGGAGTCATATTTATATGATGAGTGTTGACTGATGTTTCTCCATTGGTTTAATGAAACGTTTTCAAGGTTTGTAATAAAAGGGGTTACAAAATCAGAAAGTTGAAGAAGCTCTGACACTGCTTTACCATTTGAAACTTTTAAAGGCCGACCATATAAAGGTGAATCTGGGGCGTGAACCATTATTTGGTAAATAAATTGAATATGCGGTAGATGTACACTTTCTATTGTATCTCCCATCATACGGAAATATGCTCTAGCTAAATGCCTAGGTTGTTCAATATCATTTTGATTTTGGAGAAAGTATGAATCGTGATAATTGGCTAGTGATTCGTGAATAATTGGATAGTTACTTTCTACAACATCAACAACTTCATTTTTGTGTTTTTTAAATGCATCACGAAACGACAAACAAAAATATTTAATTGCATTTGAATACCATTTGGTTCCTTGCATTTTCAATAACATAGATAGTTCATAAGTGTTATTTCCACTATCAACCATAAATGAAACAACTTTAGGATTATTTACATATTTTGAAAGCTCTTGATGAGATAAAAGCTTAAAGTCTTTATGTCCCATTGAGCTTTTTAATGCAGCTAAATGGTCAACATCAGAACAACTAGCATCCATGATCGTTCTCATCTGCTCTATATTCATACACCTACCCTGGAGAAACGGCTAACGCTAACCACAACGGCTTGGGTGAGGTGACTACTTTTTTGAGTATTTTTCAAAAAAGATGACAACTTGCCCAAGTCCGATTGCTGGTTAGGTGCATTAATATTTATGATAACTATCAAGAGATAAACCACCCTCTCCCGATAACTTAAGAATATTACAAACAATTTCAAAGTATTGTGGCTGTATTCCTTCTATTTCTTTATGCTCACCATGATCGTTTAATGAGCGTATTGTTTTAAATTTATCCCAGATACCTTTCTGGCTAATTATTTCATTAACTTCATGATGCTTTGTGCACTCATAATCACGGAATATTTTAATATAATCACTAATTTCACTGGTCTCATTTTGTGATAGAGGTTTACCTCTAATCACGGATTCGGAAACCTCTTTTTTATTAGAGAATTCTCGATATAAAAGCACCATTTTACTAAATTTATCAGTCCCACCGGAAACCATTAACTGCAGATCCTGCCATGTTAGTTTCGCGATATTTGTAATATGAAAAGTACTTCTTCTACCTTTACTATTTGAAACTTGTACTACTTCATTGATACTAAAGTTTGCTATTTCTCTATATAGACTTGGGTCATATTTAATTTTCACAATTCCCTCTGACTCACAATAAGTTTTGCCATATTGAGCAGCTAAGATTATTAGTCGGAACCAGCACTTTACAGTGTTATATGGATTCCGTATAAGTCGATTTTATTAAAATAGAAAAAACGATTACTGTCTATTGTAAACAAAAGTATTTTCGTAGTTGAGTGTAAGAATAATCTGTGATTAAGGCTAACTATTTTAGGGCTGGAATCCGTTCTAGTTTTGAAAAAACTCTTAGCACCATAATAAAATTTAAAATTTTCACCAGCAACCCTAAAACTAAGTGACTTTTCTTTTTAGTACAATTGGAAGTAACACTTTATTTCTTCGATATTTTTTTACTTTTATTAATCACATAGTTGTTTGTCTGTTTTATGTAAAAAAGAAATCACTGTTTGAATTTTCAATTTAGTACTCATGAAGCTCCTACTTAGTTTATTGTAAATACATAACAGTGCATAAAGAGACCCCATCATATGCATGACAAGTAATCAATGGATGATTTTAACGCACTTATGGTATTTCTGTGGATTGTGTTTGTTGATGGGGGTCCTTATATGAATATAAAGTAAATATGCACGCGATTGACAGTACATTAAAAATATCAAAATCCAGCCCCAGAAGAACTAACCCTTTACTGGTTATTAGTATTTTTCATATATAGACATTATGGTGACCAACCTAAATTGGCCACTTCTCTTCAGTACTACTCTACTCCTGTTGCGCGTTACGATGCACAACCTTGGTCTCTAGCCACTCATCGATTTCAGCATCAACCCATCCAACAGACCTAGCTCCCAATTCAATCTGCTTTGGAAATCTACCTTGTGATATCAGGTTATATATTGTCGATCTAGACAGTCCAGTCTTTTCAATTATTTCTTTCAATCTCATGATGCGCATATGTAGTTTCCCCTACTTTCGTATAATCAGGCATGACTAAGTATATCCAACCGGTAGTCAACGCCCTTTACTTCATTTAAATTAAACGACTCAGCCCTCTTAAAACTTTAAGTTACTTATCCTCGGTATATTTTCCAACATAACAAAGCCATCGCTAATTGTTTAAGCTATTTCTCTACAGGGTCTTTCAAAAGTACATAAAGAATAAAAAAACACCAATCAATATCAGTACGGCTAACCCCGCATCCCCGGAATAAAAAAAGTCTTCAACTTTTTTTCCACACATTGGGCACCATGATGCTCTAGGCTCCTGATTTTCAAAAGTAAGCCTTGGTACGACGCGTCGCTGGCAACTGGGACATGTGACTCGATCATCTTGGTTGTTATTCATCATTAAACTCCTAAAAGTTCAATAATATACAACTCAGATATTATGCAAGTCACGATAGACAATAAGAATAAGGCTTGAGACTGCAACCCGTTGATCAGACAGATTCTCAAACCTATTCCCCGTTAGGAGCACCACCTTAAAAAATCTCAAGCTGGCAATTAAATGATAACAAAGCTGTTAAAAACGCAAGTATTTACTATAAAAACTAAGAGATTAACGAATGCACATGATAATCAAGCCTGCTTGATTATCATTACGCCTCTTCAGGCATACCAAATATTTCCTCATATTCAGAATATAATTCACGAAACTCTAACCAATTTCTAGTCTCCTGCTCAGTTAGATGCACCATTGCATACCCTAATGGCCACGTACCATAGTCCATATCCGGCTTTGACCACATCGTATTGGACTCGCCTTCACCGATGATAAAAAAGCTGCCTTTTTTCGTTCGATACAGCGTCTCTTTACAGTTGTCATACCTGGAATCGACTGGTTGAAACCACAACATCCGTTGGTGCGCGTTAATAACCCCTCTTCTACCAAGCCATTTTTGGAGGTACCTAGATTGAGAAAAATCATAATATTTGACAATAGTCTTCATACCAACACTTTGAATGCTACTTAATAGTTACTCATCATTCATAAATTTAATATCACAATAATCATTGTTATTTTCTCTCGTCATTCAGAATTACTCCATATTTGTTAAATACAACTTTCCTTAACGGTGAAGAAAAGCTCATTCTGCCCAACCAACTTATGAGCAAATTTCCTCCACAACTATGTTGAATACCAGTATCTTTCTGCTCATCATCATCATTTAAAGAAGGAAAAGATAAAGAAAATACATTGCAACCTCCGCAAGACAAACAACGAGGTACATACTCATTATCTTTAAAATACTTTAACCTTGTGCGAACTGCTTGAATTTCTTGATTTGTCTTTTGTATTTCAATTTTTTTTGATTTCGAATATTTTGCAAAAAAACCTTTTTTGTTAAAAGCTACCCATAATTCCAAGTCTTCTATATCTAGTTCTGCCCCTTTTTCAGTGTATGCAAAACTAGCAACCTCAATTGAGTCACAACTTTTACACCATACTCTCCCGATTGAGGGTTTATGCTCTTGCGGTCCTTCATATTCATAATTAATCCCAAAACCAAATGAACTACTAAAATCGCAACCTGTACAGGCAACTTTGTAAAATGGCAAAGACATTACAGACCTTCCTTATCTAGACTTTAAAAATTTCTTTCAAAGTATTTTAAACGATAGTATGTTACTTAAGCCCGCCTGAACTTTCACTATCGAGTAACGGTTCTAATAATTCAGCTAGGTAAGTCCTAAGTAATATAACCCTAACTCCAAAGGTTTAACATATGGCAGTCCTATTCCACGGTAACTTTGCATTGGTTCGTCCTAGAATGGCAGGATTGATTAAGCTTGCACTCGAACAGCCTGAACTAAAAGACAAAGCGTTAGCTGAACCCTTTGATTATGGCGCTCCGTTTGCTGCTACCTATAGAAGCTGGCTACACAAAACAGGGCTTACAAATTTAGGACTTCCATTGGAGTTAACCGAAATGGGCAAGGTCGTTTTTGAACATGACCCTTCGCTCGAATCTGATATAACTAAGTGGTTTTTACATCATGAATTGGTAACTGACACTGAGCGGGCTGAGGCATGGCACTACTTCGCAATGGAATTTTTACCAAAAACTGAAACGTTTAATAAAGAAGAGCTGCTTAATGGGCTTGCTGAGAAATTAAGCCCTCACAGCATGCAACACTTCGGCCCGGGAAGTAAGCTGAACAAACAAATAGCGAACAAAATAATCCAGGTTTACACAGAGCAAAGCGGACTAGGTGACCTTGGGTTAATTGCTAAAGACGGTACTTCATATAAGCGCTTAAACCCAAAGCAACTCGGGCCCTGGAAAACAGCAGCCTCGCTGGAAAAAGCTTACAAGTAAGTGATACTTCAAATAACACTAAAGATATAACATCATGGCTCTTCAAAATTGCAGCAAATATTTCTCTTATGAGGAGTTCTACTATTGCTCAAACACCTGGCAACACACAAAAGTGTCTAACTCGCCAGAACAAGATGAAACCTATGAAGCCATCAAACAACTTGCCACATCCATTCTTGATCCTGTTGTCGACACCTTTGGTAAAATTGAAATATCCTATGGCTTTTGCTCACACACCTTAGCTGCGCAAATAAAAAAGAACGACATTCCGCTAATTTCACCCAACTTAGATCAACATGCCGGTTACGAACTTAACTCTAGAGGCAATAGAGTTTGCAAACGCGATGGCTTTGCATGCGACTTCATCATTCCTAATTTGAGTATGAAACTCGTCGCAAAATGGATCGTTGAAAACTGTGATTTTGATCGCTTATATTTCTATGGCGAGCATAGACCTATCCATGTCAGTATTGGACCCGATGATAAACGGCAAATAGTGATTATGAAAAAACTGGATAACGGTCGGTATATACCAAGGGTCGTAAAGAAAGACAATTTCTAGGTGATAACATGGATGAACAAGCATTCTTAGAGCAGGTTAAATCAATCAAGCTGGGTAAGCATTTACCCGAAGCCATCTACTTTCATAAAGATGCATTTTCCCCGCTTGATGAAGTGCTAAGTGAATTTCTTATTCGAATCGCTGCAGCGATCAAACTAACAGCAGATGACTGGAATGTCGTTAAACTTTATAAACGAAGCTTCAGAATATCCTTTTTAAACTATCCCACTTTTTTCGACGACGCCTACCCTCCTCTTCATACAAGTAATACAGTTAACTTGGTCCAGAAATCAGTCAAAGAAAGTAAATACAATACCTCTGAAAACCCCCCAATATTACACCGAAAAGAACTTTTTATTACGGAAGACCACCCTCACTATGAAGAGTGCTGCCATATAACTCAAGAAGGTGAAATGGCAGGGTTATATGAAAATACACATATCATCGGATTCAAAAGCTCTTGGGAGCGCTTAATTACAAAGAAAGGGTACGCGCTAGTTGATGGTCGACTTTTCAGACAAGATGCGCTTAATTTCCAAGCCTCTGACAATGATAAAGTCATTGATCGCCACAAAACCGCGATTGTTAGGCATGGGTTATCCGTTCCGATGCGGAATTTGGCCAAGCACGGTTACCTAAATGGCGAATATTCTGTATTTGATTACGGTTGTGGACGTGGGGATGACTTAAGGGAATTAGAAGCTCATGGCGTTGATGCTACAGGCTGGGACCCTAACTTTCGTCCAGAAGCAGACAAATTCAATTGTGATTTGGTTAATATTGGATACGTCATCAACGTTATAGAAGACAGAGAAGAACGTATTGAGACGCTATCTAATGCCTATAATTTAGCTGATAAGCTCTTAGTTGCCTCCGCTATGCTCGCCTCAGATGACTTTATTAATAAGTTCAAACCTTACAAAGATGGCGTTATCACATCAATTAACACTTTTCAAAAGTACTATGCTCAGAGCGAACTTCAAGCATTCATAGAACAAACACTAGACGAAAATGCTATCCCTGTTGCGCCAGGAATTTTCTTCATATTTAAAGATAAGCTTGAAGAGCAGCTTTTCTTAGAAAAAAGACAACGACGATCGCACCATTGGAAACAGTTATCCTCTCGCCCACAACTTAAACAGGATAAGTTTGAAATTATTTTAGAAGAAAACCGAGATCTGCTAGAAAGCTTCTGGCAACACTGCCTATCTTTAGGGCGCATTCCGATAACTGAAGAATTTGAACAGTCATTGAAACTGAAAAAATTAGTTGGTTCCCATAAAAAAGCATTTAACCTTTTACAAAAGCATTTTGATACCACCGACTTTGAAAAAGCACAGGAGGAACGAACTCAAGATCTGTCCGTTTATTTTGCACTATCATTCTTCGGCAAACGAAAACCCTATGCGCAATTACCAGACGCGTTACAGCGTGATGTTAAAGCATTACTTGGCTCCTATAACGACGCTCGAGAAGTTGGCAAGTTCCTTCTCTTTAATATCGCAAAAATTGAAGAAATAGAAGCATCCTGCCAAAAAGCCATCAAATCGATACCTGCTGGAAACCTAATCTCCAGTAAATCTTTAACGTTCCATAAGCGATTCTTAAATGACTTACCCGTGCTTTTAAGAGTGTATGTTGGATGTGCTATGCAACTTTACGGTGAGCTAGACGAAATTGACCTCATCAAAATACACATACGTTCTGGCAAATGTTCTTTTATGGGATATGATGAATTTTATTCCTCCCCCACACCTCTTCTTAGAGAGCGCATTAAGGTCAAGCTAGCAGAACAAGAAGTAGATTTCTTTGACTACGTTGATAGCTTTCAACCAACACCGCTTTATGGCAAATCTAAACTTATTGATAACAGCTTTCCTGATCATAAGAAGCAGTTAGGTTTTGATAAGAAGATCACTAAGATTTTACAGCCTCCCCTCCCAAAAACTAAAATAGAACTATACAAAATGATTAAAAATTCAGGTTACCAAGTTCGTGGTTATAGATTCTATAAAATATAAGTAATTAAGAATTACGTTAAAAATAATTACAAACAATAAATTCTTATATTTCTATGGATAATATGGCTCGGACATTTTAGCTGTTATTAATCACGGCACTCCAAACTTCTTGATGAACAACAATGAAGGTAACCGGTAATTATTACACGAGAGCAAAATTTAGGACTGCAACCCTTAAATCTTGCAGCCCGTCAAACCTACTCCACCGTTAAGGCCGCCAACATGGTTCAATCATCTGTTGGGTCGCCTCCCCTAAATCCTTCACAAGAAATGCAAGCCTCGAAGAGCGAATCAAGGCGATATAGGGCTCTCAACCCTTTCGGTAGCGTATAACTCAATTTTATGTGACTTTTAAAGTAATGAAAGTGATTAGATTAGGAAGTGCTTAATAAATAGGAGAGCATAATGCACAATATAATCACATTACAACCCACAGAAACTTTCATTAACTCACCTGAATCGAATTGTATTCGCATTCAGTTTACTTCATCTGACCAACTCACTGAAAACTCGGTGAATCAAACAGTGCAAACTGTAAATCAACTCATACCCAACCTGATCAGTAGCAAATTGTCGACTGGAGAAAACCAAGAAGAAAACAAAAACATATCGATAGACATACCTATACTCGGATCAAAACATGAGGCTGACCGAGCAGTACGCTGTATTCATGACACTCTATGGCTCAATCAACATGGAGACTACACCATATCTAAAACAGGTAAGTTATTTGATAGAATAAAGGTTGATCATCTGTGTGTCTCGATAGAAACATTTTCTTTCAAAGAACAACCTTTCAATGAAGAAAATTCAATACCAGTTGACACAAGTAAGTTGATTCCGGAACTAACAAAGAAACAATCATCTACACTTTACAACCTTAAGCGTGATAAGCGGAGGGATAAAAAAGTTGAAGCAAATAAGATAAGAAAAGATTATGTATCACAGTGGGTTAGGCACTATTTTCAAGACCCAAGCAGCAACGAGCATAAGCGCTTGTTTTTTCAATGTAATGAAGCTCTCGAGAAGAACATTCTTGCTTCTAATCTAACCATCAATTTGGTAAACCATGGGCAGCTTTCAGTAGGGCAAATCCTTTCAGATCCAGAACGCTTCCATTTGGAGCAGGTTTACAATCCAATTGATCCGACACACCAATCTGGAGAGACATCCGGTAAGCTATTACTTATCGGCGGCCAAAAGAAAGTGTCACTCTTTGACGAGCACAATACTGAATACCGCCTTAAAGGCACAGAGAATAAAATAGTAGTCCACGCAGGAAGCTTACACCGCGCAGTTGAAGACACTCTGTTTCATCTCAGAAACATACCTGAAATTTTCGACTTTGAAAATATTATTGCCACGATATATAAGGGCACAGTGGAAAAACTCGAAGAGCGTCAACTCTCTCATTTCTTGAGTAGTCAAATTCAGTATTACACTATAAAGGTAGTTGATGGTGATGAAATAGAAGTCCCTATCAACCCCCCCCTTAACCTCGTAAAGACAATTATTTCGCTTGGATCAAAAAGGGAACTAAAAAAACTTAAAGGTGTGATTGACACTCCAGTAATAACACCTGAAGGCAAGCTGATATCCAAACCTGGATACGACTCAGCTTCCGGTTTGTTCTTAGATTTACAGTCTCCATTTCCTGATATTCCGATGCACCCCACGAACACACAGGTCAAAAATGCCGTAAAGTCGCTGATGCACCCATTCTCAGAATTCCCATTTGAGACCCCCTCTCTTGACAAATCTGTTTTACTGGCAGGGCTATTGAGTGCAGCTATACGCGGCGTGATTCCAACATGCCCAGGTATCGCAGTTGACGCACCTACTCAGGGTAGTGGTAAAACTCTTCTAGCAGAGTGTATCGCTGCTTTAGCCACAGGTCGTGAACCCACCACATTCCCGGCCTTAAAATGTGGTAGTGACGAAGAGCGCAGAAAGCGCTTCCTTCCACTTCTTATGATGGGAGAGAAGGCGGCTATCGAAGACAACGTTACCGGCACATACCGCTCGACATCTGTTGCAAAATTGCTAACCGGAGAAACTTACTCAGATAGAATCCTCGGTAGTAGCATCAACGTAACCTTCCCCAACAAAATGTTGTTTCTAATAACGGGCAATAACATAATTCTCGATAAGGATCTTGCAAGAAGATTCCTTAGACTAAGAATTAATCCCAAAACTGACCAGCCTTTTTCCAGAGAATTTGAACTCAACCCAAAATCATATGTATTTGAGAACCGTGCAGAGTTAATAGCCGCAGCATTAACGATTATTCTTGGCTGGTTTAACAGTCATGAGCGACGAGCAGGGCTAAAAGCAGACGGATCACTCGCAAGTTTTGAGGAGTGGGACAATTTAGTTAGACAGCCTATCGCATGGTTAGGGCGTGAGCAACTACCCGGCGAATTCTGTGACGTAATGGAAGCGATTCAAAATAACAATGCTGAAGACGAAGAGACTAATGCAGTATCAGAGTTTTTGTTTGCACTTAATCATCATTTTAGAGAAAAGACCTTTACTGCTGCAGAACTATTAAATATATACAATGACGTCTCGCAGTCTGACACTGACAGCGAGCAGCTTTTGGTTATACTCGCCTTGGAGGAAATCGGATTCAAGAAAGGTAGTAGCGCAAGCAGCATTGGACGACTACTCAAGGCGCGACAAGGTATATATACCAATGGACTGGTTCTCAAACAATCACAAGACAAATCCAATAACTCCTCAATATGGCAGATTGTTGCGTATTAAATAAAATACTTCCGGGGGTAACGGGCATAACGGGGTTGATAAACGACATTAATAAATTTTATTTTAAGTCGGACGAAGTTAGTTATTGAATTCGCATTATCAGCTCCTTTAGCACCCCCGGTATATCCGTTATCCCCGTGAGAACCCCATCACTCCAGATATCTTCGAAATTTACTGATTTTTTACTCGAAACAATGAGCGCCTCTTTTAAATAAGATAAAATTAAGAGCATATTTCAATCATTAGCAATTGCTTTAGTACATCAGCAAGCTCATGAAGACTTCAATTTTCCCAGTCGTGAATATTGGAATCGGCTTAACAACTTAGGCTAGAAGAATTTATGTGCAATTAACCAGACGCTTACGACAAAGCTGATTATCTACCATTTTTTAATTGCAATAAATTAAACAAACGGTAGAATAACGTTACCAATAACGTCATTAATAACGTAATACATCATTCGAGAAACTATAAATGGAAACCGGCTACTGCTATTCATTTCCTGCCACTAGAGGCATGCAAGCAGGAAAACCTTTTTATATCGCAATGTGTCCGATGCGTATAATTCCTAGAATTTTCATCTTTGATGGTGAAGAAGTCCCTCCTCAGTTACGCGCACAACGAAAGCTAAATGCTCAGCGTGTTCCAGAAATCGCAAAATATTTAATCGAAAAACCCACTGACTATGTTTTGTCAGCGTTAACCGCATCTGTTGACGCCAGTATCAACTTCGATTCTATTGACCCGGATGGCGTAAATTCAAACTTAGGTACGCTTAGCATCCCAATGGATGCAAGAATGTTAATCAATGATGGTCAACACCGACGAGCAGCTATAGAAGATGCAATTAAAGAAAATCCTGATTTAGGTCACGATAATGTTGCCGTTTTATTTTTTATTGATGAAGGGCTTACTCGTAGCCAACAGATGTTTGTTGACCTCAACATGCATCAAGTTAGACCAGATACATCTTTAGTGACGCTTTATAATCATACTGA
>Ga0105348_1000973_pt1 | contig 20148 bp, 18 predicted proteins | sample EN8Hudsemesocosm_2_FD_83504 | JGI IMG/M metagenome (GOLD analysis project Ga0105348, IMG submission 83504) | Methane-oxidizing microbial communities from mesocosms in the Hudson Canyon - EN8C Hudson Canyon | ecosystem: Environmental > Aquatic > Marine > Cold seeps | place: Hudson Canyon... | reverse complement strand
GCAATCTGATTAGATGAGCTTTTAACCTGACTAATGACCGACTCTAACTTAGCAGACATCTTATTTATCGACTGATATACCTCACCCATTTCATCCTTTCTATCGACCTCAAGTCTAGCACTGAGTTCACCTTCAGCTATATCTTCCATAGCCGAAGCCATTTTTGATAACGCCTTTCTAATTTGAATAAAGATTAAAATAGCAAAGACAAGAGCGGAAACGACACCAATAATGGCGCCTATGACAGTAATGACAATCTTCCTATTGCTTTCTATTTGCGTGTTACTTATTTGCGTAGCCATATTTTCAGCGATAGCAGTGATTTTGCTTAATGATAATATGACTTGTAAACGGCCTAATGTATCCCCTTGAGATAAAATAGGGGCATTAAACAACAGCTTGCCGTCGACTATGGTCATCATTCTGGTAGAAATATCCAAACCTTTTTCTAAAGGAATAGGCTGACCTAAAAGAGAGTTTGTTTTTTTATCCGAATCTAAAGAATCCATTTCACTGCCATCGGCAAGTATATTGCCATCCGCATCTATAAAGTGAGCAGATTGAACCGCTGGGTATAGCTTCAAACGTATGAGGATATCATTCAACGCTTCTGGTTCTGGTCCGTACATAGGATCAAGAGCACTAACTTCTACCAAACGGAATAATGCATCAACGGTTGTTTGGTAGACAGACATTGTTGATTTTTCTGCTTCAGAAGAAGCTATTTTCATTGCTTCCGAAAATGAAATGTACTCCCTATACTGGAAGGTGAATGCCACCACGAATAGAAGAACAAGTACCGATAAAATAGACATTTGTTTTTGAAAAATTGTCATAATTTTTTATATCACACTTAATTCGGTGACACTCCGCCTCTATATTTTGAGCTAAAAACTTATTTCAATTGTTCGAAAGTAAGCTTGAATAAAAATTATAATCTTAAGGCCTTCCGAACTTCCCCGTTTAGATATTCAACAGGGTCAACGTCAAATGTTGAAAACCCTGTTGGCGTTATTATCTTTTTAAGAACATCTTGCGCTCCAGGGTCTTCTTTCATTCCCAACAGTATCTTTTCTAGTTGGCTACCATCAAACCCTTTTCTTAACAGCACCACATATCTAGGAACATAAGGGGATTCCTTTAGTATTCTAAAGTCTGGATTATCTGACACTTCAGTCCGTTTAATGCCTCCGGCATCTACTCTTTTACCCGCTTTGACTTGAGCAATAGTGTTATTGTCATCTTTAGAAAAATAATAAGAAACTACGCCAGGAGCTGGCTTTCGACTTTCATTTAACGATATTCCTGCGTTATCAAAAATACCGCGTGGCAAGCGATAAGAGGACGTAGAACCAGGATCTTCAAAGGCTATAACTTTTCCAACCAACTCTTCCATTGATTTTATCGGAGAGTTTTTATTTACAAAAATAGCTGAGTTATATGCCTTAACCCCCCCCTTTTCACGATTAAGTATTGGAACAGCACCCGTTTTATCCATTAACAAAATTGCGCCATAAGCACTTTGAAAAACAAAATCGACTTTATTCTCATTAAGTTTTTTCGTCATATCATCAATATTCTTGGCGACAACAATTTTAGAGGTTGTTAATCCCTTGCTAGTTAAATACTTCATTAAAGGAGTAAATGTTTTTATCGCTTTGGAAGGTTTAGATGACATAAAACCAAACCTAATCGGGTCGGCAGCATATACAGTCGCGCTGCTTATTAGAAATAGCGTTGAAATGATGGTCATGAATAGTGGTTTTAGAATTTTTGCTCTTATCGAATTCTTCATAATCAGATGCCTTGGCTAGCTAAATTAAAAGGATAATTATCCTTAATAGGAACTGCTCAACCTAAACTAGAAATTATTTTCTATCGAAATCAACATTATCACCAACCTAGGTTATTAAAATTAGTCTAGTTAATTTTTTTTAAATATCCAGAAATTCAGATAAAAAGCGACCAATTTTAAGGCCCATACCTTATTGGTTAGTTTAGGTTTTTAGCTTTCTAGTGGATTCCACCAGCGTCCAAATGAAATGTTTTCTATTGATGCCATATTGGCAATCTCCAAAGATATTTGGATAGCCGTTGATTGGCAAACCCCTAATATCCAGACACTTAATAGTTTCTCAAAATATTGCTTTCGTACTCGACGGAAGATACCCAGTCATTATTAACATGGCGACTTAATCCACTTGTAAAACATGGTTAGTTGTTCAGTGCCTGTCGCGATATTCATTCGGCGTGATGCCGGATAGCTTTTTAAAAGCACGACGAAAGCTTCCGACATCTTGGAAGCCAAGTTTATCGGCTATTGAATCAATGCTAAGTGACTCATATTCCAACGCGTAGCAGGCTTCAATGTGCCGAAAACTTGCTAATTCGTAGCTGAACGTTGAGAAAGAAAGCTTAAGCCTACGTTTTAGCGTTGGTACACTTATATTGAATGCTTTCGCACAGCCTTCTTGTGTATAAATCCCTTCACGAAAGGCATCGTGCAATACATGAAGATCGCCTTTAATGACGGGAAGTTGCGCTAGTTGAGCGCTAAGCACGGTAACCAAGCTATGAGTGGTCACCGGATTTGCAGCGCATAGATCTAGGTCAAGCAAGCGCTTACTGATCCGCATTTCAGCCCGGTTTTGATTAAACTTCAAATTATTATTGAAAAACTTTTGTATCTCTTCTAGATATGGAGGGGGATCGCCCGGCAAAAAAATACAAAAATTTTCCGTATTATTCTTAATCTCTTCTTGGAAATTACAGATCGAAAGTAATGACTGGTACACAATAATAAAAAATACTTCTAAGGATTTAGTGAGTAAATAGTCTCGCGTAAATTCCGGATAAAGCTCAATAATTAAATACTTTGCTGTCTCTTTTTGTTTTAAGTAAAAGATGGATTCTACTAAGGCTTTAAACTCGAACAATAGCGCCACTGCTTGCCGAAAATTATTGCAATTCATGATCGCTAAACTTAGCAAACCGTGCGTGGGTAAGGTCAGACGTTTTCCAAATTCTAAACTCCAGTTCGAAGGCCCATGATCAATTACCAGCTGGTTCATTGATCGGTATTGCCTCCAGCTAATATTGAGTGTCAGGTCTTCCAATTGTGGCTCTGTTAATCCGGCTGCATCTAATAAATCCTGCTTTTCAATGCCGTATTCCTGAGCCAAAACATACAACTGAGCAAGGTGGATATGCCAAGGAAATATCTTACTTTCACAATTTGTTTGTTTTTTCATGAGCTAATATGCATGCTCTTGAGAGCGTATATACCTATATAAACGAGGCCTAAGAAGCCGCTACATTATTTAATGTGCTTCAAATATGATCTTTTTTGCCTTGTAAGTCCAGTTGTTTAGCTGGAACAATTACCAAAATATAGAGCAACGGTTAAACGTAATTTTGGAGTAATACATGGCGCTTAATAATGAAGAAGTACTGGAAGTAAAACATTGGAACGATACACTTTTTAGTTTCAAGACAACTCGAGACCCAGGTCTAAAGTTTCATAACGGGCACTTCGTTATGATTGGTCTGGAGGTTGAAGGTAAACCTCTTCTTCGAGCCTATAGTATCGCCAGTCCAAACTATGAAGAGCATCTTGAGTTTCTTAGTATCAAAGTACCAGACGGTCCTCTAACTTCTCGCCTACAGCATCTCAAAAAAGGTGATTCCATTATCGTTAGTAAGAAACCAGTAGGCACTCTCGTTATTGGCGATTTAACACCAGCGAAGAACCTATTTTTGTTTTCGACAGGTACTGGGCTAGCGCCATTTATGAGTGTCATTAAAGACCCTGAAATCTATGAACGTTTCGAAAAAATTGTTTTGGTTCACGGCGTGCGTTTTGTGAGTGAACTGGCTTACAAAGAACACATATTGAAGGATCTTCCTAATCACGAATATCTAGCAGAAGAAATTTCGGAAAAGCTGATTTATTACCCAACTGTTACTAGGGAGTCGTTTGAAAATAAGGGGCGACTTACCGACTTGATAACTAATGGAAAACTATGTCGAGATATAGGGCTACCACAACTTAACCCTATGACCGATCGAGCCATGATTTGCGGAAGTCCCAGCATGCTTAAGGATACTTGCGATATTCTCGATGGACTCGGATTTACCCCATCTAAACATACTGGCGATCCAGCGGATTATGTCATTGAACGTGCTTTTGTAGAGCAATAAGTTTAACGCTATCGAAAGCAAATAAATAAAGTAGTGGGGAAAAAACTATGACATTTGTAGTCACTGAAAACTGTATCAAATGTAAGTACACAGACTGTGTTGAAGTATGTCCTGTTGACTGTTTCTACGAAGGTCCCAATTTTCTGGTCATTGACCCAGATGAATGCATCGATTGTGCGCTTTGCGAACCTGAATGCCCTGCCGAAGCAATTTTCGCTGAGGATGAGCTTCCTGAGGGGCAACATCAGTTCATTGAAATTAATGCCGAACTCGCTGCAAAGTGGCCCAATATCAGTCAACAAAAAGCCCCACTTGAAGATGCAGAACAGTGGGACGGTACCGATCAAAAGCTTCAGTATTTGAACAAAAACCTTAGCTAGTTTTAGATAGTCACTATTATTGAGGATAGACAATGAGTGCATTGCCAGTAAATAAATCCGAACACGAAGATGCTGAAAAGGGGTTTATGGAAGTTACCTACAACGTTGCAGTTGAAGCGAATAATCTACCTACGGCATGCTGTCTATGCTCGCATAACTGCGGACTCAAGGTCGATATCAAAGGCAATAAAATCGTTGAAATACGCGCGGATGAAAGCAACCCTTTCAGTCATGGCTATAGCTGCAATAAAGCTTATGCCATCGACAAGTATGTCTCTCATAAGCAGCGAGTGACTCAACCAATGAAACGCCTTCCAGATGGGAGTTTTGAAAATATTTCCTGGGATCAAGCGATCGCCGAAATTGGTGGTAAGCTAAAAAACATTCTAGCCAAAAATGCTCCCCGTAGTGTGGCCTATATGGCCAGTGGACAAGGCAATCATCTGGGCATACCTTATAGTTTGGCCATGCTTTGGGGTATGGGGTCACCCTCCTACTATAATGCGCTGGCACAAGAAAAAACCCAGCATGCGCTTACAAATGAGTGGATGTTTAAGGCCTCCCCCAATTGTTGGTATCATGGCGATGACGAAGAAAGTGATTATTTAATTTTATTGGGTTCTAACACTTTATTGAGTAATCGCGGTAGAAATGCCACAGAATTGATTAAAGATTACAAGAAAGATGAGCAACGAAAGCTCGTGGTCGTTGATCCACGAAAAACTGAAACGGCACGTAGAGCTGATACGTTCTTACCGATTAAAGTGGGAACAGACGCTTACCTGATGCTCGCCATGGCCACCCATTTAGTGCAAAACAAATGGGTAGACCAAACATTTATCCAGCAGCACACGAAAGATTACGATAAAATCGCGGCCGTTTTAGAAGCATTGGATACAGATGATTTGGCTGGTCGTTGTGAATTATCGGCGGCTGATATTAAACAAGTAACCTATGACTTTGCGCATGCAAAACGACCTAGTCTATATATGGATCTAGGAGTTGAGCAGTCACTGTATTCTACCTTGACGGCCTATCTATATCGACTCATTCCTGCCTTAACCGGACAGTTTGGCGCAGGTCGCATGGTGTTTGAGCCCTTGTTTGCTCCTACCGACCTCCCCCCTGAAAAGCCACCCACTAAAGCCTTGGTTTCAGGCATGGAAGCCATTCCCATGTACGCGTCTTTGGGAATTTTTTCCTATAATATTTTACCTGAAGAGGTGATGACCCATCATCCGGACCGGGTTCGCGCGCTTATTGTTCAAGGTGCTAACCCAGTTATCCAGGGAGCAGACTCCAAAGCCTGGAGACAAGCCATGGAACGTTTGGAGTTATCGGTTGTCATCGAGCCAGCACTTTCCGAAACGGCCCGTTTGGCGGATTACGTTTTGCCCGCGCCAGTCGGGTATGAAAAATGGGAATTCAGTGCATTTCCAAAAATGTATCCAGATATATTTACGCAGGTACGCCCACCAGTCATCAATAGTCCAAAACAAGCTTTACCTGAAGCTGAAATTATAAATCGCCTGGCTAAAGCGAGCGGTATAGCACCCAAAACCCCAAAAATCCTACATCGTTTTGCGAAAAATACTAAAACACCAACAGGGGCTTTGATTTATCTATCGGCCTTGCTAACACTTGCAGCGATTAAAGGACGGTCTTTAAAAGCTAATTCAAAAACTCAAGGTTATGCTCTTTTCTGGTCTTACGAAACCTTGGGGTCTCACCTAGCCGCTCCTGAATTGTCATACATTTGGTTAAACACCCTCTTATTTGCTTTGACCCGACGACAAGAGGTACTTGCCACTTATCCCAATCAAAGTGGTCTTGGAAGAATTGGTTTAGGTCTGTTCTTATTTAAACAAATTATGGATCATCCAGAGGGCGTGGTCTTAGGCAAAGTAGATCCGGAAAATGACCTGAATAGTGTCATTCAGTTTAGTGACAAAAAAATTCGCCTGGCGCCCTGGCAGATGCTGGATGAAATCGAACGTGCACTGCAAAGCAACCGACAATGCCCTGATGAATACCCCTTAGTATTACAAGGAGGCATGAGAACTCAATGGAATGCCAACGTCATAATACGAGACCCTAGCTGGCGAAAAGGAAGAGGCCCTCATGAAGCGCTTTGGGTGAGTGAAACAGATGCCGAAAATTTAAGTCTCAGTAAGGGGCAATTGGTTCTGTTAGAAACAATGACCGGACAAGCGAAAGTGCCGATAAAAATCGATAAGTCTGTGCAGGTAGGGCATGTTCATTTACCAAATGGTTTTGGCTTAAAATATCCGGACAAGGAAACAGGTGAACTTAAGGCTGATGGCGTAAGCATCAATGAGTTAACCGACGCCCAAGAACGGGATCCCTTCACAGGCAGTCCTTATCACAAGTATATTCCCTGTCGAATAAGTGCTACTAACGCGGGGTAACAAATATCGGTTGTATTAATCGAGCATACATATCAACGGCTGTGCTTTCTGTTAGTGGTCAAATATAAAATATTTAACTCAAATTGATAAACAGCTTTTGAAGTGGGCATATCACAGACCTTTCAAACGCAGATTTTCTATAAAGGCGTTAATTTTATCGGTGACGGTCCATTCTGGATGATTGTCGTATTAATTGCCGCTTTAATAGGTCAATTCCTTGATGTAATATCTTTTGAAAGGCTTGCTAATTTACTGATGTTTGGACTAATTATTAGCAACTTAATATTTGTCCTATTGAAAACGCGTGTCGCCTGGTTTGAAAAACAGACCTTCGCTCACAAACCGGAAGGCGTAATGCATGCATAATACTGGGTATACAGCAGGCATTAATTTGTAGAAGCTCAATCAAGGAGCGACAACTTGGCTCTTTGGATCGACCAGTATTTTTGCATGCACCTCTGGATTACCAGGAGCTTCGAAGGCATTAGCAACGCCATGCAAACCGACCGAAGCGGTAATTAATGGGTATTCATTTAATTTACCTTCCGCCAGCTTACGCAGTACATCCCGATATTCCAAAGGGGTGTAGCCAACCACAAAACGAAGATCTATTTCTTTATTTATTGCCATCGTGGGGTCAAATCGGTCTTCTTCCATGCACACTCCCTCTACAATCACTTGTGAGAAAAACGGTGCGCCTTTGATAATCTGACTGATCATACCTGGTACCCCGACACATTCGAAAATCACTGGACGTTTGGGACTCGCTGTACCTAGCTTTTCAGCCAAACGCCAGACATGCCACCAAGGAATAGGTAGTCTTTCCATTTTATCTCGCGCGTCAAAAGCCTAATTCAAGGCCTGTTCCATCGTCATGGTCAGGCCAAATTCTTCCCAGCTTCCATAGCCTTCTCCTACAATTTTATACACAAAGCCAAACCGTTTTCACTACATTAGCTTCTGCTTTACATAAGCTTTAACGTGTTGCAGACCAAGCGCATAATCTACTTGTGGTTGGTATCCCAGTAGATCCTGTGCTTTTCGAATAGGGATATCAGTTCCAGCACACACTATATTCAATGCTTCCTTGGTCAACGGTGGCCTCGTTTTAATCTTTAGCAGTTTCCAGGTTTTTTCCATCACGCCACAGAGAGGCTTAACCACCCACAAAGGTACACTCTTTGGTTTGGAAATTTCTAAGACCTCTGATAGATCGGACAAATAGGTCTTCCAACTGACGGTATTCCCATCACCACCGTTAAATACCTGCCCCAAGGCAGCCTCTTTCGTGGCACTCAACAGCAACAACTGGACAACATTATCCACGTATACCAAGGCGGCATTAAACTCACCACCACCTATTAATGCCGGTGCGCCGGCTTTTAGCGTATCAACCACATCATGCACCCAGGGTTTCGAACCAGGACCATATACATTGGCAGGACGAACAACCGATAACTGCATATTTTTATCTTTAAAATAATCCCAAGCTAATTCTTCCTGCTTCTGTTTGCAAATACTGTAGGGACCAACAGGATTACCCCACTGTTTATCTTCTTCGCAAACGCCTTTTGTTAGGCGATCAGCATAAACAACAATGGAAGATGAAAGCACCACACGCGTATTGTTTCTAATGGCGGCTTCAAAAATATATCGGCTACCGCGAAGGGTGACCTTTTCATGCAAGGCCAATGGAATCCAATCTCCCACCATAGCGGCAAGATGAATAACAGTGCCCGCCCCTTTCATAGCCTTTTCAACATCAGATTGATGACTTACATCGCCCTCTATATACCTAACACTTTCCAACCAATTCTTAGGTAATGAAAATCCGGGGAGGTCAAAGGCTACAACCTCTCGCGCCCCTAGCTCAATCAGTTTGTCAACTACTCGATGGCCAATAAAACCAAACGCACCTGTAATCACAACAGGCTGCTTAAGCTCTTTAATATTTAAATTATTATTCATCATGTACCTATTTCCTGCCATTCACTATTCGCATTCCTCAGAATGCCGCCTTGACTTTTCTTTCATCTTTCTAAGATAATAACACTGTTAGGATAACGCCGTTACCCTTATAATGGAAGCCCTGGAATGCCAAAAAAACCCCGCTCCGCAGAAGAAATTGAAGCCGTAAGGGTTAATATACTCGATCATGCACTTGAACTTATTATTAATGACGGCTTCGAAGGCCTTAGCATGCGCAAGCTTGCCAAACGGCTGGGCGTTGCAGCAGTCACCATTTATAGCTATTTCGAAAACAAAGATGAAATCTATCTGGCGGTGCTGACAAAGGGCTTTGAAAAACTCTTCGCGGATTGCGAAACAGCATACCACTCTTGCACTGACCCACTCTTACGTCTAAAAGCCATGGTTGTTGCCTATGTTGATTTCGGCTTTAACGAAACTCATTTCTACAACCTAATGTTTACTTGGCGAGTACCCAAATATCAGGATTTTATAAATACACCACTTCAAGAGAGTGCCTCTAGGGAATTAGAAGTCGCCTTAAAAGTAAATACAATTTTTATAAAAGCAGCTGGTGAACTGGTCAACTCCATTACCACCACACAACCTGAATCGGCGCCACTATCACTGAACAAAGAAGATCTCAGATTACACGTCATCATATTTTGGTGCACGTTGCATGGCTATATCTCTGGTTGTGCGAACACTTTACTGAATTATTTGCATGAAGCTCCTCAATCCCTAAAAGACCCCATTATTGAATTAACGTTTACACATATTGAACACGAAGTTAATGAGATGAAGGCAGGCCGAGGTGGTCGATTCGAAGAGTTCAAAAAAGCATTAAAAGCTAAACAATAGCAATCCTCCAGCACCCGTTTTCGGGTGCTCTTGTTATCACACCGTCAGCCTCTTCAGAACCATTTTTTTACAATCCCATCATCCAACAGTTGTTGGAAGTGCGCGATAACTGTCTCTGAAATTGGCCGGAATTCCATTTTAAGGTCGGTTTTCGCATAACTATTATCAAATCGTAATGGATAACCGACATTTTGCTTCACAAATTTGCGACTTAACCCAACCAAGGGGGCAATTAACCAGATTAGTGATGTGGGAGCATTGAAACGTGGAAATGGGTAACCTCTGCCAAAATGATTGCGCAGTATTTTCCCTATCTCAAGAAATGTAAGAGAGCCACTTACCAAAATATGACGGCTGCTGGCTTCCGGGATCAGGCCTGCCTGCATATGCCCCTTTGCAACGTCTCGAACATCTACAATACCAAATTCCAGCTTAGGTGCTCCAGTAAGCATCTTGCCATTACCGAGATCGCGCATCATCTCAATACTTTCGGAGTCACTTTGTTGAGTCAAAGCGGGTCCAAAAACAACCCCGGGATTGACGACTACTAAATCCCAACGATCCTGCTTTTTTACAATATCCCAGGCCTCTTTTTCAGCGACAGTCTTGGAAAATGAATAGGGCTGATGTTTCTCACCACTACTGAAATTCCAATGGTCTTCGTTAAATCGGTCGCCATCTATTTCCTCAAGATCGACCGCGTCACCGTAGGCAGCTACGACGCTGGAAGTCAGTACAACACGCTTCACTGAGGCAACCCGGTTGGCTGCTTCTAGAACATTACGCGTACCTAACAGTGCAGGTTCGATTAATTCTTTTTGTGCATCATTGATTCCCCTAGCAATAAAAGGTGATGCTGTGTGGAACACGAGTTCGCAATCCTGCATCGCCCTATCAAACTCTCCGTCCTTTAGTAAGTCAGCTTTGAAGAAGCTTAGCTTACCTGAAGCGTTGGCCGCTATTGAACGTAGATGAGCAACCTTTTGCTCATTATCAGGGTTACGCACTGTGGCATGCACAATAAACCCTTCATCCAACAGAAATTTCACTAACCAGGATGCTACGTACCCATTGGCACCTGTGACAAGAATAGGTTTTGAACGATCAATTTTCATTTTACTCTCCTTTGAGTTAGGCAGTTTTTTCTAGTTTTGATGTAAGTTGTTTCAACTGTTCCGTTAAGCTTTCCTGCTAAAATGTACCATGGGTACATTGAGATTTAACGAAAATAGCCTGCCCATATCAACTAAATCAAACACACCTTCATCCACTATTTTTCATAAGTTCTGAGTTTCATAATCCACCTGCTACCATAACTGGGGCGGACATGGCTTGTTTCAGCCTATGCTAAGTTAGCTGAAACTTTACGGCAATACGACTAAGTTGTATTGACAATCCTCGTCCAGAATTTGACAATCTGAGCAGCTGGAGAAGAAGACCTTTACTGAACATTTTGACCGTCAAAAAAGACGACTAAAATACTTGTTGGTTGCGTCGCAAACTCTCCAATTTTAAACCCCATACCTGGCTGATCAGTCGCAGTCTGTAGCTTCTCAAGTAGATTCCACCAACGTCCAAATGAAATATTTCTATTGATGCCATATTCGCAATCTCCAAAGAGATTTTGACGGGGATAGCCGTAGATTCTTCTTCACTGAGTTGCTTCATATACCGCCATATAAACGCGTGAATATCAGAAATTTGTACTAGCTGATTGTTCTCGACGCTGCCTATTATTATCTAATAATAAATATTATTGGTCCCAGATTGTCAATTCATAGTCCTGCTTCGTCAAGATTTAAACAAGAACAATATTTACAATCTAAGTCCAGAGTGAAGCCAGAGTTAAAGCAGTGTATTGGATAATACTTCAGCTTAATTATGACTTCAGCGTTTTTGGGATATTTGCTACAAGAAGGTATGTGAAAATGACAAATAATAGAGCAGACCTTTTGAAGAAGGATGTACAAAGTGCGACCTACGGTGCTTGCGCAGAACGTCCCTTACTTTGGACTGAATATTATCGCAATAAAAAAAATAAAAATAAGTCAGTAAACGTGCAAATCGCTGAAGCGACCCATTATGTATTATTGAATAAGACTGTTCGTATTTATCCTCATGAACTCATTGTGGGGAATTTTACATCCAAGCGTGTTGCTGGTTTTTGTTATCCAGAGCTTGGGGGTATAGCAGTGCTAACTGAAATTTTCAACATACCCAAAAGAAGCGTGAACCCACTAGAGATAAGCAAAAAAGATCAGCTAAAACTCGCATCAATTATTCCCTTCTGGGCTACGAGAAACGTTATCTACCAAGGTTTTGATCGCTTTCGAGATAAACTTACTTTCGCATTAGATCAAAAAAAAGCGCTTGAATATCAAATTTACGAAGCGGGTGGCATAGCTCACCTAGCGCCAAACTACGAAAAAATTATACAACTGGGTACAGTCGGAATTATCGATCAGGTTAAGCGTCATCAGCAGCTTACAAGTGATACTAATAAATTAGATTTTTATAAGTCGGTTAAAATTGCCGCTAATGCTCTTGCTGAATTTGGAGAGCGATATGCAAATGAAGCAGAAGAAATGGCGAATGAAGAACAAGACCTCACTCGTAAAGTTGAGCTTGAACAAATTGCTAAGGTTTGTCGTCGCGTACCTCGACATGGCGCACAGACATTTCGTGAGGCAGTTCAATCCATGCTGCTTACTCATATCGCTATTTTTCAAGAGACTTTAGGAGAGACGACTTGTCCGGGTCGCATTGATCAGATCCTAAGCCCATTTTATAAAAGAGATCTGGCTGAAGGGAGCATCACCAGAGATGAGGCAAAAGAAGTATTAGCCGCCTTCTATATTAAGCTCTGTGAAACGATCCCCATGTTTAGCGAAACGATTACTAGTACATCTGGCGGTATGACTAGCTGGCAAGTCGTCACAATTGGCGGACAAGATAGCGAAGGAAATGATGCCACGAATGAACTTAGTTATATCCTGTTGGAATTAGCCGATGAGCTGCGTATGCGTGAACCAAACACCCATGTTCGTATTCATAGAAATACACCGAAAGATTTTTATGATGAAGTCATTCGAGTCAATACAAGTCCTGGTTCTGCACCTGCCATGTACAATGATGAGTTAATTATTGAGACGATGACAGAAGGAGGCTACTCACTAGAAGATGCGCGTAACTACGTTGCCATTGGTTGTGTTGAACCTACCAGTCAGGGTAAAACCTTAGGCTCAACAGATGCGGCGATGTATAACATGCCATTATCGTTAGAAATGGCTCTGAACGAAGGGTGTCAATTTGGTTCAGTCAAACGAATAGGTGCGAAAACAAAGCCCGTTTCAGAGATGAAAACAATGCAAGATGTGATCACTGCTTATGATAAGCAAGTGAGGTATCAGTTAGCTAAACTCCATAAAGACTTACAGGCTGTAGAGAAGTTTCACACTAAATATCACCCAACGCCTTTAACGAGCTCTTTACTTGATGGTTGTGTAGAAACTGGCCAGTGCTCCACTCAAGGAGGTGCCCAATACAACTCTTCAGGCATTCAAGGTTGTGGTATGTCGACGGTTTCAGACTCCCTTAATGCAGTTGAGAAAGCTGTATTTACTAACAAGTGGTTAACGATGCCCCAGCTAATCAAGCATCTTAAAAATGATCTAAGTGATAAAAAAATACATGCAAAACTTCGAGGCATAGACAAATTCGGAAACGATATTCCAGAGGCAGACAAGTGGATGAGTTGGGTCGGCGATCATTTTTCTGATGTTATTTCTTCGCTAGGAAAAAACACGCGTGGTGGCAACTACCTCGCAGGTGTTTTTTCAAACACGTCACATACTCATTTCGGCAAGTTAGTGGGGGCTTTGCCTAACGGTCGTAGAAAAGGTGAGGCCTTTGCTTCTGGCTTTGCGCCAGAGAATGGCATGGATAAACGTGGCTCAACGGCGTTGATAAACTCTATGAACCGTATTAACTATAAGAAATTTTCAAATGGCATTAACTTTAATATTAAGCTGGATGCTTCAAGCTATCGTTGTGACTACGGAAAAAATGCACTAGCAAGCATGTATAAGGTCTACTTCAAGCGCCATGGCATGCAAATACAAGCCAACATGTTAGATCCTAAAATGCTGATTGAGGCTCGTGATAACCCAGAATTGCATCCTAACCTGTTAATTCGAGTGTCTGGTTATTCGGCTTATTTCAATGACCTTTCTCCTGAGATGCAAGATGAAGTGATCGGAAGAAGTTCAAATGCAGCCTAGGCCTATTTTGACTACTCAACCTGACTTGATTAAAACGACGACGATAAGCTCTCCGCAGAAGGCAGAACTATTTTTTGATATCAAAAGAAACTCTCTTGACGATGGACCAGGTATCCGAAGTGTCGTGTTTTTCAAAGGCTGCCCCTTGTCCTGTACTTGGTGTCAGAATCCAGAAAGCATTGCTACCAAGCATGAACTTTCGTTCAACGTGGGTAAATGTATAAATTGCAACGACTGTGTATCAGTCTGCCCTGAACAGGCCATATCAAAAGATGTTGAAGGACGAATTGATCGAGATAAATGCACTCTCTGTTATAAGTGTGTGGAGGTGTGTCCTTCTGGCGCACTTGAAATCGTTGGAAGGAAAACGGAAATAGATGATCTTGCTGCAGAGGTCGTACAAGACCAACCTTTCTTTGAAGAGTCTGGTGGTGGCGTTACAGTGTCTGGTGGTGAAGCGATGATGCAAATGGAGACGGTATCAGCGCTTTTTATCCGTCTAAAGGAAAAGGGTGTGCACACCCTTATACAAACAGCAGGTTTGTTTAAGTATCGTATATTTGAAAAAAAGGTACTTCCTTACACCGACGCAATATTCTTTGATATTAAGTTAATGAATTCCGAAATGCATAAAGAACATTGTGGAGTACCAAACGAAGTTATTCTCAACAACTATCAAAAGATTCAGAAAGTCGCATTAGAGTCAGATTTAGAATTACTTCCGCGTGTGCCATTAATACCAGGCATCACAGATACAAACCAAAATCTCATTGAAATCGCAAACTTTCTAGAATTGCACCAAGCAAGCAAAATACAAATATTGCCATACAACCCTATCTGGCTAGATAAGTTGCCAAAATTTGGGGGCAAGCCAAGGCTTGATATAGGGGAACAAACCAGAACATTTATGCCACAAGAGGAAATTGACCGATGTTCTTCAATATTTGAATCAAGAGGCATTGAAGTTATTTGTCATTGAATTAACTCAACCCAACAGACAAACAATACAAATACCATAGGCCTTCTTGATTACTGAAGGGGACGCTTCAAAAAAACCAGGAGTAATAATGTGAACACAAATAAACATATAATTTTCATTAGCCTGATAATAGCTTTTGTTTATTCACTTGAAATGACTTTATTAGCAAAGCTTATCGTGCTTTCTGACGAGATATACCAAGCCATTCACCTTATTTCTATGGCAGGTTTAATCGTAGCGCAGCTTTCATTGATAAAAAACTTCAAGCAAAACGGATTAAGTATCAAACTTCTTATTCTGACTGCGGTAGGCTTGTTTTCGACGGGCATCGGAGATTATGCAAATTCCAGTTTATCTAATATTACCCCGGTATCAACCAAATTGACTTTTGCAATGATTGCCTTTGGGTTTGGCTACTTATTATATAGCTACAATTTGTGGGTCGCGATTAGAACAAAAAGCGATCAAACCAAGCCGATATCAATGACCAATGTTTCGCTCACGATTGTTCCCGTTTTAGGTTTTGGTTTAGCAAATTGGTTTATGATGTCGAATCTAATGAACGAATTTGATTTACTCTACTATGGTTCGTTTGTTTTTGTTTGCACAATTTATCTAGCCTTGCCCTCACTATCTATCCTATATGCCTACAAATCCGGATGGTCAATTAGTAGCTGGATTATTATGATCGCAAGTTTTTTTATCCTCTATTCAGACGTCATTCTATTTAGCTCATGGCTAGTTGGAAACCCTAATAACCCTACACGAGAACTGTACGCATATAACTGGATAATTTATTTTGGTGGCCAATGCCTAATGTCTTTATTACCGACGTTTGTGGCCATTAACGACATATGCATAAGAAAGGATAAATCTCTATGAAAGATCAGATCCAAAATACTATTGAAATAGCTGTAACGCCAGAGAAGATATATTCCTACGTGACACAACCATGGTTCTGGCATGAATGGCACCCAAACTCAAAGTCTGCAAAGGCTAAGGAAACTGTATTATCAGTAGGAGATACTTTTGATGAAGTTATCGAACTCAAGCCATTGTCGCCGTTGCCCATCAAGCTAAAGAAACAAACGCTCTATAAGGTTCTTATCGCTAAGGCAGGTCAACATTGGCAAGTTGAAGGTGATATGAATGGTGGTTGGCTGCAAATTGATTATCAGTTTAAGAACTCTGAGAGAGGAGTAGTGTTTACCCGAACCTTGTCTTATGAAATCAAAGGCATTAATCGTATTCTTGCCCCTTTGCTAAAGCCGAAAATGAGCGAGATGTCTTCTGTTGCGTTGCATAATTTAAAACAAAAGCTTGAGGAGATGGCCTAGTTCGTCTCGGTTGGCCTTACACGCCACAAGCAGAGCCCACTAGTTTATTTTGTTAGGCTATCATCTCTCTTGCATAAATATTTAAACGAGAGCGAACGCTCGGAGGTGGCGGACATAGACATGCGATAAAACTCAATAGTTCCATTTTGAGGTGTTAGGTGTTGAGCCCGAAAGTAAATTGGCTAGTTATTTATCGCTTGAAGTTAAATTCATGCAAACCAAAAAGTTCGCTTTTAACTCAATTCAAGCGCTCCAGAATCAGTCGAAAATATGATAATTAGGCTAGGCTCATCCCACTCTCAGTGACTTAAAATGGCACGAGTAAGCCTCTTGATACCTTGCCAAAGTTGAGCAAAATTCGATGAATTCGTGTGTCTTATTTGGCAGGGTTTGCCACTGAATTCATTTAGTCTACACAGATTAATATCACTTAACTGATTTTAACTTAGCCTAAACTGGTTCTTTTATTCCACGCCTCAATTGCCTCACGCTCAGTATAAAAACCTCTCTCATTTAAGCCCATATGAACTTCGCAAGGTAAACAGCTGATACTCCAAAGGTCTAGGCCGTTATGAAAAATTTCAACTTTCTTACCGCAGAACGGACAGGGTAATAGTATTTCTATACTTCTTGCTTAGCGCATTAGATCAACCTTAAATTTAAAGATCGAAATGATACTGTAATTAAATCAAAGAGTATTGCATTCCAATCTGAGCTGTATCAATCTGAGCTGAGCTGTATCAAGCTGAGCTGTATCGGCTCAAATCCGATCGTACAGTTTTAAATTTAGGTTTGAACCTAATTGAACAAGACTACTATGACTTGAAAGCCCGCTTCAAGGTAACTGAGCAACTAATATTAAGTGCCTCAAGTTCGCACGAATAAGACTATAGGCATTTTGCTAAACTCAGTCATTTCGGCATAAATGCCAACCCAAACCGCCTCATTTCCAGGAATCCTGTTATACCTTAGACCACTTATGTAGTATCAGATGCTCAGATTTTATACGCCATAAAGAAACAAACAAAAATCGAAAAGTGGCTACACATCAATTAGATTAAGTGCGCCACCCAGCCAAGATGATATGATGACCGATAATACTTCACCCCGATGAATCCAGTTAAAATGATCTACAGAGGTCGAGCCCAGCTGACGACTGGTTAGATGGTCGTGGCAAATGGCAGCTCCAGGCATTTTGTTTATCAAATTATTTACTGTTTTTTGGGGGGCGTAATGATCGTCAGCAAATGATAAGCAGAGGATATTAATATCCAGTTTGCTTAATGCCAGATCATAATCTCTTTCACTTTTTGATAAGTTAAATTGCCCGGTTCTGGAAAAATTCGCCCAATCAGCAATCACCCTTTCAGATTGCCTGCCACCAAAACCAAGACGATTACCAGGAAAATACCCCATAACTTTCGAAAGTATCCAGGATGAATGGGTAAACACCAATGCACCAAAATTAAATGGAAAAGACCACCCTTTGTAATAAACCGAGGGTGCACCAATGAGTATAATTGCATCCACTCGTTCGCTCTGCTGACAACACGATTGATGCAAACAACTCAATTGTCCACCAAGACTGTGCCCAATAAGAAAAATGGGTTGGTCGGTGTAATCTTGCTTTACCTCCTTAATTAAGGTCGGAATATCCAAAGAAATCATTTCCTCGTAACCAAAATTCTGATGACGTGATGCGCGAACAGAGCTGGAGCCAACACCTCTCAGGTCAGTCATTACAACGGAGTAACCTTGAACATTTAACGTTTTTGCAAATGGGCGATAAAAACGACTAGGCACGCCCATTGCTGGCAGAAGAATAAAAACACCACGTTTGCTATTAGGCACATCCAGTATTTCATAACTGGAACTCACGCCGTCATTAGCGCATACTTTCTGGCTAACGCCTCTGCTTTCACTCATTTTTCACCACCAAATTTTATTTTTAATTGTTTACAAATCAAGTGTCGATACGAAGGGTATATCCGCACGCTTTACTATTTTTTGTTTCATTCGTTTGAGTACATCTCTCGGTGCTCGTGCAATACGCTTAGCTAGCTTTAGGGTCTCCTTATCCAAGTCTTCTAAAGCTACTTTTTGGGATATTAGGTTGATTGCCAAAGCTTCTTCTCCTTTAACCTTCCTCCCCGTCAAGCATAAATCCCGAGCCAAAGCCCCGCCTACTAACTCATGTAAAGGCGAATACACCACTTCTCCCATCACAATTTCAGGGTGTGCAAATTCAACATTGTCCGATGCAATCCTTAGATCACACATCACAGCAAGATCAAAACCACCACCAAGAGCAGCACCGTTAATCGATGCGATAACCGGAAATGGGAAGTTCAGAACAGCTTCGTGATACTGGTCACTGGATTGCCAAAGCGTGTCTGCCAAGTCAGGTTTCGCCAGATTTAGAAACTCCTTTAGATCAAAACCCGTACAAAACGAATTACCCTTCCCGGAAATAATAAGCACTTTAACTTTGTCATCAGCAACAAGCTTTTTGAGTAATAAGGTCATCTCATTCCGTAGTTGAATAGAGAGAGCATTCCCTTTATTTGGTCGATTCAATGTGATCTGAAAGATACCTTTTCCCAGCTCTTCTATTTCAACTAATTCAACTGAATCTGTTGCATCTTTGTCTTTTTGCCGCAGCTCGGATTCTTGCCGTCTATTTTCAGTTTCTATTGCTAAGTTCATATCATCATTCCTCTTACCAAAAAATATTTACCATACGCATAAGTATGGTAAATATTAAAATAAATATTGTCAATACGTATGCGTATGGTAATATTCTGCTATGACTAAATTAACTCGACCAAAACTATCCGCGCTGGACTGGGCACAAGCCGCCCTTAATGTCATCGAAGACAAAGGCCTAAACGCCCTTGCAGTGGAACCCTTAGCAAAAAAACTTGGGGTAACGAAAGGAAGTTTCTATTGGCATTACAAGAACCTAAACGAACTGATAGCCGTCGCGCTAGAACAATGGGAAGAAGGTAATACACACCTTAGGCTGGCAACATTTGATAAAGAAATAGACCCTAAAAAACGCCTTTACCCTCTCTTTACTGAATTCGGCAGCCAAACATTAAGGCCTGCGCTTTTTTTAAAGATTGCAGCCAGCAATGAGCATCCTCTTGTTAGTCCTGTGCTTGAGAGAGTCAACAAAAAAAGAATCGAACTACTGTCAAAAGCCTATAAAGATTTGGGACAGAACCCCACGCAAGCCCTCAACAATGCCCGGCTACTCTATTCTGCTTATATCGGTTATATCCATTTTTTAAAACAATGTCCTGGCACGATAACCTCAGAAGCTGATCGCAAGGCTTACCTTAAGTATGTGTTTGAGGTGTTAATTAAGTAAATCGAATCCTAATCAGAATGAAATGGTATATAGCGGCTCAAGGCTAAGCGGCTCTTAGCCATCGTTTAGTTAGCCTTCTGGATTAATAGTATTGCAGTGGTCTGATGATGTGCTTGCTGATATACAGGATGCAATGAATGCTGGATTACGAGCTTTTCTGGTGAAAACCGGGAAATATCTGCCTGGCGATGAACAATGGGTGAAAGGGGGGTTGTTAGCGGATTCTTTGTTTGATGCAATAGGATATTAAATGATGCTCAATGCGGTGTGACTCGTAAATTGTCCTACTCATTGGTTTCATCTGCAAACGATGGCACCAATATCCATTCAACTAACCATTG
>Ga0105348_1000970_pt1 | contig 20161 bp, 19 predicted proteins | sample EN8Hudsemesocosm_2_FD_83504 | JGI IMG/M metagenome (GOLD analysis project Ga0105348, IMG submission 83504) | Methane-oxidizing microbial communities from mesocosms in the Hudson Canyon - EN8C Hudson Canyon | ecosystem: Environmental > Aquatic > Marine > Cold seeps | place: Hudson Canyon... | reverse complement strand
TTGCCCCTACTTCATCAATCACATCAATTGCCTTGTCGGGCAAGTTGCGATCGGTAATGTAGCGATCTGCTAATTCAGCAGCTGCGCGCAAAGCTTTATCTTGGTACTTTAGTTCGTGATGCTCTTCAAAGCGCGACTTTAACCCTGTCAGGATTTGATAGGTATCTTCAACGCTTGGATCACCCACATCAATTTTCTGGAAGCGGCGTGTTAATGCGCCGTCTTTCTCAAAAATGCCACGATACTCAGCAAAAGTTGTTGATCCCATGCAGCGTAGCTCGCCACCACTCAACATAGGCTTTAATAAATTGGAAGCATCCATAACACCACCAGAAGCCGCACCTGCGCCAATGATCGTATGGATTTCATCAATAAACAAAATGCCATGTGGTTGCTTTTTAAGCTCAGCAAGCAAGGCTTTAAAACGTTTCTCAAAATCGCCACGATATTTAGTGCCCGCCAAAAGAGCCCCCATATCTAAACTGTAAACGACAGCATCTGCAATAACATCAGGAACGTCTTTATCAACGATGCGCTTAGCCAGACCTTCGGCAATGGCCGTTTTACCAACACCGGAATCTCCAACTAATAGCGGGTTGTTCTTGCGACGACGCGCTAGAATCTGAACAACACGATTAACTTCTTCTTCACGCCCGATTAAAGGATCAATTAAGCCTTCTTTAGCCTGCTTGTTCAGGTTAACCGCGTAACCTTCCAAAGCACTCTTACTGCCTGATTCTTGGCTTTCATCATCAGACTCTAAAATGTGCTCACCTTGCTCATCTTGCCCAGGCACTTTCGCAATGCCATGAGAGATAAAATTAACCACATCAATGCGAGCAATATTTTGCTGCTTCAGGAAGTATACGGCCTGACTTTCTTGCTCGCTAAAAATAGCAACCAAGACATTGGCACCAGTAACTTCAGACTTGCCTGAAGATTGAACATGAAAAACCGCACGCTGTAAAACACGCTGAAAACCAAGAGTTGGCTGCGTCTCGCGTTCGTCATCTTGCTCTTGTATCAAGGGGGTTGTGGAGTCCACAAACTCTAATAAATCTTTTCGTAATCTTGCAATATCCGATCCGCATGCATTAAGTACAGCTAGCGCGGCATCGTTGTCTAATAAAGACAGTAGCAAGTGCTCAACAGTCATAAATTCATGATGCTTAGCTCTCGCTTCTTTAAATGCATCGTTTAACGTTTGCTCAAGCTCTCTATTCAGCATAATGCCTCCGGAGTAATATATCTTTTATTCATCATCTTCTGTGGGGACAACCTCACAGAGTAATGGGTATTGGCATTCTCTAGCGTAATCATTAACCATTGCAGCTTTGGTCTCAGCAATATCCTTAGTAAAAACACCGCAAATGGCAGCACCTTTATTATGAACAGTCATCATGATCTGCGTAGCCTGTTCACCTGACTTACCAAAGAAACCTTGCAATACTTCGACCACAAATTCCATTGGTGTATAATCATCATTTAGCATTAAGACCTGATACATTGCGGGTGGTTTCAATTTTGGCTTTGCAGTTTCAACAGCCAAATTACCATCAACAATATGGTCTTCTTCTTGTAATCTTAGTTGAGATTTCAACATCTTACCGACTTTCACTTAGTGTATTGAAGAATATGGGGGTGATTCCCTCACTTTAAAGTAAATAATACCAAGCCAGAAGCAATTGCCCTAGAACTCTTGACCTTTAAGATTAAGGCTTTTATGGTAGAAACTTACTAATAAGCCTATTTGGCGAAGTTAATGCGTAAGAAATCAAAACTCATGCTTACGTATTATGTTGTCTCGCTCTAGTCGTTCGGCCAGGGAGAATGTTATGCCTACAGGGAATGTTGTTGAAAATACGATCGGAGCAGTAACCGGAACTGTAAAATGGTTCAATAATGCTAAGGGGTATGGGTTTATTGTTGCAGATGGCTGTGATGACGATATGTTTGCCCACTACTCTGCGATAACGATGGAGGGTTACAAGACGCTAAAGGCAGGCCAAGCCGTGACCTTTGATACCAAGGCAGTAGAAAATGGCATCCATGCTATTAATATCGCAACCATCGAAGAGTCGGTAACCAGCGAAAATGCTGAAGAACTGATCAAAGCTTAATGATTCAATAAGTTCAGAGCACAAAAAAGGCGAGCATAGCTCGCCTTTTTTGTGTCTAGAAATTAAACAGCATCAATAATGCCATTCAATGTCTGGCTTGGGCGCATGATATTAGTCGCTTTAGCGCGATCTAAGTGATAATAACCGCCCAAATCAACCGCTGTACCCTGAGCATGGCTTAATTCAGCCACGATATCGGAATGATACTCAGCAAGTTCATCATTTAGCTTAGTGAACTTAGCTTTCAATTCAGAATCTTCATCCTGAGTAGCCAAATATTCAGCCCAATAAGTCGCCAAATAATAGTGGCTACCACGGTTATCAACCTGGCCTACTTTACGCAATGGAGAGCGGTCATGATCTAAGAATCTGCCCGTCGCTTCATTTAGAGTTTTAGCCAAGATCAACGCTTTAGGATTATTGGTCTTTTGCCCCAGATCTTCCAAAGAAACAGATAGAGCCAAGAACTCACCCAGCGAATCCCAGCGTAAATGACCTTCTTCGGTAAGCTGCTGAGCGTGCTTAGGGGCAGAACCCCCTGCGCCAGTCTCATACAAGCCGCCGCCAGCCAATAACGGTACAATGGAAAGCATTTTAGCACTGGTACCCAATTCTAAAATTGGGAACAGATCCGTTAAATAATCGCGTAAAACGTTGCCAGATACCGAGATAGTATCCTGCCCTGCTTTAACGCGGGCCATGGTATAGCGGATAGCATCAACCGGTGACTTAATAAGAATCTCAAGACCAGAGGTATCGTGATCTTTTAAATACGCTTCAACAATCTTAATTAGATTAGCATCGTGACCACGTGCAGGGTCTAACCAAAATACAGCTGGTTGGCCAGTATCGCGTGCGCGCTTAACCGCAAGCTTAACCCAGTCTTGAATCGGAGCATCTTTAGTCTGACACATGCGCCAGATATCACCGACTTCAACAGCATGCTCAAGTACTGTTTCGCCCGCTTGATTAATAACCCGGACCGTTCCAGCGTCTTGAATAATAAAGGTCTTATTGTGAGAGCCATACTCTTCAGCTTTTTGCGCCATTAGACCAACGTTAGAAACGCTGCCCATAGTCGTTACGTCAAAAGCACCGTTCTCTTTACAGAACAAGATGGTCTCTTGGAATATCTCGGCATAACAACGATCAGGGATCATTGCTTTAGTATCATGCAATTGACCGTCAGTCCCCCACATCTTGCCAGAAGCACGAATGGCTGCAGGCATGGATGCATCAACAATCACATCGCTTGGTACGTGTAAGTTCGTAATGCCGCGATCAGAATCAACCATCGCCAAGCTTGGGCGAGTTGCATAGACAGCCATGATAGCCGCTTCAATTTCTTCTTTCTGCGCAGCAGGCAAACCTTCGATCTTGGCATAAACATCGCCAAGGCCATTGGTTGCATCAACCCCTAACTCTGCAAACAAGTCAGCATACTTTTCAAATACATCTTTAAAGTACACAGTCACAGCGTGGCCAAACATAACCGGGTCAGAAACCTTCATCATGGTGGCTTTTAAATGCAAAGAAAGCATTACGCCGTTCGCTTTAGCGTCTTGCATTTCAGCTTCGAAGAAAGCACGCAACGCTTCAGAACTCATTACTGCAGCATCAATAACTTCATTTGCCTGCAATGCCGTACTGCCTTTTAATACTTCAATGCTGCCATCGGCTTTAACTAGCTCAATGCGAACATCGTCAGCTTTTGCTAGCACAGCAGATTTTTCACTGCCGTAGAAGTCACCACTGCTCATATGAGCAACATGAGAAGCAGAATCTTTACTCCACGCTCCCATAGAATGAGGATTGTCTTTGGCGTACTGTTTAACAGGACCAGCAACACGGCGATCGGAATTACCTTCGCGCAATACTGGATTAACCGCACTGCCTAATATCTTCCCATAGCGAAGCTTAATCTCAGCTTGCGCATCATTTTCTGGATCTTCAGGATAGTCAGGAATATCGAACCCCTGACTTTGCAATTCTTTAATCGCTTCTACCAGCTGAGGCACTGAAGCACTGATATTTGGTAGCTTGATAATGTTAGCGTCAGGAGTTTTAGCTAGTTCGCCTAACTCGACTAATGCATTTGGCTGCTGTTGATCTGCAGAAAGATTATCTGGGAAATTGGCTAAGATGCGCCCTGCAAGAGAAATATCACGAGTTTCAATAGTGATGTTTGCAGATTTAGCAAATGCTTGAATGATTGGCAAAAGCGAAAAAGTCGCTAGTGCTGGGGCTTCATCCGTTTCAGTATAAATAATCTTAGGAGCTTGCTTGGTCATTATTAATCCTAATGTTCTTTGGCTGTATCGCCAGTAGCCTAAGAAAGGCGACTTATGGTCGACTTCGTATCTTTCGGCCCGACAGACATAATAAAGGTCACTTTTGGTCACCTTTTCACTCTATTTTCGCCTCATATACAAAAATATGAGTTATAGCTGGCACGAATATTAACACGCAATGGTATAATCAACAGGCCTTTGTGTAGTATTTCTACATATAAAGCTCATTTATCATACAATATTGTAGTATTTGGTAGTTTCTTTACAAGGTTTCATCTTTTTATGTCCAACCTCATTCTTTTTAATAAGCCTTTCAATGTGATATCGCAATTTTCAGCGCACGAAGGCAAAATCACATTGGCTAAATATATAAAAACCAAGGGTTTTCATCCCGCGGGCCGCCTAGATTATGATTCCGAAGGCTTAATGCTTTTAACGAATCAAGGTGCACTACAACATCAGATTAGTCACCCAAGCCACAAACTGCCAAAAACTTATTGGATTCAAGTGCAAGGTGAAGTAACAAAAGAAGCAATGGAGCAGTTGCGCAACGGCTTAAAGTTGAATGATGGCATGACAGCCCCTGCCAAAGTTAAGCAAATGGCCTCGGTAAAAATATGGCCACGCAACCCACCTATCCGCCCACGGGAAGGTGAAGTTACTAGCTGGTTGCAACTTACTATAGTAGAGGGACGTAACCGCCAAGTACGTAGAATGGCCGCCGCGGTTGGCCTTCCTTGCTTGCGCTTAATTCGCATGCAGATTGGCGAATGGACAATCAAAGGGTTAAAGCCTGGCGAATCTCGTGCAGATACCGTTGCTCTACCAAGCGAATCGGTATTGCAGGCAACCAGTGGCGCTACCAAAAAGAACATCGATAAAAAGTTCGATGGCAATACTACGCGTAACAAGTACAAAAAGAACAGACGTTAATGACTACGATCCAGCAGCAAGAGCTTGAACGGTGGGCGCCCCATGCAACGGTCGCCACCATCGTAGAAAAAGATGGCAAGTTCTTATTGGTCGAAGAAAAACGCCTAATTAATGCCGCGGGTGAGTATGGAGTGGTTCTTAATCAACCCGCAGGGCATGTCGATGCTGACGAAGCAATACAGGCAGCCGCAGTCCGTGAAACACTAGAAGAAACAAGATGGCTGGTAAAGCTAAAGCATCTAGTTGGTATCTATATTTTCACAGCGCCGGCGAATGGAGTTACTTACCATCGCTATTGCTTCTCGGCAGAAGCAATAGAACATCAATCAGATAGCGAGCTTGATGATGGTATAATCGATGCCAAGTGGTTCAGCTGGGAAGAAATTCAGCAGTTTGATAATCTTCGCAGCCCTCTTGTAAAACGCTGCATCAAAGACCATATAGATGGCAAGCAGTACCCGCTCGACCTTATATACGAACACACGAATTTTGAAAATAGCAGTGAGTTAGAACAATGAACAACAAGCCAAAAGAAGAAACCCTCGTCATAGTCGGCATGTCCGGTGGTGTTGACTCCTCTGTATCTGCCCTGCTTCTACAGCAGCAAGGCTATCAGGTGGAAGGCTTGTTCATGAAAAATTGGGACGAAGACGACGGCACAGATTATTGCACCGCTATGGATGACCTTGCCGACGCGCAAAAAGTATCCGACAAGCTAGGCATGAAACTGCATACAGCCAACTTTGCCAGTGAATACTGGGACAATGTTTTTGAACACTTCCTAGAAGAATACAAAGCAGGCCGCACTCCGAATCCTGACATTCTTTGTAATCGCGAAATTAAATTCAAAGCATTCTTGGATTATACAAAGGTCCTTGGTGCTGATTATATCGCGACCGGACACTACGTTCGTCGTAAAGATACTCAGCTGCTTCGCGGCTTAGACGGCAATAAAGATCAAAGCTACTTTCTGCATGCGGTCGCAGGGACAGAAATCGCACAAACACTCTTCCCAGTGGGCGAATTAGAAAAGCCAGAAGTGCGCCGCATTGCGGAAGAGCATGATTTAGTCACGCACAATAAAAAAGACTCCACCGGCATTTGCTTTATTGGTGAGCGCCGTTTCAAAGATTTCCTTCAGCAATACCTACCTGCTCAGCCAGGCGTGATCGAAACTCCTGAAGGTATTGAGATCGGTAAGCACCAAGGGCTTATGTACCATACTCTTGGACAACGCCAGGGATTGGGCATTGGCGGTCTTAATGGTTACTCTGACGACCCTTGGTATGTTGCGCAAAAAGATCTAGTGCGCAATGTACTGGTCGCCGCACAAGGTAAAAACCATCCGATACTATTCAGTCATTCTCTGACCTCGCACCAGATTTATTGGGTTAACGACGAGCCTCAGCTGCCATTAACGTGTACAGCCAAGGTTCGCTACCGCCAAGCTGACCAAGAATGTATTGTCGATAAAGATGAAAAAGGCCAGTATCGAGTCGTTTTCAAGCAACCTCAGCGCGCAGTAACGCCTGGTCAAAGCGTTGTATTTTATGTCGACGACATCTGTTTAGGTGGTGGCATCATTGAAGAGACTCAGGTCGATCCTGATCGCCCTATCTCTTTTTAAAAAAAGTAGTTTTAGGCCGTTATTTAAAGCGTGTAATCACCAGTAAGTTGTAACTATTAAATTATGAGTCAGATTAATAAACACGAGCAGCAAGCGATCGCCCTAGCGGCAATCTTTCAAGCAGCAAGCCTAGTCGAGCAGCTTGCTCGCACTGGCGAAGTGCCAGCACAAGAGCTTGAGCTGTTAATTACCAGTCTATTTAAGCAAAACCCAGACAATTTTGATGATATCTACGGTCCACGCCCTAACCTGCAGGCTGGATATCATGGCATTTGTAAGCTGATGGGCAGTGATACTGCGAAAATGAAGCAAGACATTAAACCTGAGGTTATGCGCTACGCACTCAGTATCGTGCATTTAGAAAGTCGTTTAACTAAAAACCCCCATATGCTGAATCAGTTGGGCGAAAGCATTCAAAGCAGTGTTCGCCAAGCAGATCATTTCCACATCACGCATGAAAGTGTGATTGGCAACCTAGCTGATACTTATAAGCAAACACTCAGCACACTGTCGTTTCGCATTAAAGTCACCGGCAACCCTCAAATCCTGCAAAACAGCCACAATGCCAACAAGGTTCGCGCCTTATTATTAGCCGGTATTCGAGCGGCTATCTTATGGCGACAAGTCGGCGGCAGACGCTGGCACCTACTATTCAATCGCAAGCGCTATATCAAGGATGCACAAGGCCTGCTTTTCAGGTAAAATGCGCGCCTTAATTTACCCGTTACACTTTATCTACTGACGAGAACCGAATCCCATGGAACTTTCTGCACTAAGCGCAATTTCCCCGATTGATGGCCGTTATGGCAGCAAAACTCAAGAGTTACGTTCAATTTTTTCTGAATTCGGTCTTATCCGCTGCCGTGTAGAAGTAGAGATCCGCTGGTTACAGCGCTTAGCTGACCATGCAGAAATTGGTGAAGTAACACCTTTTAGTGCAGAAACGAATGCACAGTTGAATGACATTGTTGCCAACTTCTCAGAAGTTGACGCACAACGCATCAAAGATATCGAAGCAACCACCAATCACGATGTAAAAGCGGTTGAATACTTCATTAAAGAATCTTTTGCGGGCAACGCAGAGCTGCTAGCAGTATCTGAATTTGTACATTTCGCCTGTACTTCAGAAGACATCAACAACCTATCTCACGCCCTAATGCTTAAAGCAGGCCGTGAAGATGTTGCTTTGCCTTACATGCGCAAAGTAGCTGACGCTATCCGTAACTTGGCTCACACCTACGCTGAGCTACCAATGCTTTCACGTACACACGGCCAAACAGCTTCTCCTACTACATTAGGTAAAGAGATGGCGAACGTAGTTGCACGCTTAGAGCGCCAAATTACACAACTAGAATCTGTACCTCTATTAGGCAAGATCAATGGCGCTGTTGGTAACTACAATGCTCACCTTTCTGCTTACCCTGCAATCGATTGGGCCGATAACGCTCAGGTTTTCATTGAGTCATTGGGCCTAGCGTTTAACCCATACACAACTCAAATCGAACCACACGATTACATCGCTGAAATGTTTGATGCGATCGCACGTTACAATACGATCTTGATTGATTTTAACCGCGACATCTGGGCTTACATTTCAAATGGTTACTTCAAGCAGAAGACCATTGCTGGCGAAGTAGGTTCTTCTACTATGCCGCATAAAGTTAACCCAATCGACTTCGAAAACTCTGAAGGCAATCTAGGCATGGCAAACGCCATCATGAGTCACCTAGCTCAGAAGCTTCCAATCTCTCGCTGGCAGCGTGACCTAACGGACTCGACTGTTCTACGTAACATGGGTGTTGGTTTTGGCTATAGCGTTATCGCTTATCAATCTGCCCTTAAAGGCGTAAGCAAGTTGCAAGTTAACGAAGCTAACATCGGCGCTGACTTAAACAACGCTTGGGAAGTATTGGCTGAGCCAGTACAAACCGTAATGCGTCGCTTCGGCATCGAAGAACCTTATGAGAAGCTAAAAGCAGTAACTCGTGGCAAGGCCATCACTAAAGAAATCATGGCTGAGTTTATCGAAACTCTAGACATGCCAGCAGAAGCCATTGCCGAGCTTAAAGCAATGACTCCTGCATCTTATGTGGGTAATGCTGCTGAACAGGCTAAAGCTGTTTAATCTGATTTTTAAAAGATTAAGAGCAAGAGCAGAGCATCAATACTTTGGTGCTCTGACCTCCCTCTGCTTTCGATCGACATTGGGTACTTCCTTCTACGGCACGCCGTGAATACGTCCCTGTAGACTCTCCTCGGGATCCATCCCTCAGAAGGCCTCAAACGAAACACCCAATATCAATCTGCAGAGGGATACCCCTTCACAAATTTAAGATACCTCACTCTGCTGCTCAGTTAGTAAGAAATACAATTAACTTAACACCCTAATTTCGGTTTAGAAGCTATTCCTCTTGCACTAATCCCACTCACTCAATCACTCAATCACTCAATCACTCAATTTCGAAAACTGTAAGCCATAACCCAAAGCCGTCACATCCCGCTTATTTGGAAGAGCTGCGTCTGCATTAATTTCTGGATCTGCGGTTCGGTGTTGAGTGCTTCGTTTGAGGCTGTTAGAACGCAGGGATGCGTTCTTCAAGCCTCCACGGATGGATTCACGGCGGGCCGTAGAAGGAAGTACTCAACACCGAATATAAGCAGATCAACCAAAACCCCAGCAATCGGCGTCTCTAATTAAACCAAAAACCTGTATCATGCGCTGCAATTAACAAATCAGCAGATGGTGACTCAAAGTGGATATTCTCGGTGGCATAAGCAAAGAACAATTTCTAAAAGAATACTGGCAGAAAAAGCCGCTATTAATCCGTCAAGCTTATCCAGATTTCGAACCACTAATTCCAGCCGACGAACTAGCTGGCATGAGTCTCGAAGAAGAAATCGAATCACGAATCATTCTAGAAAACGGCCCAGACTCCCCTTGGCAACTACTAAGCGGCCCATTTGAAGAAGAAACTTTCGGCACACTGCCAGAAGATAAATGGACCTTGCTAATCCAAGGTGTAGACCAATGGGTGCCTGAAGCCGCTGATCTGCTGCAAGACTTTAACTTCATCCCCAACTGGCGCATAGACGACCTAATGATCAGCTTTGCCACAGACGGTGGCAGCGTAGGCCCCCACTACGACCAGTACGACGTATTCCTACTGCAGGCCGAAGGACAGCGCGAATGGCGCATCGGCCAAATGTGCAGCGAACAAGACGAGTTTCTCAAAGAAACCAAATTACGCCTGCTAGCCAAATTTGAAGAAACCGATCGCTGGGTGCTAGAACCTGGCGACATGATTTATCTGCCGCCCCGCCTAGCGCATTACGGCATATCACAAGGAAACTGCCAGACCTACAGCATCGGCTTTAGAGCGCCTAGCCAGAGCGAACTCATGCACAGCCTCGTGGATCAAATCGATGCAAGCAGCAGCGAAGATCAGCGCTACGGTGACCCAGAACTCACCTTGCAAGAGCATTCAGGCGAAATAAGCGAAGCCGCGTTACAGCAAATACGTGACTTTATGACCAAGGCTCTCGCGGATCCTATCCTGCTTAGCGATACCATTGGCAAGCTAATGACCGAGGCAAAATACCCACAAGAAAAAGACCTTAAAGACGACGAAGATGGTGCTAAAAAGTCATCAGGTTACGATAAAAACGACCTTAAATATGACTTGCAAGTTGCTGATATACAAAGAGAATTACACTCAAGATTCGCCTATAATCACAGCGCGAAAAACCAAGGCGAAAGTAGCATTAGTTTCTACGCGGGTGGCAAGGTATACCCTATAAACGAAAGCAGTATAGAGCTTGCCCAATACCTAACAAAGCAACGCCAATACAATGGTAAAGAGCTGCAAAGCTTCTGCAATATTAGAGACAATGAAAAGCTTTTGCTAAGCTTATGGAAAGACGGCCATTTTTTTAGTGGCGAATAAAAGCAGCTTAAAACGAGAACTCAATGAAAGCCAAAATATATGGAGCTTAACGAAGTCACATGGGACGACGCGCAATCAGCGCTTCGCCTCATACGGCAAAGCGTTTTTATCGACGAGCAACACGTACCGGAAGAGCTAGAGTGGGACGGCGACGATAAAAAAGCCGTACACCTGCTGGGCAAAGAAGGTAACCGTCCAGTTGCTTGCGCTCGCATATTAGAAGACGGCAAGCTAGGACGCCTTGCCGTATTGAAAGACTATCGAAAGCATGGCTGGGGCGGTCGATTACTCAGAGCCGCCGAGCAGCACGTAAAAGAAAGAAAGAAGAATAAACTCTACCTTAACGCCCAAGCTAACAGCTATCAGTTCTACTTCAATAATGGCTATCGCCCGAGCAATGAGATTTTCTGGGATGCGAACATACCGCATATCCGCATGCAAAAAATATTAACTCGCCCCGATACATGTAGCAAAACCTACATGCTTGGCAGCGATGAAGAGAATCACTATTCAGACCAACCTGCCGCAAGCCCGGTATGGTTTCAGATTGCTAGCAGTCAAAGCCGCCGCGAGATATGCATACAAATTAACGACCTCGCCCACCCGCTTTTCAATAACGTCGCCTGCATTGCAAACCTGAGTGCCTTCATACGCCAATCGCATCAAACTCAAGTGCGCATATTATTAAACAAAGAAATACCAGGGCTTTCCGAACACCCACTATTACAGCTCCATCAACGCATGAGCAGTCGTTTTAAAATCCGCATCGTCCATTTGCCAACTAATAAAGAAACTTATGGCAATCAAATATTATTCGACTTAAACGGTTACCTAAGGTTTGATTATCAAACGTCTTTCTGCAACTTCAGTAATCGCACCAGCGTTAGTCGACACAAAGCACACTTTGAACAATTTTGGGCAAGCTCTAGGCAACTCGTTGAAGGTAGGAGTCTGAATGTTTAGCCTGAGAGCTTTGATAACAATCTTATTGTTGGCTTTAAGTCTGAGCGCGTGCGATACAAAAAGCCTCATTATAACGCCTGAAAACCTATCAATTGAACAGCTAAAGCAAGAACTAAACTTAGAGCTAGACCAAGGTGCTGAACCTAGCGAAGATAATGAGTCACAGCCCCCTCTAACAATCAGTAGAAAAGATAGTGGCTTACTTTTAAAAGGTGATCCTGCACTGATAGCAAAAGCGATCATAATCGCCAAACGATTAGACGTCCCTAGCAGCTACTACCTACAAATACGAAATACCCGCGCCAATACAATCAGTACATCAGCCGAAACCATGCAGATTCTCCTGCACCCAGGGCAAGCAATATCCCTTGGTCACATCACATTAATCGACAGTCCATGGAGCTCATTGATAAAGCAGCACGAGAGCTCGCTTCAACTACACCTAGATAACGATCTTATATTAACAATCGACATTATTAATCAGCAGCAGAAAAGCGCGTCGTATTACACGGGTAAGCACCCTATGCAATTACAGAAATGGATGATGGCATTTAACGATTCAGAGATGAATCTAAGAAAGACAACAATAACTACGAAACCAAAAAAGCAGCTTTGGCTACGACTCATAAAAGCCAGCAGCCAAAGCGGTATCAAATTAAGATAATTGCTGAGTGTAATTACTTAATAAGAAAACCATAACATGCAAAGCACTAACAACCCACGTTAGCTTACGGCGAATATCGTGATATTCCGCGGTATAAACCTTTTCAAAGACCTTGTCAGACTCCAAAAATCTTAACATCCAAAATGCAACCAGCAGCATTAATACTTCAATGTTCTGTGGCAGATAAGATGCGAACCAGCCCCATAAAAAGATAGCGATAGTAAAACCTAACTGCCAATCTTCGGCCTTCTTCTTTTTGGTACGCAAAGCACCCCAGCAACTACCCGTTAAAAATACTAAAACCAGCAGTGAATAATCCAGGAAAACGTTAACTGAACCAGAAACCGCAAATAAAGCACCTGCAAAACCGACAGCTAAAGGAATTAAGCCCGCGTATCCATACTTACGATCATTAGCAGCATCGATCATGATTTACCTCCTTTTATAATAAACACCAGCATTATAGCAGCTTTAATATTTTTCGCTGCTGGCATATTGCTTTACAATAGGAAGATATTCGATGATATGAGAGCCTCATGGTACATCTACCTAATTCAATCAAAGAAAAAGCCCGCGAAATTAAACTCGTGGTTTTTGATGTAGACGGCGTGCTAACTGATGGCACACTAAGCTACAGCGCCAATGGCGAAGAAGTTAAGCACTTCAACGTAAAAGATGGCGTCGGCATAAAACTGCTAAACGTCTATGAAGTTACCACTGCCGTTATCTCAGCAAAAGACTCTGCACCACTAAGAAAACGCATCAACGACTTAGGTATCCCGCACTTTTACCCTGCCTGCAAAAACAAGTGGGAAAAGTTATGCACTCTTATGGATACCCTTGGTGTAGCGCCAAGCGAAGTCTGTTATGTGGGCGATGACGTGATTGATTTAAAAGTCATGAAACGCATTGGCTTAAGCATCACCCCCGCAGATGGTTTTTGGCTGGTTAAGGAACACTCCGATCTAATTACCGACGCAGCCGGTGGCAAAGGCGTTGCTCGTGAAGTTGCCGACATCGTATTAGGCAGCAGAATGCCGTTAGAAGAAGCTTATATAAAAGCCATGTTGCCAGAGTTCGAAAAGACACATAAAGCTTAATAGAGCCTACCCCAAATAAACGCTGATAAAGCATACTTAACATATAAAAATGACCATAAAAGGTTCTCATTAAAGAAATGGCAAATTATAAAATTGTAATACCTGCACGCTATTCAAGCAGCCGTCTACCGGGTAAGCCGCTGATAGAACTCAGCGGTAAGCCAATGATTCAGCATACTTACGAGCGTGCTTTAGAAACAGGCGTTAAAGACATTATCATCGCAACCGACGACCAGCGCATTTATGATGTTGCTAAAGGTTTTGGTGCCGACGTGGTAATGACCAATCCAGAACATGAAAATGGCACAGAGCGCATCGCCGAAGTCGCGGCAATCAAAGGCTGGGACAAAGACGACGTCTTGGTGAACTTGCAAGGCGACGAACCACTAGTACCAAAAGCATTAATCGAACAGACAGCCCAAGGTTTATTATTAAACCCAGAAGCAGGTATGAGCTCTATATGCACACCGATCGAAAATGCAGAAGATGCGTTTGATCCAAACGTGGTGAAAGTTGTACTAGACGGTCGTGGTTTTGCCATGTACTTCAGCCGCGCCGCCATCCCTTGGGATCGTGAGCTGTATAAGCACAGCCAAGATAAAATTACCGACATCATGCCAGTCTATCGCCACATTGGTATGTACGGCTACCGCGTTTCTTTCTTGCAGAAATATACTCGCATGTCGCCCTGCCCGATCGAGCAAGCAGAATGCTTAGAGCAATTACGCGCACTTTGGTATGGAGAGAAAATTCATATGGGAGTAACAACAACACCACCAGGACACGGCGTTGATACACCGGATGATATTGCACGAGTAGAAAAGCTTCTATTAAACAGTAAGTAATTAAAGCGAAAATAGAAAATATGCATTTAAAAGGACTTAAAAGCAAAGCAGAATACTAACGAGCCTTACACAATCTTTTGATTTTCTTGTAAGGTAAGTTAGTGCAAATAACAGATTGTCTATTCAGATTTTTAGCTACAGAGAAAACATACCTAAGCGTATTACCAGGAACAATCACCAGCCTTTTCAACATCCACTGCCGCTGCTCTAAAGAAAGCTTATCCCAGCTATGAAATGCTAACTCCAAAAAGTGCTTATCCAAGCCACGCTCATTAGGCGCTAACAAAAGAACTTCATCGACCTTACTCTGCACTTCACTCGATTCAGCACCCAGCAATACTAAAATATTCAACTCAGACAAATGATAATAAGGCCACAAAGGTCGTTGCTCTACCGCGAGTGCTAAGTTACTGAGGGTTTCGTTAAGTATTTCAGAACGCTGACTTTTAAACTCCGGCAATAAAGCCTTCTGCCGCAGAAACTTAGCGCGAGCTACAAATACATCTGGATTTGAAAAAGATAAAAGCTCAGCCGCATCAAGCCAGGTATTTTCTGGGCGCTCAATACTGGCTTCTTGCAAGTCAGCAAAATAAAGAGCGGCCGACACAGTAAAGATCTGCGCCGAAGCCAGAAGCAAAAAGAGTATAGGGACAGCCAAAGCGATAAGGATCGTCTTTGGCTTTTTGAAAAAGCTAGTCACTATTTAAGACTTAGAACTGGCATCAGAATTATAATCATAAGCGTCATAATAACCGCCGTGATTTCCGCCATAGCGAGCTTCTTTATCAACATCAACCTGATTCAAAACAACCCCCAATACTCGAGCATTAGAATCTTCAAGTCGACCTAGACCCGCTTTTACAAACTTATCTTTGGTTGAGTCCGCTTTAATCACATAAACAACACCATCAGTTACCGTCGACAGATAAAGTGCATCACTCACAGCCTGCATCGGCGCACTATCGATAATAATTTTCTGATAACGACCTTTAAGCTGCTCTAGAATCTCCATAAAACCCTTAGAAGATAATAGCTCAAGAGGATTAGGAGGGATCGCCCCCGCTGGCATAACATCAATACCCAAATCTTCAATCGTGTGAATACTGTCATTCAACCTTTCAGGGTAAGCCACTGCATTTGATAAACCACGACTACCTTGCGGTAGCTGCAATTGCTTGGCAACCGTAGGCCTTCTCATATCGGCATCGATCAACAGTACTTTTTCCATCTGGCCATAAGCGCTAGCAAGGTTAACAGAGGTCGTAGTTTTACCTTCGCCAGGAATAGAAGAGGTAAAAAGTAAAGTCTGAACAGGCTTCTCAAGACTCGCCAACGTTAGGCTTGTTCTTAAAGTACGTACAGATTCTTGAAAGCCAGAATGGTCACCGTGCACAAAAGAACGCACCGGTGCTTCATTAGCATTACCACTAAACTTACCATTAGTCAGCGTAACCGGCAGCATCGGCAATAAGCCCAGCATATAAGCATGTAACTTATGATCAACATCATCAGCATGCTTAATAGTGGCATCAAGGGCATCTAGCAAAAAGGCCAGCGCAATACCAAACATCAAGCTCACAACCATCACTAACATGACAATAAGCTTCTTCTTAGGCTTAACCGCCTTTTCAGGAATAACTGCGGTATCAATAATACGAGCATTGGCTGTTTGCAACGTACCCGTTTCAGCGGTTTCGTTAATACGTTTAAAGAAAGTCTCGTACAGTGTTCTATTACCACGAACATTACGCACATAATCAGCAAGTTCAAACTCTGTACGATTAATGGTTTGCATCTTCGCTTTTGTATCATTAAGTGCAGTGACCAAGGATTTCTCTTTTGATGTGGCCGCTAAAAAATCATTTTTAATACCATCAGCAATGCGTTTCATCTGTGTTAATAACGATGCACGCACCGCATTCAGATCAGAGCGTGCCGCCATCATTTTAGGATGTTTCGGCCCATAGCGTTCAGAAAGTTCAGATACTTTAAGCTCAGTATTGGATTCACTCTCTTTTAATTTAACAACTAACGAGTTATTAAGAATAAAAGGCAAGCTACTCAAGCTATCGTAAGACTGATCTTTTAACGCTTTCAACTGGTAGTAACTGGTCTTAATATCCAGCAATTCACTACGGGCCGTTACAAGACGCTCACCGACTTGATCCAATTCTTTAGCAATTAACGTACTTACGCCTTTAACATCGATCAGGTTATTTTTTTCTCGAAAGCTCTGTAGCTTTTGCTCAGAATTATCAAGTTTATCTTTCAGCCCGCCTAAACGCGCACCTAACCAACCTGCAGCTTGCTGGGTTAGTCCAACCTTTGCTTCCAGCTGGCTTTCAATATACGCCTGCGCAATAGCATTAGCCGCAATCGGCGCAAACTTAGCACTTTCACTCTCAACTGATATTTTAACTAATTGAGTTTTTCGTACCGGTGATATACTCACAGCAGCCCAAAAGCTATCGATCGTTTTGGCTAATATTTGCTCTTCAGTCGGTGCTTCGCCTTCACCCATAATCATGGCCCTGATAGAGAAGGCTTTTTTATGACTGCTATGAGAAGAATTAAATTCTGGAGAATTAATTAAATTAAGTTTCTCAACAACTCGCTTGGCCATATCGCGAGATTTTAAAATTTCAAACTGAGTTAAGAAATATTCAGAGCCATTTCCCGAAAGCCCATAAACTTCTTCAATGGATAAAACTTTACTCTCGCTCGCCTCAATCAGCAAAGTAGAGGTAGCAGAATATTTTGGAGTTAAACTCAAAACAACCAAAATAGAAATAAGTGTTGCGACAAAACTAAGCGCAATGATCTTTTTAAACTGACGACGAACCACAAACCAATAATGCGCCAAATCGATGACTTCTACTGCGGCGCTATTTTTCATATCCATGTCCATAATCCTTTAAAAGAAGCTCTGCTCAATCGTTACAACATCACCCGGTTGAATCACATCGTACAATTCAACCAACTGTTTTTCTTCACGCTCTTCACGCTGACCATCAGTATCGTGAATAACATAAATACTGCCTTTAGAAGCTCTTTCAGTAAAACCACCCGAGATAGAAATAGCTTTATCAACGGTTAAACCAGGGTGGAAAGGATAGCTACCCGGTTTTTTAACTTCGCCAATCACATAAAATGGGCGGTATTCAATAATCGAAACATTAACACTCGGCGCAATAAGGTAAGGACCTTTTAAACCACTGGTTAATTTTTCTTCTAATAATTTTGGGGTCAACCCAGATACAACAACATCACCCAATAATGGATAAGAGATTTGCCCCGACAGTCCGATACGCACTTCCAGACTTAGATCAGCCTCATCATAAACACTAATACTAATCACATCACCAGCACCCAGGCGATAGCCAGAAAGTCCCGCTTCGTTAGTATCGGAATTAGCGCTAGACATGAAACTTAAAAAGGAAAAAATAAAGAGGAATAAACTACGCTGCATGGAAAACTACCCGACTTAATTCAAGCAAAAAAAACGGCCTACATATAGTAGGCCGTTTGGTAACGCATCAAACAAAAGCTTATAGAGCTAAAGTCAGACCAAGATTTACAAGAGTTGTTTCTTTATCTAGACCATCAATGTTTGAATTACGCAGAGACTGACTAGCAGAAAGATCAACATCCATCCAAGTTAATGGAGAATAAGTCGCGTTAATACCATAACCGCTGTTTAGATCGTTACGCTTGTTCTTAACGTACTCATCTTCACCGAAGTTAGCAGAAATGCCAGCAGTGATGAAGCTAGAGAATTGGTGATCCCAAGAAACACTAGTAGTAGAAGCAGCGATATAGTTACCAGTACCGTTACTTTCGTTAGTGTTTTGTGCACTTGAAATAACAACAGTTGAGTAAGTCAGTGGCTTCCAAGTTAGGTTACCTTCCCAGTTCAAGTGAGTACCTGAACTTTTATCGCTACCAACAAAAGAACGAGCAACACGACCAAGCTTAACTTCACCGGTTGTTGCGCCAGTAATATCCCAACGCATACCCGTTAGTAAGTGCTGAATTCTGCTGTCTTGATCAACAGTATTACTCTGGTAATCAACTTCAGACTGACGAACTTCAAACAATACTTCAGAAGCAGGGCTAGCTTTTAAACTTAACAATGCGCCGGCTGTGTTCTTGTGATATTCACGACCAACAGTAGTTGCTTCGTTATTATCATAGCTTTTCTGTAGCGTATCGATGTAGAAATCAACGTTAGCAACAGAGCTGTCAGAACCAAAAATGTAGTTAAAACCAGCAGTTGTCTGGCTATATTCATCAGGCTCAATAGCGTTTACAGCCTCAGCACCAGCAACAGAACCACGAGCGTCATGTGCTTTAGTATAAGCAGCATCGATATCGAACTGGTGACGTGCAGTCAATTCAAAAGAAGCATCAGCAGAAGTCAGCTGATCCAAGTAGTCATCATCGCTATTTGCGCTGTAGCTGCCTTGCTCTGCTTGGTACGCAGCGTTAAAAGTCGTTTTACCGAAATCACCAGAGATCGCTAGAGAAGGAGTCAAACGATTAATCGTAGAGCTTTCTTCGTTTGTTTCTTCACTGTAAATATTGCTGTTGTTTTCAGTACTTAAAGAAACAGCCGGTGAGAAGTTTAAACCGCCACCTAAAGATAGACCTGTTGATTCAACAGCAACTGCGTTAACACTGATAATTGCCGTAACTAGAGGCAATAGCTTCCAAGCTTTCATAATATAACTCCAAAAAAATATAAAAAATCATTTGATACAATTAATTCGCGCAATCCTAACCCGTAGTTTCACGATTGTCACTAGCAAATAAGACATTAACTTGCGTTTTTGACAATTATCTTCTACGCACGCCGAATTGTAATAAATAGCAGGTAGGTAACCACCCCGATAACAAGACCAAACACTCCATAAGAGAGATCAAGCCACTCAAAGCGTCGAGAGGATGCTATTTGCTGATGAGCCTCGTCAATAACGAGCCCCACAATCAATACCCCCTGCACTAACAGCAATCGCCAAGGCAAACTAAGCGACTTCAAATAAATTAATTGCTGCGAAGCAAAACACGCCAAGATACTCAGCAGTAAAGAGAGCTCTAGGTGCATAAGCTTATCGCCACCTAATAAAGCCTCAAGCTGATAGATCTCGGGTAGAAAAAACTCTAACGACTTAGAAACCGTTAGTAATAACAGCCCTAAGCAATAAAATACAAAGAGAACAATCAATGAACATGACTACCGACAAAACCCTTAAAAACCGTTAAGAACACAATCTTGATATCCATCAATAGCGACCAATTACGAATGTAGTCCAAATCATAATCAATACGGCCTTCCATTTTATCGAGAGTATCGGTTTCACCACGAAAGCCATTGATCTGCGCCCAACCGGTAATACCCGGTTTAACTTTATGGCGAAGCATGTAGTAAGGAATCAGCTTTCGATATTCTTCGTTATGCGCAACAGCATGGGGTCGTGGCCCTACTACCGACATCCGGCCTTGTAGAACATTAATAAACTGTGGCAATTCATCCAAAGAAGTCTTGCGAATAAACGCACCAACCTTAGTAATTCGAGCATCGCCTTTTGTCGCCTGTACAACCTTATCGCCGTTATCCATGCTCGACATGCTGCGAAACTTCCAAACAAATATCTTACGCCCATCTAGACCGTAA
>Ga0105348_1000969_pt1 | contig 20190 bp, 15 predicted proteins | sample EN8Hudsemesocosm_2_FD_83504 | JGI IMG/M metagenome (GOLD analysis project Ga0105348, IMG submission 83504) | Methane-oxidizing microbial communities from mesocosms in the Hudson Canyon - EN8C Hudson Canyon | ecosystem: Environmental > Aquatic > Marine > Cold seeps | place: Hudson Canyon... | reverse complement strand
CCCGCTAAATACAAGCGCTTTAAAGCAGACAGATCATAATCTTTAAGGAAATCACCCTCAGGATCTTCTTTGCCAATTGCGCGAAATGCTGTTGGTGCAGTAAATAAGGCATTTACCTTGTATTCGCTACACACTCGCCAAAATGCGCCTGCATCAGGGGTTTTTATCGGCTTTCCTTCATAAACAATGGTGGTACAGCCGGCCATTAAGGTGCCATAAATAATATAAGAGTGGCCAACAACCCAGCCAACATCTGAAGCGGCCCAAAAAGTATCACCCTGCTTCATGCCGTAAATATTTTTCATGCTATATAACATGGCTGTCGCGTGGCCGCCGTTATCACGTACCACACCTTTAGGTTTTCCTGTCGTGCCTGAGGTATAAAGAATATACAGCGGATCTGTACTTTTAACCGGGACCGGTGGAATTTCTACCGCAACATCCATTTGTGTTTGCCAATCAATGTCTGTTGGTTCTGTTAATTGCGCAATAGCTTCTGGTCTTTGATAAATAATACAACGAGATGGTTTGTGAGCAGCAGTAGCGATTGCTTCATCGATAAGTGGCTTATAAGGGATCACTTTACTTATCTCAATGCCACAACTGGCACTGACAATAACTTTAGGCTCTGCATCGTTAATTCGAACAGCTAGCTCGTTTGCAGCAAAGCCGCCAAAAACCACCGAATGAATTGCACCAAGGCGTGCACAAGCTAACATCGCAATTGCAGCTTGTGGGATCATTGGCATATAGATAAGAACACGATCACCTTTTTCCACCTGTTGAGCACGCAGTACATCGGCAAACTTGGCAACTAAACTCGTCAGTTCTTGATAGCTAAATTTCTGCTTCTGTCCTGTTACAGGAGAATCATAAATTAAGGCAGTTTGAGAGCCTCTGCCTTGCTCAACATGATAGTCTAATGCTAGATAGCAGGAGTTTAGCTCTCCATCTTTAAACCAATCATGCCAAGAATCTTGATTTGTCGACAATATTGTTTGTGGCGCTTTATACCAAGCGACGAGCTTAGCTTGCTCTTGCCAGTAATCAGCGGGCGATTTTGTTGCTTGCTCTTGTTTTTTTAAATAGTGCATTCTCATGGCCTTTCAACTTATATTTATAATGTCATAGTAAAACTGTCGACAAAATTTACCTATTAGACTTTTGGCTAATATTTGTTCATGACAATTATATTGTTCTTATTTTTTCTTGTGGTTGAAAGTAACCTTACCAAGATGAAAATTAAGGGAGGGGAAGTTTTTAATCATTTAATCATGGACTTAGCAGGTGAAATCACCAATATTTCGACAATTTCTGATAGTACTTCGGTGGAGGCAGAGAATACTCATCACTCTAGTAAAGACTTAGAAGAGCTAGCGAGCAGTTTAAACTCATTGGTTTCACAATTTAAAGTCTAAACAGGGTTAACTTTTAGCGCATGCATAGAGTGAGTATGCATGTGCAATTTTCCTTTGAATTTATGACTTATTACTTTGATACAGGCATTTGATAATGTACTGCGTCGAAATCACCAATGGGATCTTTATGAAGGTAAGCTCTAACGAATTTCATGCCCATCTTTTTCATCACGCTAATTGAACCAAGGTTATCGGCAACAGCAAGCGCGGAGACATGAGTGACTTCAGTATTGGCAGTCACTGCGTTTTTTATCGCAATAGCTGCTTCGGTTGCATAACCTTTGCCCCAAGAATTTTGGAAAAAACGCCAACCTAATTCTAAATCTTTAAAATCTGGCGTACTGGTAAAAAACGCCATTGGTCTTACTAACACCCAGCCTAAATACTCATCAGTGTTTTTGTCTGAAACCTGCCAAATCCCCCAGCCTTTCTTGGCATCACGATACTTTTCCATGCGAGGGATCAATAACTCATGAACCTGTTCCATGCTAGTTGGCGTACCGCCATTTTAGTACTTCATTACTTCTGGGTCTTGATCTAACTGCCACAGCGCTTGCGTATCATTACTATCCATCAATCTAAATTTTAATCGCTCGCTATTTTTTATTTTCATCATAATCCTTAAAAATGGCATAAAAAGCCTAATGCTAAAATGTTTAGCATTAGGCAAGTTTTGAAACAACAGACTAAGCAAGTATGATATCGAGGTTATCGATATAATCGCTATTTGGGTAGAGCGTTAAGCTAATAAAGGTTTTAAAAATCTCGCGGTATGAGAAGTCTTATGTTTTGCTACTTGCTCAGGCGTTCCGCTTACTAAAATTTCACCACCACCAGAACCACCTTCAGGGCCTAAATCAACAATCCAGTCTGCGGTTTTAATCACATCTAAGTTATGTTCAATCACCACTATGGTATTTCCGTGATCACGTAATCTATGGATAACCTGCAATAGCTGCTTAATATCATGAAAATGTAATCCTGTGGTTGGCTCATCTAAAATATATAAGGTTTTACCGGTGTCACGTTTAGATAACTCTTTTGATAACTTAACGCGCTGTGCTTCACCACCAGATAGCGTGACCGCGGATTGCCCTAGTTTTATATAACCTAAACCGACATCCAATAAAGTTTGTAGCTTGCGCTTAACCGCAGGAATCGCATTGAAAAACTCAAAAGCATCTTCAATGGTCATGTCCAATACTTCATGGATATTTTTACCCTTGTATAACACTTCTAAGGTTTCACGGTTATAGCGCTTACTCTTACAAACATCACAGGGTACATAAACATCAGGTAAAAAGTGCATCTCAACTTTGATCATGCCGTCACCTTGACAGGCTTCACAACGACCACCTTTAACGTTGAAGCTAAAACGGCCCGACTTATAACCACGAGAGCGAGACTCTTGTGTTGCGGCAAATATATCGCGAATGGCAGTGAAAATTCCGGTATAAGTGGCAGGGTTTGAACGTGGTGTTCTACCAATTGGACTTTGGTCAATATCGATAACTTTATCCAATAACTCTAAGCCCTTAATTGATTTATAAGGCGCAGGCTCTTGAGTTGTTGCGCCATTTAATTCGGTGTGAGCAAGCTTATATAAAGTGTCGTTAATCAGTGTTGACTTACCTGAGCCGGATACGCCGGTAATACAAGTCATCAGCCCATTAGGGATGGTTAAACTGACATTTTTTAAGTTATTACCGTTGGCGCCAGTAAGTTTTACAACATTCTTTTTATCAAACGGATGACGCTTGGCAGGTATTTCAATTTTCTCAATTCCCGATAAGTACTTACCTGTGAGTGATTTGTCACATTGCAAAATATCATCGACAGTACCTTGCGCGATAATATCGCCACCATGTACACCTGCGCCTGGACCGATATCAATCACAAAGTCGGCAGCACGAATAGCATCCTCATCATGCTCGACCACAATAACGGTATTGCCTAAATCGCGTAAATGAATAAGTGTGTTTAACAAGCGTTCATTATCTCGTTGGTGTAAGCCAATTGAAGGCTCATCAAGTACATACATTACGCCGACTAGACCAGCACCAATTTGACTGGCAAGTCTAATTCGCTGTGCTTCACCACCTGAAAGCGTATTCGCGCCACGTGATAAATTTAAATAATTTAAGCCAACGTTTACTAGAAAGCCTAAACGCTCATTTATTTCTTTTAATATCTTTTCTGCAACTTGTGCTTTCTGCCCGGTGAGTGATAAACCTTGGAAGAAATTCAGGGCATCACTAATGGCAAACTCTGCAACCGTTGGCAGTGGCGTGTCATCGATAAAGACGTTGCGTGCTTCAAGACGCAAGCGACTACCACTACAGTCTGGACAACTTTGCGAGTTGAGGTACTTAGATAACTCATCACGTACTGCGTTTGATTCCGTTTCTTTATAACGGCGTTGCATATTATTGATGATGCCTTCAAAAGGATGTTTACGTACCACGACATCACCGCGATCGTTCATGTACTTAAACTCAATTTCTTGTTTACCGCTACCGTAAAGCACCGCTTTTTGTGCGTCTTTCGATAAGCTTTTAAATGGCTTGTCGACATCGAAATTAAAGTGTTCGGCAAGTGCTTGTAGCATTTGAAAGTAATAAAAATTACGTTTATCCCAACCACGTACCGCGCCACCGGAAAGACTTAACTCTTCATTAGCAATAACGCGACTACTATCAAAAAACTGTTCAAGACCCAAGCCATCACAAGTTTGGCAAGCACCTGCGGGGTTATTAAAAGAAAATAAGCGCGGCTCCAACTCTTGCATGCTGTAACCACAATGTGGACAGGCGAAGTTGGCAGAAAAAAGTAACTCTTCTCTGTCGGGTTCGTCCATAAAAGCGACTTTTGCAGTGCCGGCTGTTAACCCTAAGGTAGTTTCAAAAGACTCAGATAAGCGAAGTTGAATGCCGTCACGCACTTTTAAACGATCTACAACAACTTCAATGGTATGTTTTTTCTGAAGTTCTAATGTCGGAGGATCAGACAAGTCACACACTTCACCGTCAATACGAGCACGAATAAAACCTTGTGCTGCCAAGTTATCGAGTAGTTTTACGTGTTCACCTTTCCTGTCTTGTAAAACAGGGGCGAGCAACATCACTTTAGTGCCTTCTTCAAGTTCTAATACTTTATCAACCATTTGTGAAACAGTTTGAGCTGCCAAAGCTTGACCATGTTCTGGACAACGTGGCTCACCAACACGGGCATAAAGTAGACGTAAGTAATCGTATATCTCTGTGATGGTACCAACCGTTGAACGTGGGTTATGTGAGGTTGATTTTTGTTCAATTGAAATTGCCGGAGAAAGCCCCTCAATATGATCAACGTCAGGTTTTTCCATCAAGGACAAAAATTGGCGAGCATAAGCAGACAGTGATTCAACATAACGACGTTGACCTTCTGCATACAAAGTATCAAAGGCTAATGAAGACTTCCCTGAGCCAGAAAGACCGGTAATTACCACAAGCTTATCTCGAGGGATTGTTAAGCTAATGTCTTTGAGGTTGTGCGTGCGGGCACCTCTGACTTCAATGTTTTTCATACGGTGTTGACTCAAATAGCGATAAAATTGAACCGACTATTATGACATAGAAATCATGCTATAAAAACCAATCAAGGGCAGAACAGCTAAAAAAAACTGTTTATTTTTACAGTGCTTTTTGTAAGGCTTAAATGAAGCTTTAGCGTTAAGTCTTTAGAGGAAATAAACAAAGCTTGATATAGCTAAATGTTTAGTCTGTTGTTTTAGTTGTTAGGATTTTGTTGTGTAAGTTTGCATGCTAAACTAGCGTAAATTTTTTAAGTTCGTCTTTTGTTTTAGGTTTTAGCAACGTTATGAGTGTTTCAGGTTTAAACCGTATTGAGAAAAAAGCTGCCTTTTCCTTAGCCAGTGTGTTTGGCGTACGCATGTTAGGTTTATTTATGATCCTTCCTGTGTTCGCTATTTATGGTGAGCAGCTTACAGGGTACAGCCCAATATGGTTAGGTTTAGCTATTGGTGCTTATGGCTTAACGCAGGCCTTATTACAAATACCTATGGGAATTCTTTCTGATAAATATGGTCGAAAGCCGGTTATTTTAGCCGGGTTAGTAGTATTCCTCATCGGTAGTATCGTTGCAGCACTGTCTGACAGTATTTACGGTGTGGTATTAGGTAGAGCGATTCAAGGCATGGGAGCGATAGCAAGTGCAGTATTAGCATTGGCGGCTGACTTGAGTCGAGAAGAGCAAAGACCTAAAGTGATGGCGACCATAGGCATGTTTATTGGCTTGTCGTTTACTTTCGCTATGATCTTGGGGCCAATCGTTGCCGACAGTTTTGGTTTAAGTGGCTTGTTTTGGTTTACCGGAATATTAACTGTAGTGGCTATGGCGATGATTCAGTTTATGGTGCCAAATTCGGTAAATAAAGCACCGCGTGGCGACAATGTTGCCTTGCCAGAGCAAATTACTCGCTTAATTCGTCACCCGCAATTATCACGTTTAAATTGGGGAGTTTTTATTCTTCATATGGCATTAACCGCCTGTTTCGTAACCTTACCTAAACAATTCGTTGCCAGTGGTTTAGCGCTAGAAGATCATTGGCAAATCTATTTACCTACTTTACTTGGCTCATTCTTCTTAATGGTGCCGTTTATGATTTTTGCTATTAAAAAGCAAAAAGAAAAACCAATGTTCAGCGCCGCTATTGCTTTACTTGCGGTGGCATTATTTATGTTGTGGTTATTGCCTAGTGGTTTTTGGAGCTTGGTATTATCCGTGGTTATTTTCTTTACCGCATTTAATTATTTAGAAGCAACCATGCCGTCAATTTTATCTCGTATTGCTCCCGCTGGCGTTAAAGGTAGTGTGATGGGCGTATTTTCCAGCAGTCAGTTTCTTGGGGCTTTTGTTGGTGGTATTGTTGGTGGTTATATTGCCAGTACTTACGGTGAAAATACTATCTTCTTGGTGATGGCGGTTGTTACTATTATTTGGCTTGGTTTGAGCTTTGGTATGCAACCATTGAAAAAATCTAAAAGCTTTAGTTTTGCCACTAACATTACCTGTGAAGAGCAAGCTGAGCAAATGGCCGAGCAGCTAATTAATATGCCAGGTGTTATTGAGGCAACGTTAGTGCATACAGAAGCCGTTGCCTACTTAAAAGTGGATGATAAAAAGGTCGACTTATTAGCAGTGAAGGCTTTATTGCAAGGCTAGCTAAGCGATCCCCCCCAAGAGATATTTATAAAACGCCACTTCATTTCAGTGGCGTTTTTTTTGATCTCAGCAAAGTAAAAAAATCACGCTAAACTTAAGTCTATCACTTTGCCAAATACATGAGATTATAATGTCTGATCACCACACTTATAAAAAAATTGAAATGGTAGGATCCTCTAAAATAAGTACCGACGATGCTATAGAGAATGCTCTGTTTGAATGTAATAGAACCATTAAAAATATGGATTGGTTTGAAGTGACCGAAACTCGCGGACACATTGTTGACGGTAAAGTAGGGCATTACCAAGTGACCTTGAAAATAGGCTTTAGAATTGAAGCAAGTTGAGTAATTAGTTTAACTTTTAAGACAATTGAGCAATATAATCCTCTAATTTATTTGAGCCGAGCATTATTTCAATATCGTCATCTTGCTGCTTGCCTATCAAAGCCATTCCCATCGGAGATTGTGGGGTAATCACTGTGATAGCTTGCTCTGCCAAGTTACAGCGAAACCCGCCGGCGACAGGACCAATAAAAAACCAGTGATTACTTGGGCTATCAGCAGCTAGTTGTACTAAAGCACCGATAGTAACTGTGCTGTTTTCATCAAAAGCAACTAGCTCTAATGCCTGGTAGGCCTCAATTGCTTGTTGAAATTCGCTCACTCGTTTCGATTGCCCTTCCGCTAGATAGCCAGCCTCAATCGCGAGGGTGTCGTATTGAGTTTCCGCGACACTTTGATCATCAACTGCAGCAGCATGTGCTTCATTGGCAGCATTAATCGCTTTTTGAAGTTCTTGCGTTAAGGCACCGACAATAATATTCACTAACTGTTTTTTATTGAGCATAAATTATTAAACCGAAGTATTTAGAAAGAGTTTGAACGAGCAACTATCCTGTAATAGTTAGCAGACAGAACCAGCGATTATAACAAGAAAATATAACCAAGTGATTATTATCATAACTTGTGTTTTTATCTAAATGCCAGTAGATTAATGAAATTACATCAACTGGTACGACCAATAGCAGAGTATAATTATGACAACAACTGCCTACCCAAACTTATTAGCTCCCTTAGACTTAGGCTTTACGCAATTAGCCAACAGAGTTCTTATGGGGTCAATGCACACCGGACTTGAAGAAGAACGTGGCGGCTTTGCCAAACTAGCGGCTTTTTATCAAGCAAGAGCAAAAGGCGGAGTCGGCTTAATCGTTACCGGTGGCGTTAGTCCTAATTTTCGTGGTCGAATAGAGCCGTTTGGTAGTGAATTAAGCCACTTTTGGCAGGTTAATAAACACAAGCAAGTAACAGAGGCAGTACATAAGTACCCAACTAAAATTTGTCTACAGTTATTGCATACAGGTCGATATGCTTATCACCCTTTCGGTGTTGCCCCAAGCAAAATTAAATCGCCTATTTCTCCTTTTACTCCAAAAGAAATGTCAGTAAGGCAAATTAAATCAACGATTAAAGATTATGCTTATGCGACAAAGCTTGCTGCTAAAGCAGGTTATGATGGTGTTGAAATCATGGGTTCTGAAGGCTATCTAATCAATCAGTTTGCGTGTGAAAGAACCAATAAACGCACCGATGAATGGGGCGGCAATATTGAAAATAGAATGCGACTTGCTATTGAAACCATTAAAGCGGTACGTGAAAAAGTCGGTGAGAAGTTTATTATTATCTTCCGTTTGTCTATGTTGGACCTTGTTGAAGGCGGCAATAGCTGGGAAGATGTCGTTACCATGGCAAAAGCGGTTGAAAAAGCCGGTGCTACTTTGATAAATACAGGCATAGGTTGGCATGAAGCACGAGTTCCTACCATTGTCACCTCTGTACCAAGAGCAGCTTTTACTTGGGTAACAGAGCGAATGAAACAAGAAGTCTCCATTCCGTTAATTACCACAAACCGAATCAATACCCCTGAAGTCGCTGAAAAAATCCTTTCAGAAGGCCAAGCAGATATGGTCTCAATGGCGAGACCTTTTTTAGCTGATGCTGATTTTGTCAATAAAGCAGCGGCGAATAAGTCAGACGAGATCAATACGTGTATTGGTTGTAACCAAGCCTGTCTTGATCATGTGTTTCAACAAAAACGTGCTTCATGTTTGGTCAATCCAATGGCGTGTTATGAAACAGAGTTGGTGTTGGAGAAAACGGATAAGACTAAAAAATTAGCAGTTATTGGTGCAGGCCCTGCTGGTTTAGCATTTAGTGTTTATGCGGCGCAGCGCGGTCATCAAGTTGAGCTCTTTGATAAAATTGGAGAGATTGGTGGTCAATTTAATGTGGCTAAGCAAGTGCCAGGTAAAGAAGAGTTTTACGAAACCTTGCGTTACTTTACTAAACAACTAAGTTTGCACGATGTCAAAGTCCACCTAAATAATGAGCAAAGTGCCGATAGTCTACTTGCAGCTGGCTTTGATGAAGTCGTGCTAGCAACGGGAATTAAACCAAGAAAATTAGACATTGATGGCTTAGATGCTGGCTTTGCTAGTAATAAAGTACTCACTTACTTACAGGTACTTCGTGATAAAGTTAACGTTGGTAGTAAAGTAGCTATTATTGGTGCTGGCGGTATTGGTTTTGATGTGGCAACTTACTTGTCTGAAAAATCATTAACGAATGATCCCGAAGCTTGGCTTAAAAACTGGGGCGTAGATAAAAACTATCAGCAAGCAGGTGCTTTACTTGATAAAGGCGAATTACCTGTACATCAGAAAACACGAGATATTACCTTAATTCAACGTAAAACCTCAAAAGTAGGTAAAGGCTTAGGTAAAACATCGGGCTGGGTTCACAGAGCTAACTTGGTTAAACAAGGCGTTGATATGGTTGCTGGGGCAACGTATAAGTCAATCAATGAGCAAGGCTTAGTGATTGAAGTCGCAGGTAAAGAGCAACTTATTGAAGCTGATAATATTATTATTTGTGCTGGCCAAGAGTCAAACCGTGACTTACAACAAGCACTAGCTGAAGGCGGAGTACCGGTTCATCTTATTGGTGGTGCTAATGTTGCAGCAGAGCTTGATGCAAAGCGTGCTATTCGTCAAGCTGCAGAGCTAGCTGTGCAGATTTAGCTACATTTACTGCTGTTCTGTGCTAATCAAGGGAGTTAACCGAAGAAAAAGCCTATATTTCTTCGGTTTATTATTGATATACTGCGGTGAATTAATCTTTTTAGATAGAAAATAGTGCAAGAAATAATTGTTGATGGTGGTGATATTGAGTTTTTTACCACCCCTAAAGAATACAAGCAGCAACTGCTAGCACTCATTGAGTGCGCGCGTCACCGCATCTTCATTACCGCGTTATATTTACAAGACGATGAGGCAGGAAGAGAGATCCTTCATGCTTTATATCAAGCAAAAGCAAACTTTCCTGAGTTAGAAGTTAATATCTTTGTTGATTATAACCGTGGCCAACGCGGTTTAATTGGTGAGAAAGCGAGTATGGGCAACCGTGAGCTTTATTTGAAGCTTGCACAAGATTACCCACAGACTATAAATATTTACGGTGTTGCTGTTAAACGCAAAGAAGTGTTCGGTGTATTACACCTTAAAGGCATGGTTTTTGATGATAAGCTTTTTTATACCGGAGCCAGTATCAACGACATCTACCTGCACCAAGGTGAGCGATACCGCTTAGATCGTTACTGCACCATCACGAGTACTCCCTTAGCCGATAGCTTTTGTCAGTACTTGACTGAGACTTTTATTGATTCTGAGCTTGCACCACTGCTAAATCAGCAAGCACTACCTGATGCCATTGAGCAAAAGAAAATTTTAGCGGCACTAAAACTGCAATTAAAAAAATCTCAATACCAGGTGACTCCACAAGCTGGGGGAAATGAAACAAAACTTGTTTCAGATAAAAGCTTTATTACCCCTTTAGTTGGCTTTGGCAGAAGAAAAAACCAATTAAACCAGAAGACTAGGCAATTAGTACAAGGTGCCCAAGAGTCTATTGTATTATTTACTCCGTACTTTAATTTACCGCATTCACTTGCTCGCGATGTTATCAAAGCATTAAAACGTGGTGTAAATATTACTGTGGTTGTTGGTGATAAAACCGCAAATGATTTCTTTATCAGTAAAGAAGAAGACTTTAGCACTATAGGTATTATTCCTTATTTATATGAAATGCTGCTGAAGCGTTTTGTTAAACGCTACCAAAACTTTATAGATAAAGGTCTATTAAATATTCACTTATGGAAAGATGGTGATAATAGCTTTCATTTAAAAGGCTTACGTATTGATGAACGCTTTCATTTGATAACCGGCAGTAATTTAAACCCGAGAGCATGGGCGCTTGATCTTGAAAATGGTTTATTGGTGGATGACTCAGCTAAAAACTTTTTAAAAGTTACCAATGATGAATTAGTCGGGATCCTAGTGAATACTAATAAGGTGACTCACTTTACCGATATTGAATCAGTCGCGGATTACCCTGAAAAGCCGCAAAAACTACTGAAAAAAATTCGTATTGCTCAAATTGATAGAGTGTTAAAGCGGTTCTTATAAGTAATACTTGAAAAGTGCAGATTAAAAGGACTTTTTAGCCTGCACTCTAATTTCAAAGCTATTAATATTAGGGTTTTCGCTTTGCGGAAAAGCAAAGTCTATATGAATAATAGGGTGATTACCGCCAGAGTGTGGCGAATGTAACCTTAATCCTAAGCCAACAGAGCCAAGCCAACCACTCTCAATATTCTGCACCGTTGATTTACCAGAGGTTCGTCCTGCATCAGCAAAGGCGACACCCGCTAAATCAAATAACTTGAACAGGTTAATTTCAGGGTAATACCTTAACTCAGTCGTTACTTTTATGCTGTTCTCTCCATGTTGATACTGCAGTGGAAATCCGCGTAAACCATTATTACCGCCCAAAGTTACCGGTCGGTCTAAATATTGGTTTTGGCTTACAACATTCACATTGCTCAAATAATAACCCCACCGTTTGTTTATTTGATAAAAATACTCACCCGTTAATTGAACGAGCATGCGGCTATCTCTATGCTCATATATGTCGTTATTGAGTTTAAAGTCGAGTAAAAGCAAAGCACTATCATGAATATTAAAGCCTTTTTTAACGCGTAAATTCCATAATAGCCAAGCAGAGTTTTCTTTATTGCCATTAGCAACCCCTAAACTAGAGTTAAGCTGCCAGCCGTGATTAAAATCTTCAATTTGTGTTATCAGGTGCACATTGGTAAGTTTTCTGAAATCTTTTTCCATGTACTCAAAAGCTACCCAAGGGTAAAGAGAGTTTCGATCTTCAGGGATAACATCGGTTAATGGCTGGTCGATTTCATCAATATCGACAGTTGAAAAAATATGTTTGTCTTGAGTAATACCAAAACGATATCGCAACAAACGGCTATCATTATTAAAGTCTAACCAAGCATAATTAGCTTCTTTGTAACTAATTACATGTCCATAAATGCTTTGGTTTTGGCCATTTTGAAAGATGGTATCGTTACGTGATTCTTCATTGAAACCTAAGGTATATGCACTTTTTGTATGAAATCCTGCAAACACTTTGTTTAGGAATAAACTACGCTGTTGACCATCATCATTGTCAGCAAACCTTAATTTCACATGAGTATTTTGCTTTTGATACAAGGGTATAGTTGCTGATAGTTTGTAGCCTGAACGTTGGGTGTTTCGGTACGACTCTATTTCTGTGTCTATACCAAGCCCGAGTAGGTTGCGCTCTTTGATGCCAAAACTGTAAGTGTTGATACCGCCTTTACGGCCAAAACTGATAGTTGGCATTAAAGACCAATTATCCCACGTGGTAACCGTTATGTTTTCAACGTCTTCATCACTGGTGACTTTTGCATCCCTAAGAAATTTTCTACTACGTAAGTGCCGTTCTAACTCAGCCATGTCGGCGAAGGTTTTAGAGCATTTTTTAATAAAGAAGTTCGCTTCATTTTCTAAAGTGACTATTTTAGTATCGATATGAATGGCATTTGCCCAGCGATGTAAAAAGATAATGCCGTCTTCAGTTTCATCAAAAATGGTTTGCGGTTTAAATATTATATTTGGCTGTTGTTGTGTGCATTGCTCTAATGAGGGGGTATTATTTTTACTGTCGACTGAACTTAGCGCTGCGCCATTTTCAGACGCTACTACTTGTTCAGTAGCAAGTGAGGAAGGGGAAAAAAGGCTTAACAGTAGGCTTGCCACAAAAATGATTAGTAGCTGACAGTTGGTGTTATCTCGCCAACAGCGTGAGATATTACTTTGGGGACTTGGCGATATAATTTTATATTTTGTTATTTTTGTTAGAACTTCTAATAAATACAGCGTCGCGTTCCTTCGTTAATAGTTATTAAGTAATCTGAGTTTGGATCACATGTGACGGTATTACTTACTTAACTATAGCGCTAACTGATTCTTTCAGCACAATTTATTTAGATAAAATTGAGGCTAATCAAACCCCAACCTTACCTATGAGCTTGTTAACTTCAGGCTCTATTTTGCTTTTTTTAGACTTTCAATTTTTTTCTGTTTGGCTTGCTCAACCATTGTTCTAACTTGGCTGAGTAGTAATTTAGCATCGTAAACAATGCCATCTTTGACCGTGTAATTTACTCCGCCTGCTCGCACTGGTTTATTATTGTCGTCTAAGCGAAAGTGCCCAGTACCATAAAGCACTTTAAAATTACGTAATGGGTTTTCATTTACGATGACTAAGTCTGCTTTTTTACCGACGCGAATTGAACCTATTTCATCATCCATCCCTAATGCTTCTGCGCCATTGATGGTGGCTGCTTGAATAACTTCTAAAGCATTAAAGCCAGCTTCCCTTAATAACTCTAACTCCCTAATATAGCTAAAGCCGTAAATCTTGAAGATGTAACCTGAGTCTGAGCCAACTGTGACACGACCACCATGGTTTTTATAATCATTAATAAAGCTCATCCATTGTTGGTAATTTTTCTTCCAAGCAATTTCATCATCCGTGGTCCAATCAAACCAGTAAGAGCCATGGGCGTTACGGTTAGGTTGGAAAAACTCCCATAACGTTGGTAGGGTGTAGTCTTTGTGCCAATCAGCATTCATATCACGCATTAAATCGCGGTTTGCTTCATAAATGGTAAAGGTAGGGTTTAGAGTAAAGTCTAAGCTGAGTAATTCATCACGAACACTTAACCACTTATCACTATTTTTCTTTGCCGCTTGCTGCCAAAGGCGACCCGCTTCAGCAAACCTGTGTTGTTCATTGTTATAGTTGTATTCTGGCGAGTAGTTTTGAATATGTTGATGTTCAAATAGCGCTTCTGGTAAACCATACCAATGCTCCATCGTTGTCAGCCCTAAGCGAGCAGAATCAAGTACATTCATATTGGTTACATCAAGTTGAGCATGATGCATCATGCTACCTAAGCCTTGCTTTTTAGCTTCGTTAAGCGCCGCGGTCATAATTTCAGGAGTAGAGCCAAAGAATTTAATACCTTTTGCGCCTTTTTTCGGGATTGATTTTACCCATTTTTGCGCTTGTTTTGCCGTAGTGATTTTTTCATCAAGACCTAAACCAAATACAAAGTAGGGTAGGATACGCGGTGCGGCAATCGTATTTTTTTCACTGCGCTTAACATGCTCCATTATCCAATCTATGCCGTTAAAACTCCCCGGCTCACGTACAGTGGTTATGCCATGTGCTAGCCATAATTTAAATACGTATTCAGCTGGAATGTTATCAGCACTACCACCGATATGAGCATGCATATCAATAAAGCCGGGTAATACATATTGACCCTCAATATTAATTTCTTTGTCACCCTTTTGAGCGACAGGTCTGCGTGAGAGCTTGATTGGCACGCCGGGATTACCAACATTGACAATGTTCACAATGCGATCGTTTTCTATGACAATATCCATTGGCCCGCGAGCTGGAGCACCTTCTCCACTAATAACAATGCCACCGCGCAAAATAAGGCGTTTATAAGGGCCTTCACCGGTTGTACGCTCTGGCGCTTTGGCATCTCCCGAGGCGAAACTTGGTGTGGCGCTGATTAAGGCTACTGTTAAGCTGATGAGAAAGCAGCTGATAAACTTACTAGGTGAGGATAAAGACTTATTCATATATTTATCTCTAAGGTTTTTGTATTGAGTTAAGGTACTATACCTTATAATTAAAAGTAATATCAGCAGCGTTTATCAAGCTTTGCTGAGGTTTATAACACCATATAGGTTCATTATGTTTAGTGAAAAAATAACACCACACTTTAGCGATACCGATGCTTTAGGGCACATTAATAACACCAAGCCACCCGTCTGGTTTGAAGGTGGTCGAGCGCCTATTTTTAGATTTTTCACTCCCGATTTAGATCCTAAAAAGTGGCAGCTTATTATTGCTAAAATTGAAGTGTCATATCATGGGCAGTTGTTTTATGGACAAGATATTGAGATAAAAACCTACATCAGCCGTATAGGTGGCGCTTCGTTTGACGTTTATCAAGAGCTTTGGCAACACGGTGAAAAATGTGTTTCTGGCACTGCTGCTATGGTGAATTTTGATTACCAAACACAAAAATCTAAAGCCATTACTGATGATATTCGAGCAAAATTAACAGAGCACTTGATTAATCTTGATTAGCAATTGGTCTTGGAGCTTTAGTGAAAGCATTTACTAAAATGAATAAATGCCAAGTGAGAACAAGCAATTAGTCATGGTTAAAACTAGTGATAATTACCTAGTGAAATTGTTTTGCTAAAAGTGAGTTTTTGCAAAATAAAATAAATATGCTTTTTAACGAAAAAGCACTCGAATTTAATCGCCGCTCACTATAGAATTACTCCCCTTAAACTAAATATCAAAAGATGAACTTTCTTGAAAAAGAATAGTGTTTCTTAATCGCTCAATTAATAGGACATTTTCATGGCAGGTGTAAATAAAGTAATCATAGTAGGTAACTTAGGTAAAGATCCTGAGGTACGTTTTATGCCAAATGGTGGTGCAGTCGCTAATATCACTGTAGCAACGTCAGATTCATGGAAAGACAAGCAAACAGGTGAGCAAAAAGAAAAAACTGAATGGCACCGTGTGGTAATGTTTGGCAAGCTTGCAGAAGTGGCTGGCGAATATCTGAAAAAAGGCTCAAAAGTTTACCTTGAAGGACAATTACAAACACGTAAGTGGACGAATCAACAAGGTCAAGACCAATATACTACCGAGATTGTATTACAAGGCTTTAACGGCGTAATGCAAATGCTTGATGGCCGTGGTCAAAGTGGCGGTCAGCAAGCTGGTGGCTTCTCTAACCAAGGTCAGCAGCAAGGTCAGCAACAAGGTGGCTTCCAACAGCAAGGTCAGCAACAAGGTGGTTTTGCACAACAAGCACCAGCTCAACAAGGCGGTTTTGCACAAAAGCCTGCTCAACAGCAAGGTGGTTTTGCTCAGAAACCTGCTCAACAATCAGGTGGTTTCTCTGGACAACAACAAGCGCCAGCTCAACAGCAAGGTGGCTTTGCTCAACAAGGTCAACAACAGGGCGGTTTTGCTAACCAAGCTCAGCAACAACAAGCTCCTAAGGTAAACCCGCAAGAGCCATCAATTGATTTTGATGATGATATTCCCTTCTAGATCCTGATTTTTTAGAAAGACACCTTAAAGTAAATTATATAAGACCTCGTTAATACGGGGTTTTTTTTGTTTTTTTACAATAGCCTTGTAACTGAGATTAATAACCTTATATCATTAGCTACCTAAACGGAGTATTTATTTTATGTGGCGTAAATTAACAGTCATGTTATTTTTGATGATATTAGCTCAAGCAGCTAATGCTTCGTCGATCGCTAAAGTAAATTCTCATAGCTTTGAAAAAAACTCAATTAAGCAGTTATCAATCTCCTTAAGTGAACAGCTTTTGGCATCGAGTGCTGATAACGATGAGTCGGAAGATTTATTTAACCTGCCAAGGTTAACTCGAATTAGCCCATCGATTTTTTCTGCAGAGGTTCAAACCACAGCTAACTATGTTTTAGTGATTGAGTTTTTTAAAAGTAAACTCAATGCCGCCATGTTTAAACTGTTAAGTAACCCGCCTGAGGTGAGTCTTTGGTTTGAGCAATTAAGTCATAGTAGTAACTCTTCGCGACTTTCCGGCTGGAAAGATGGCAACCTCTTGTATTCGGCTCGCACCACGTACCACAGTTAATTCATCCCTTGGCAGCATATCAATAGCGTCGCTATTTTTTATTACTGCAAAAAATCCAATGTTACCTTTTTAATACTGATGCTAGTTATCAGTTACTTGCTGTGCTTGCTCTAAAGCTGATTGCTTTGGCGGAGCGGGCAAGTGTATATGTAGAGATTTTATGATGAATTCAAGAACAACTCAGTCTGTTAAACAGGCTAAATGGCAAAATATTGTCATCATTTTCATATTGTTATTTATGATTATTAGCGCTTTACCCAACTTATATCCTGATAAGGCCAGTATTCACCTAGTCAATAATGAAGCCCAAACCGAGCAAACTTCACCTCATCACATTAACCGCTTGTTAGCAGAGCATAATATTAGCGTTGATGAGATCAACGTATCAGCCAAGCAAATCATTATTAGCTTAACCAATAAAGCGGAGCAAAACAGCGCTGAAAAGCTGTTAAAAAATGAGTTTGGCCAAGATTACTTTGTTGGCGGTTTACTTAACAATGATGCCCCTGCTTGGCTGAAGTCACTAGAGGGGAAGCCGATTAAGCTAGGCTTAGATTTAAGTGGCGGCGTGCTGTTTGTGCTTGATGTAGGTACAGAACAAGCATTGTCAGAAAGACTGAAAAGTATTGCCCTTGAAGTTAAATCGTTAGCCATTGAGCAGCGCATTCGCTTGAGCGCAACGGCATCGAAAAACAGTCATACAATCCTCGTTAACTTTTCATCTGCTCAGCAAGCGGGTCAAGCGGCATTAATGAGTAAGATTAGTAAGAATTACCCTGAGCTTAGCCAGAAAAAAGTCACAGATAAGCAATTTATCTTTAGTTATTCAGAAGCTGAGCAGGTTAAATATCGCCAAGAAACTATGAAGCAAACATTAAAAACCATGCGCGGCAGAATAGAAGAGCTAGGTATTACTGAAGCGGTTACCCAAAAGCAAGGCAAGAACAGAATACGTATTGAATTACCCGGTGTTCACAACCCCGAAGAAGCGAAAAGAATTATTGGTGCCACGGCATCCCTTGATTTTTATCAACTAGCAGAAAACTCAAAAGCTATTGGCACTATCAGAATGACCGACGAAAGTGGTAGAAAATTGACCCTGAATAGTCAGGTTGTTTTCTCTGGCAGTAGCATCAAAAATGCTCGGGCAGGACAAGATCAAATGAGCATGCCGCTGGTAAACCTTACCTTAGACAGTGTTGGCGGTAAAAAAATGTCGTCATTTTCTAAAAAGAATATCGGCAAGCCAATGGTCACCGTTTTTTCAGAATATTACCGTGATGCTAACGATGAAATGACCAAGAAAAGCAAAGTGATTAATGTTGCCACAATTCAGCAGCACCTTGGCGCTCAATTTAGTATTACCAATATGGATAGTAGCGAAGCTGCACAAGAATTGGCTTTATTACTAAGAGCCGGCTCGTTAACCGCGCCTGTCACCATCGTCAAGCAACGCACTATTGAGGCTACCTTAGGAGTAGATAATATCGATAACGGTATTAAAGCACTGAGTATTGGCATTGCCGTTACTTTGGTGTTTATGGCGCTTTGGTATCGTTCTCTTGGCTTAATTGCCAATGTCGCTTTAGCGTTAAACTTAATTAGTTTGCTTGGGCTGATGTCACTGTTACCAGGGGCAGTGCTGACACTGCCGGGGATTGCTGGTTTGGTGTTAACTGTTGGTATGGCGGTTGATACTAATGTACTTATTTTCGAACGAATAAAGGAGGAATTAAAGCGAGGACGAACAGTACTTTTAGCTGTAGAAAGTGGCTACAAAGGTGCTTTTTCAACGATTTTAGATGCCAACATCACCACAATGATCACAGGTATTATTTTATATTCTATTGGCTATGGCCCAGTGAAAGGTTTCGCGCTTATTTTATGTTTAGGCATTTTAACCAGTATGTTCACCGGTGTCTTTGTATCTAAAGCACTGACTAATTTAGCAATTCGCGGAAACAAAGCACAATTACTTGGAGTTAAGTTATGAGTTATTTGATATCAAAGCAAAGCAATATGCTCAGTAAGTTTCGTTTGTTTAGCTTTTACTTAGCGGCAGTGGTTATTGTATTTTCCCTATTAGGTCTTTTCACTAATGGCCTTAACCTGGCATTAGATTTTACTGGTGGTTATTTAACGGAGTTTTCAACTGAAAAGTCGATAAAACATAATGAGATGGAAGCATTGTTGGCTTCTTATCTACCCGACTCTTTTAAATTAACTGCTGCTGACAATGGTACTTATTGGAGCGTTCAGCAAGCGGATAATGACGTTAGCTTGAAAGGTAAAGCTTGGTTAACTGATTTTGCCCAACAAAGTGGTCTGAGTATCGCACCACAAGATGCTATTTATATTGGTAGCCAAGTAGGAGAGGAATTAATAAACCAAGGCGGGTTAGCCTTATTAACCTCGATGATAGTGATTTTACTTTACTTATCTTTTAGGTTCGAGTGGCGCTTAGCGGCAGGCTCGGTGATTGCGCTTTTTCATGATGTCATTATTGTACTGGGCATTTTTGCTTGGTTTGACATTCCCTTTGATTTAACTATTTTGGCCAGTTTGTTAGCCATTATTGGTTACTCATTAAATGACTCGATTATTGTCGGTGATAAGATAAGAGAAATCATGAAGCGAAAAGCGTCAGGGCAAAACACTAATAATGCTGAACATGATGAAACGCTTGGGGATATTGATAGCATGATTAATTTGGCAATCAAGTCGACTTTTGTGCGTACCTTAATTACCTCAGGTACCACGCTAGCAACTATCATGGCTATTTGGTTTTTTGCCGGTGAATCATTAGCGGGCTTTGCTATTGCACTTTTCTCTGGTGTTTTAGTGGGGACGCTTTCCTCTATTGCTATTTCGGCAACGGTACCACAAATGCTTGGTTTAACTGCTGATTTCTATAATAAAAAGGAACAGGAGCTTTGCCAATTACCTTAATTTAATGACATAGCCTTTATTGTAAAAGGTATCTGAATAAATCAGATGCCTTTTCTCGTTGTTGCTAGGAGTTCATTATTGTTTATTACAACTCAGCTTTAACATCCATTATGTCACCTTAAAAGGGGTTACTCTTTTTAAGTTTTATATGGAAATAGAGTAACAAGTTTATGAGTCGTATAAAGAATATTGACCTATTTAGCTAAATATCAATTAGTAGTTAACAGTCAGATATCTGAAATGCAGTTTAGCTAACTCTATTTATTACGGTTCATATCAGAGATGAAATAAAGGCGAGCACAAGCTTAATGCCAGTCAGTTAACAACTGACTGGCGTTTTTTATTGGGATATTTACTAGGTTTGGGTTTAATACACCGAGGATAAGCTCGCTCACGCTTTATTGGTAATATGTGATGTTCTACTTGAT
>Ga0105348_1000967_pt1 | contig 20192 bp, 15 predicted proteins | sample EN8Hudsemesocosm_2_FD_83504 | JGI IMG/M metagenome (GOLD analysis project Ga0105348, IMG submission 83504) | Methane-oxidizing microbial communities from mesocosms in the Hudson Canyon - EN8C Hudson Canyon | ecosystem: Environmental > Aquatic > Marine > Cold seeps | place: Hudson Canyon... | reverse complement strand
GTTTCAAGTGATGGGGCCGTCTGATGACGACGAGAAGACTATTGTCCGCCCTTCAGCCTTACAGCAAAAATCAAAATTCACGGCTGAAGCCAAGAAAGCCGCCCCCAAGCCTAAGCCTCAACCTCAAATCAAAACCGGCAAGGCGCGACCAAACTCCTTAGGTAATCGCCCTGGTGAGGAACCGGTCGAGGAAAAATCTTCTTGGGGTTATGTTGTCTTCGGTTTTGTAACAACACTGATCATAATCGGTGCAGCGCTATATTGGTCAGACTTACTTAAATAGGTATTCCGACAACAAGGAAGTAGTCCAACCGGGCTGATTTACCCGAGAAATAGTTGGTATGCCTGATTTTCGGTTTCATCCGAGTAGGTAAAACCAAGCTCATTAAGGTAGGTATTAATTTCCTTTTTCTCATGAGGGGGTACCTGAACGCCCACTAGTACACGACCATAGGCCGCCCCATGGTTTCGATAATGAAACATGGAAATATTCCAACGATGACCTAGCTTGGTTAAAAAACGCATTAAGGCACCAGGTCGTTCCGGAAACTCAAAACGATATACAACTTCATTTTCTACAGTAGGTGCATGCCCACCCACCATATGACGAATGTGAAGCTTCGCCGTTTCATTCTCCGTCATATCCACTACTGAATATCCTTTGTCCCTGAGCTTTTCTACAAAAGCTGAACGATCATCGGACTGTGGTGATACTTGCACGCCCACAAATACCTGTGCCTCAGTATCGTGACTATAACGATAATTAAACTCGGTTATATTCCGCTTACCAATGGCACCGCAGAATGCTTTAAAACTGCCTGGTCTTTCCGGTACCGTCACCACAAGAACAGCTTCTCGCCCCTCACCTAACTCTGAACGCTCCGAGATGTGACGCAAACGATCAAAATTCACATTAGCACCACTATTGATGGCCACCAAATTCTTATCAGTTAATCCCTCACGTTCCACATACTTTTTGAGCCCTGCCAAGGACAAAGCACCTGCCGGCTCTGTAACTGATCGGGTATCATCGAAAATATCTTTGATCGCTGCACAGATCTCATCGGTGTTAACCGTTATAACGCCATCCACATATTCTTTCGCAACTTTAAACGTCTCCTTGCCAATTTGAGCTACAGCAACACCGTCCGCAAAAATACCCACCTGAGGTAACTTCACTCGACGCTTAGCCGCCATCGCCGCAGCTAAGCAAGCAGACTCCTCAGACTCAACGCCAATCACTTTGACTTCTGGTCGTAGATATTTCACATATGCAGCAACCCCAGCAATAAGCCCACCACCACCAACAGGAACAAAAATCGCTTCTAGCGGCCCGGTATGCTGGCGAAAAATTTCCATGGCGACAGTGCCCTGTCCAGCAATAACATCGGGATCATCGTAGGGATGAATATAGACCAAACCTTTTTCCACCACTAAGGTTTGCGAGTACTCGAACGCCTCATCAAACGTATCACCCACTAAAACAACCTTGGCACCACGTGCTTTCACAGAGGCTACTTTTATATCTGGTGTAGTCTTAGGCATAACAATCGTCGCTTTAACACCCAAAGCTGTAGCCGCAAGCGCTACACCCTGAGCATGATTACCCGCAGAGGCAGCTACCACACCACAGGCCTTCTGCTCAGGCGTAAGCTGGACCATCTTGTTATAAGCGCCACGGATTTTGAACGAAAATACTGGCTGCAAGTCTTCCCGCTTTATCAATACCGTATTATTAAACCGCTGCGATAAAAAGTGCGCCTCATGTAATGGCGTCTCAACAGCCACATCATAGACCTGCGCTGTTAAAATCTTTTTCACATAGGATTGCAACATCCGAAGTACCTTTTATATCAGCAGAAAATCAATATCGAATCACATGATAGCAGGCCCCGTTATCACGTCTACAATTGTCAAGATAAGAGTCGTATAATACGCGCCCGTTGACCCCACCAATTCTGAGACGATAACCCACAAGACTGCCCTTATGACCTTAGATGCACAAACACAAGATGAATTAAAAAAGTCGACAGCAAAAGCTGCGCTCGAATACATTAAGCCACATCTGGAAGAAAACACTATTCTCGGCATTGGCACCGGCTCCACCGCCAACTGCTTTATCGATGCATTAGCTGAGGTTAAACAGCTCTTTGACGGGGCAGTATCAAGCTCAGAAGCATCTGCCGAACGTCTAAAGCAACATGGCATCCCCGTTTATGAACTAAATACGGTAAGCAGCCTCGAGTTCTACATCGATGGAGCGGATGAAGCGAACGAAAAGCTGGAGTTGATTAAAGGCGGCGGGGGCGCTCATACCCGCGAAAAGATAGTTGCCGCTGTCGCCAAAACATTTATCTGCATTGCTGATGAATCAAAAAAAGTCGACCAACTCGGAGCGTTCCCACTCCCCGTGGAAGTCATTCCAATGGCACGTAGCTATGTAGCACGAGAAATCGTTAAGCTAGGCGGTGACCCAGTTTATCGTGAAGGATTCACCACGGATAACGGCAATATCATTTTAGACATTTTTAATATGGAAATTTCATCGCCGCTAAAACTGGAACAGCAACTCAACCAGTTGACCGGCGTGGTAACCAATGGATTATTTGCACTAAGACCAGCTGATGTTTTATTGCTAGGCACTAGCAAGGGTGTAAATACGATTAAAGCTAACGACTAGTATTTCAACTCTAACGCCACACCTAATAACAAATGCTATGCGGGTTCAGCTAGAACCCGCGCTTCTGTGCGGATGATCAGAACCAACCTTCAATAAGCACCAATGCTACAGCTCCTCATATCGCCCTTTGTTCATAGCACCTTACTGTCGATCGACAGCACATCACCTAACGATAACTGAAGCTCATCACCTTTATGCAAAGGCCCGACTCCAGCAGGCGTACCCGTCAATACAACATCACCTGGCATTAAGGTAAAGTGGTTTGATATATATTGAATCAACGAAACCACAGTCCATAACATCTGCGATGTATTACCCTGCTGTCTCACCGCTCCATTAATAGCTAACTGAATATCCTGATCCATTAAATCTGCAATGGCACTCGGAGCAACAAATTTAGATAACGGGCAAGCGCCATCAAAAGATTTTGCAATCTCCCACGGGTGTCCTTTTTCTTTTAACTGAGCTTGTAAGCCTCGCAAGGTTAAATCCAGCCCAATTCCCAAACCAGTGATAGCATTACTTGCGTCGTTAACGGATACTTTAGTTAAAGGTGCTCCAATAAGAACGGAAAGCTCTACCTCATGATGACATTCACCTTGATCACTCGGAATGGAAAAGCCTGATTCCAGGGATACAATTGCTGTGGCAGGCTTAATAAACAATATAGGCTTCGAGGGTACTGGATTATTTAACTCTTTAGCATGATCGGCATAGTTTCGACCAATACAAACAACCTTCCCTGGCTGCAGATCAATTTCAGTTCCGTTAATTAGTTGGTGCTGATAATTCGACATATACCTACTTAAACTACAAGTTAGATCAACTTACCAGGATTCATAACACCTTTAGGATCAAACACTTTCTTCATCGCCCGCATATAATCTAGCTCTACTTCTGTACGGGTATAATTCAAGAAAGGCTTCTTAATCATACCGACACCATGCTCTGCGGAAATACTGCCTCCATACTCTTTCACAGCTTCATAGACCCACTGACTCACATTTTTGCACTTATCCAAAAACTCTTCTTTAGAAATTTCATTCGGCTTTAATATATTGAGGTGCATATTGCCGTCGCCAATATGTCCGAACCATACTATTTCAAAGTCTGGATAATTTTTCTGTACGATATCATCCACCTTTTGCACAAACTCAGGTACTTTGGAGATGGTTACTGAAATATCGTTTTTGTAGGGCATGTAGGGCGCTATGCTCTCACTAATACGTTCCCGCAATTGCCATAAATTTTCTAATTGAGCAGAACTCTGACTTATCACGCCGTCCAACACCCAACCTTGTTCCATGCAATACTCAAACAGCTTCATCACATCATCTTGAGTTCTGTCAGAAACACCTTCAAATTCTATGAGAGTATAAAACGGAGCTTCGGTATCAAAAGGCTTCGCAACACCGTGAGCCAAAACATGTCCCAGAGCAATGTCGGAAAAGAATTCAAACGCTGTCAGATCAATATCTTTTTGGAAGGCGTGCAACACTTTCATCACGGCAGCAAAATCAGGCACACCCAGCACTAGCACCGATAAATCTTTGGGCTGACGGGTTAGCTGAATATTAGCCTCAACTACTATGCCCAAGGTACCTTCAGATCCAATAAAGAGATGACGAAAATCATAACCAGTCGCATTTTTTATGAGGCCATGATTCAAATCCAGAATATCGCCCTTCCCAGTAACCACTTTTAAACCAGTTACCCAGTTTCTGGTCATGCCATAGCGAATAACCTTAATTCCGCCCGCATTAGTGCCAACATTACCGCCGATTTGGCTAGACCCTGCAGAGGCAAAATCTACGGGATAAAACAGTGATTTCTCTTCCGCGAACTGCTGTAACTGCTCAGTAATAACACCCGCCTGCACATGCACGCTACGATCCAGTTCATTGAAATCCAGGACCTGATTCATCAGGTCCATAGCAACCACGATTTCCCCGTAAGCAGCTACAGCACCACCACTCAAACCGGTACGACCACCAGAAGGGACTACGGCTAAATTTTGCTCATTGGCAAATTTCACCACAGCCTGAACCTGCTCTACACTTTTGGGCAATACGATGGCTAGCGGCTTGGGATCATGAACTTTTGTCCAATCTTTGCCATAAGCCTCCAAATCGTCCACAGCAGTTTTCACCTGATTCGGCGTTAGTAGTGCTTTCAGCTGTTCAATATTCTGATCGTTCGACATATTAATCCTGATATTTCAATGAGTTAACCAGGCGACTAAAACCCTTCAACCCTACCTATTCAAAGGCCCGCATTCTACCCTATTAAAGACGCACTAACACGACGCATTCCAAGATGTCTGTGGTATTATACGCAGCTTTCTCGCGACCCTGAGCTTGCTGCTTTTGCTATTTAATCGATAGTTTGTAAGCATCTAGCGCTCCACTGAGTAGGAAATAGGGTTGCTCGGTTCGTGTATCAGGAAATAGTAAAACCATGGCAAAGACGTCTCTCGATAAAGACAAAATCAAACTTGTATTGCTTGAAGGTGTTCACCAATCAGCAGTGGATACCTTAAAGCAAGCTGGATATACCAACATTGATTATGTAACCACTGCACTGCCAAACGAAGAGCTTAAAGAAAGATTGAAAGATGCCCATTTCGTTGGCATCCGCTCTCGCACGCAGCTAACCGCAGAAGTCTTCGATGCGGCACCAAAACTCATTGCTGTGGGTTGTTTTTGTATTGGCACAAATCAGGTAGACCTAAGCGCTGCGCTTGAACGTGGTATTGCCGTTTTCAACGCGCCTTATTCTAATACCCGAAGCGTTGCCGAACTTGTTATCGCTGAAGCCATTCTTCTGTTGCGCGGTATCCCAGAAAAGAACGCTAGAGCACACCGTGGCGACTGGAAAAAATCAGCCACTAATTCCTATGAAATACGTGGCAAAATCCTGGGCATCATTGGTTACGGTAGCATTGGTACCCAGCTCAGCGTTATCGCTGAATCTCTCGGTATGCGGGTAATTTTCTACGACACTGTCACAAAATTACCTCTTGGTAACGCATCACAAGTTGGCTCACTAAAAGAGCTGCTAGAAAGCGCAGACATAGTAAGCCTTCACGTACCTGAGAGCCCCAGCACTAAGGACATGATTGGCAAAAAAGAACTTAGCCAAATGAAGGAAAACAGCATACTTATTAACGCTGCCCGCGGTACCGTTATTGATATTCCTGCATTATGCGAAACACTTAAGAGCAAAAAACTGTTGGGTGCAGCCATTGATGTATTCCCAATAGAACCACGCTCTAATAACGATGAGTTTCTGTCTCCATTACGTGAATTCGACAACGTAATTCTATCGCCACACGTTGGCGGCAGCACAATGGAAGCACAGGAAAATATTGGCATGGAAGTCGGCGAAAAACTGGCCAAGTATAGTGATACTGGGACCACCATTACTTCCGTAAACTTCCCTGAAGTCGCATTACCAGCTCACCCAGGCGTTCACCGAATTCTGCATATTCACGAGAATGTTCCTGGCATGCTTTCAAAGATCAATAATAATTTCTCAGAAAATAACATCAATATCTGTGGTCAGTATCTGCAAACCAATGATAAGGTAGGTTATGTAGTCATTGATGTTCAAGCCGATGCTAGTGAGCTCGCGTTACAAAAACTGCAAGAAATTGAAGGCACCATACGCGCAAGAGTTTTGTTCTAGCACTTTATTCTTCGCGGCAACGGACATTGGATCTGGATCTTCTTGGAATGATTCAGATCCAATATCACAGCTCAGCGGCAAAACAACAGCCTGGTGAGAATGAAAGACTCCGAAAATAAAAAATCTGAGCAGCAACACAAACGAAAACGCTCTGACAAAGACAGACGTAAACTCGATATATACCGCTACCTTGACCAAGATGAAGTCGATACGCTAAGACCTAATCGTCGTCGTACCCACCGCCGCGAAAAACTACCTTACGTTCCCAAGAAAAAAGGCTCCATCCAGATTGAGCATATTTCTCACGAGGCAACCATCTGTCCTTTCGATCGTACCAAACATGAGCATTAATTAATCAAAATAGATTTATTGGCGCATGATCATTCACAATTTCAAACTTAATTGCTTGAAAATCCAACAAATTGCTTTAAATTGGTTCACCAGTATCAGGAACTAACAGCAACAGCAGGAGATAATGGGGAATTATGCAAACTCATTCCAACAAGCGTTCTGGCCAAGACCGCAGAAGGCTCGACATGTATTCCCACTTGGACGAGACCACCCTATCTCAAATGCGCCCAAATAGACGCTTAAATCATCGCCGCCTCGGCATTCCCTACCAGTTAATACGAAAGGAAAGCCTACCCATTGAAGTTATTAATATCAGCGATGTCATGAGAAAAAGTACCGACACACTCAGAAAGGTCGGTTAGAAACCAAAAATCTTAGCACGCATTTAAAAGATGCAACAAAGCAAAGAAGCCTGCTATCGCAGGCTTCCTCGCATCCGGGTAACCTTTTCTTGTAATTTAGTGGCCGTGACTTCCACCGCGGCTATAGCAGTGCCGGCCTTTAATTCAACCTTTGACCAGAACCGTTGCGGCAATTTTGACATTGCTTTGCCATCACTGTGACTAAAAAAACTACCCCACAAACCACCCAAGGATAACGGCACAACGGGCACTGGTGTGCGCTCAAGAATCTTTTCAATGCCACCTTTAAACTCGTTAATTTCACCATCAGACGTCAGTTTGCCTTCTGGGAAAATACCAACCACCTCACCACCTTCCAGCTCTTGGGCAATTTTATTAAACGCCTCCTCGAAAGCTTCAGGATTTTCCTTTCGCCCTGCAATAGGAATTGCTTTCCCGGTGCGGAAAATAAAGTTCAACACCGGCATACGGTAGATGGGTTCATATGTCACAAATCGAATAGGACGTCGACAAGCACCACCTATGATTAACGCATCAACAAAACTCACGTGGTTACACACCACCACGCAAGGACCTTCATCGGGAATATTATCCAGCCCTTCATGCTTTACGCGATACATAGTGTGGGTTAATACCCAGATAAGAAAACGCATAACAAACTCTGGCACCACCGTAAAGATATAGACAGAAACCACGACATTTAGCACTGCAACTGCAAAAAAGAACTGGGGAATTGATAGATCAAAAACACCCAACAGTAATATTGCCACTAATGCAGACGCCACCATAAATAAGGCATTCAATACATTATTTGCAGCAATAACACGTGCCCGATATTTTTCTTCCGTACGACTTTGTACCATAGCGTACAAGGGCACGATAAAGAAGCCACCAAACACTCCAATCAAAACCAAATCCCATAATACACGCAGAGCACCGGGCTGCTGCAAATATTGCGACAAGGTCAACAACTCAGAACCAGCATAAGGCTCATACGCAAAGACTAAGTCAAAGGCAAAAATACTAATTCCTATTGCACCCAGCGGAACTAAACCTAACTCTACCTTTCTCCCAGATAATTTCTCACACAACAAGGAACCGAAACCAATACCAATGGAAAACATAGCCAACAATAAAGTCACCACACTTTCCTGACCACCGAGATAGTGCTTTGCATAATTGGGAAATTGCGCTAAATAAGCGGAACCTAGAAACCAAAACCAAGAAATACCCATAATTGATAAAAACACGGATCTTTCTTTCTGCGCAACTTTCAGAATATTCCAAGTTTCTGAAATAGGATTCCAATTAATTGTTTGATCTTGGGCCACACTAGGCGCATCAGGAATTTTTAGGCTGACTAACCAACCACATACAGCAATTCCTACTACAACAATAGACACCCAAGTATTGGCATTCTCAAGCTGCACCAACAAACCACCAGCTATGGTACCTAATAATATGGCAACAAAAGTCCCCATTTCAACCAACGCATTACCGCCCACCAACTCTTCTGACTTTAAATGTTGAGGCATAATAGAGTATTTAACGGGACCGAAAAAAGTTGACTGCGTACCCATTAAAAACAGCAATAACATCAGCCCCTCAATACTATCAAAATAGAAAGCAACAGAAGCTAATAACATGATGCCAATTTCGAGTAATTTCACCCAGCGAATTAGTTGTGACTTTTCATACTTATCCGCCAAATTACCTGCCGTCGCCGAGAAGATAAAAAATGGCAAAATAAATAAGCCTGCGGCCAAATTCACCAACACATCACTACTAGCACTTAACGTTCTTGCTGCCTGAAAAGCAATGATTAAGACCAGCGCATTTTTATAAACATTGTCATTAAAGGCACCTAAGAATTGCGTCCAAAAAAATGGCGCAAAACGAGTTTTTTTCAGCAGACTAAACTGCCCTTCTGGATCCGGATGAGACACTGCACTCTCCTTGTGAAATCTAATTTAGATATTGATCAAATAGTTTCAGCAATCTTTTTCGAATTGCTATTTCTTCATTGGCCAGGTGATGACGGCCTCTAGGTAAATAGTGTACCTGAGGTCGGTCGAATTTCTCTAGGATCATAGGTATATTATGACGCCACTCCACCGTTCCATCCTGCTGCCCTTGTATAATGACAGGAGAAAGAGAGCTACCAGGAGAAAATTCAAACAACTGAATCCAGCGATCCATAGCACCGACCCAACTCAGCGGTAAGCTGCGGCACTGCAATGGATCTTTGTGACGTAAAAAATCCAGAAAATCAAAATCATGAGAGTTTTCTGTAAAGACTCGATTAATCTTTTTCACAAAATACTTGAGCATATGATATAGAATTTTTCCTCGCCACCAATCTCTTGGCCGAATCAATGGCGCCAACAAAATCATTTTATCAAAAGGGCAAGTTTCTTTGGTAAACCGACGATTTATAACATAATCCATGACTATAGCTCCGCCTGTTGATTGCGCAATCACATGACGGGGCTCATTAAGATATTTACTAACCTTCGTTATGCAACGATCAAGTACATCAACATAATGTTCAAACTCATGAATTACGCCGGTCTCACCACTGGACAGACCATGACCAGGTAAATCATAAGTGATAACCGAATATTGTCGCTCCACACAGTAACGAATGATGTGATGGTACAGCCCCACATGATCATGATAGCCATGTAACACAAACACAACTCCACGGCTCTCGGTCTTCGTTGGATAGTAGTGATGCGTTGCTATGTCATAGCCAGCCGCTGAAAACTTACCAAAACGATGCCCAACATCAGCAATCTGGCTTTCTAAATCAAGATGATAAAATCGAAAATATTTCTGCTCAGCCAAAGACGGCTCTGGCTCCGATCGAAAATCAATCGGCTTCATCTCACGCCTAATACGATCAACGTCGAAAGATAGCTTCATTGTTTTTGCGTTACTATCAAATCAACCACCACCCAACAAGCTTCTATCGAACAAGTCACCAACAAGGGCCTTCACTCTATTATAGATAATAAAAAAGGCGACCCTAGGGTCGCCTTCCAAGTGTAATGTAAGCAGTGCCTCACCGCATCTCGATGGCGGTCCGGCAGCTCCTTGTATTACAACGCCTATCAGTTCACTTTTGCATCAAGCTCCCCACTCAAATAACGCTCAAACATAACCTCAAGGTTCATCGGCTTAATCTTGCTAGCATTACCAGCAGCACCAAAAGCCTCGTAGCGCGCCACACAAAGATCTTTCATCGCCGTAGTGGCTTGAGCCAAATATTTACGCGGATCAAACTCTGCTTTGTTTTCGTTCATAAAACGACGTATTGCTCCGGTAGAAGCCAGCCTTAGATCAGTATCAATATTTACCTTGCGCACACCATGCTTGATACCCTCCTGTATTTCTTCCACAGGCACACCATAGGTTTCAGGGATAGCACCGCCATTATCATTAATCACCGCCAACCATTCCTGTGGTACAGAGGAAGATCCGTGCATCACTAAGTGAGTGCTTGGGATACGCCGGTGAATAGCTTTAATCTGCTCAATTGCCAATACATCGCCAGTAGGTGGCCGGGTAAACTTATAGGCTCCATGACTTGTTCCGATTGCAATCGCCAACGCATCAACACCCGTCTTAGAAACAAAGTCTGCGGCTTCTTCGGGATCTGTCAGCATCTGGGAGTGATCCAAAATACCTTCAGCACCAATACCATCCTCTTCACCAGCCATCCCTGTTTCCAAAGAACCAAGACAACCAAGCTCACCCTCTACCGATACACCGCAAGCATGCGCCATATCAACAGTCTGTTTAGTAACACGAACATTGTAGTCATAGTCGGCTGGGGTTTTGCCGTCTTCACCCAAGGAGCCATCCATCATCACCGAGCTAAAACCCAGCTGGATAGAACGCTGACAAATCGCAGGAGAAGTACCGTGATCCTGGTGCATAACGACAGGAATATGAGGCCATTCTTCAATAGCGGCCAAGATCAAATGGCGTAAGAAAGGTGCCCCAGCATACTTACGCGCACCCGCTGAAGCCTGCACGATAACCGGGCTATCAGTTTGATCAGCAGCTTCCATAATGGCGCGCATCTGCTCAAGATTATTTACATTATAGGCTGGTACGCCATATCCAAATTCAGCCGCGTGATCTAGCACTTGACGCATACTTACTAAAGCCATAACTATCCCCTTCCTTATCCTATCTATATTCTAAACGTTCTGGGGTCAGACCCACTGGGTCTGACCCCGACCCTCAAACTATTTATTACTTTGCGCGCTCTTCTAACATAGCAACAGCAGGTAGTGTTTTTCCTTCAACAAACTCCAAGAAGGCACCGCCACCTGTAGAAATGTAGGAAACCTTATCGGTAATATCGTATTTATCCACAGCTGCCAAGGTATCACCGCCACCAGCTATCGAAAACGCATCACTTTCAGCGATTGCCATCGATACCGACTTAGTGCCTTCGCCAAACTGATCAAACTCAAATACACCAACAGGGCCATTCCAAATAATGGTCTTCGCTTCCTGCAGAATACCACCTAAAGCGTCAGCAGAAGCGGGCCCTATATCCATAATCATTTCATCATCAGTAACATCAGCTGCATTTTTTATAACTGCTTCAGCTGATTCTGAAAACTCTGTACCCACAACAACATCCGTAGGAATAGGAATATCGGTTTTCCCCATCAAGGTTTTTGCTTTGTCTACCAGATCAGCTTCGTACAGTGACTTACCCACTGGTTTACCATCTGCGGCCAAAAAGGTATTCGCAATACCACCACCAACAATCAGCTGATCAGCGATTTTCGAAAGCGACTCAAGCACTGTCAGCTTTGTAGAAACCTTGGAACCACCCACAATTGCCACCAGAGGACGCGCAGGATTATCAAGCGCACTCGCTAACGCTTTCAACTCTGCTGACAACAAAGGACCCGCACAAGCAACGGGCGCAAACTTTGCCACACCATGAGTCGAGGCCTGCGCTCGGTGAGCGGTACCAAAAGCATCCATCACGTAAATATCACATAGTGAAGCATAAGCTTTTGACAGGACTTCATCGTCTTTCTTTTCGCCTTTATTAAAACGAACATTTTCTAACAAAACCAGTTCACCATCATTTATATCAAGACCGTTCTGCCAATCGTGTATAACAGGTACATCACGACCTAACAAACCGGCCAAATGTTCGGCAACAGGTTTCATGGAAAATTCGTCTGCGTATTCCCCCTCTGTAGGGCGACCAAGGTGAGACATCAAAATAACCTTGGCTCCAGCGTCAATCGCCTGCTTGATAGTAGGCAATGCGGCACGAATTCGTGCATCACTGGATACCTTTCCTTCTTTTACCGGCACATTTAGATCTTCACGAATCAATACTCGCTTGCCAGCAAGATCGAGGTCAGACATTTTAATCACAGACATGAACTTACCTTTTTACCTTCATTAAAACTAATCAATTGCATTAACGCTAACACCCTTAAAGTCAAAGGGGGCAAGGCGCCTTACTACTAAATCACTGCTTCATTAACGTATGGGCGACATCTAACATCCGGTTAGCAAACCCCCACTCATTATCAAACCAAACAAAAACCTTAACCAAACCACCATTTACTGCACGTGTTTGCGTACCATCAACGACAGCAGAACGAGCATCATGGTTAAAGTCACAAGAAACATGAGGCTCTTCGGTATAGCCCAACACAGAACTCATATTTCCATCAGCCGCTTCTTTCAGCACTGCATTAACGTCAGCGGCTGACACCGGCTGTTTAAGCTGAACGGTTAGATCTATAACCGATACATTGTGGGTAGGAACCCGCATATGCACCGCTTCGAACTTACCTTGAAACTTTGGCAACACACGCTCAATGCCTTTTGCCAACTCGGTATCCACCGGAATAATTGACTGTCCCGCACTACGAGTCCGACGCAAATCAGAAGGTGCTGTTTGCGCTCCATTATATAAATGGTAACCATCGATAACCGCCTGATCATTCATCGCTGAATGGATCGTGGTTATCATGCCGTGCTCAATGCCAAAGTTTTTATCAAGCAAGTCAATGATAGGCACACAGCAATTTGAGGTGCATGAAGCCGCAGAAACAATCTTATGCCCTGCCTTCAACGCACCTTCATTCACACCGCAAACAATGGTGGCATCAACCTCCACATCTGCCGGCTGCGAAAAAATCACCTTCTTGGCACCAGCATCAATATGTCCTTGAGCAGCAGCACGGGTTTTTATTGCCCCACTACACTCCATCACCACATCAACACCTAACTCAGCCCACGGCAAATGTGCAGGATTCGATTCGCTAAAAAATTGAATCGCGGCATTTTGTATATTCAAATGATCACCGCTCACTTCCACATCAAAAGGAAAGCGGCCATGGGTTGTATCAAATTGCGTGAGATAAGCTGCCGTATTAATATCGGCCAGTTCATTAATGGCAACGACTTCAAAATCATTACGATACTCAGACTCATAGAGCGCACGCAAAACGCAACGCCCTATTCGCCCATAACCATTAATCGCCAGTTTTATCATTCGCGGATTTAACTACTTAACCTTTAAATTAGCCATCAAGGCTCATTAATCTTCGAGTAACTCGGAAACCGTCTCTACAACATTTTCCACGGTAAAACCAAACTCTTGCAGCAGATCCGCGATAGGTGCAGATTCACCAAAGGTAGTCATCCCAATTACTCTCCCCTCAAGGCCCACATATTTCCACCAGAAATCTTGGTGCCCAGCTTCTATAGCCACACGTGATCCCACCTCGATCGGTAACACCTGCTGCTTGTAAGCCGCATCTTGCTGTTCAAATACTTCAGCCGAAGGCATAGATACCACGCGCACTTTCTTACCCTGCTCAACCAACTGATTGGCAGATTCTATCGCTAACGACACTTCTGAACCGGTAGCAATCAAAATCGCATCTGGGGAACCATCGCTATCTTGCAAAATATAAGCACCCTTAGCGACATTAGCTAACTGCTCATTATCACGGGCTTGATGAGGCAAACCTTGTCGAGAAAAAATCAATGAAGACGGACCATCATTTCTCTCTACAGCAGCCTTCCATGCAACGGCAGATTCAACGGCATCACAAGGACGCCATACCTGCATGTTTGGCGTAACACGCAAACTCGTTAATTGCTCAACGGGCTGGTGTGTCGGGCCATCTTCGCCCAAGCCAATTGAATCGTGGGTGTAAACAAAAATACTTGGCTGCTTCATTAATGCCGCCATACGCACCGCATTGCGCGCATATTCCATAAACATAAGGAAGGTTGCGCCATAGGGTTTAAAACCACCGTGCAAAACAACACCGTTCATTATGGCTGACATGCCAAATTCACGCACACCGTAATAGACATAGTTACCAGTGGCATCATCTTTAGTGATGCCTTTACAACCACTCCATAGGGTTAAATTCGAGCCCGCTAAATCAGCAGAACCACCCAATAATTCAGGCAACATAGGGCCATAGGTATTCAAGCAATTCTGTGACGCTTTACGACTGGCAATGCTTTCGCCTTTTTCTTGCAACTCAGCAATATACTGCTCAGCTTTGGCGGTAAAGTCAGCAGGTAATTCACCCTTAAGACGACGCTCATATTCGGCTGCCAACTCAGGGTAGGCATTTTTATAAGCTGAGAAACGTTGCTGCCATTCAGCTTCTAACTGCTGACCACGCTCATTAGCATTCCACTCTTGTGAAATATCACCAGGAATATCGAAAGCCCCATGAGTCCACCCCAACTTCTCACGAGTCAGTGCAATCTCTTCATCACCGAGTGGGGCACCATGGCATTCCTCTTTGCCTTCTTTATTAGGTGAACCAAAACCAATCACTGTTTTGCAGCAAATCAATGTTGGTTGTTCGGTATTAGCCTGTGCGGCCTCAATGGCAGCTTTAATCTGTTCAGAATCATGACCATCAACAGCAGGAATCACATGCCAGCCATAAGCTTCAAAACGGGCCACAGTATCGTCGGTGAACCAACCTTCAACCTCACCATCAATGGAAATACCGTTGTCATCATAGAAAGCAACTAATTTGCCCAAGCCTAGTGTGCCCGCTAAAGAACACACCTCATGGGAGATACCTTCCATCATGCAGCCATCACCAAGAAATACGTAAGAATGGTGATCAACGATCTCATGGCCATCACGGTTAAATTGCGCAGCTAAGGTCTTCTCCGCCAGAGCCATACCTACTGCATTAGCGACACCCTGTCCTAATGGACCCGTAGTCGTTTCCACGCCAGGCGCATAACCATACTCTGGGTGCCCCGGGGTTTTGGAATGAAGCTGACGAAAGCTTTTCAGATCATCAATGCTAAGATCATAGCCCGCCAAATGCAGCAGAGAATAGAGCAGCATAGAGCCATGGCCGTTGGAAAGCACAAATCGATCACGATCAACCCACTCTGGGTTAGCAGGGTTGTGCTTTAGGAAATCATTCCACAGTACTTCTGCTATATCAGCCATGCCCATTGGTGCACCGGGGTGACCACTTTTTGCTTTTTGGACTGCATCCATACTTAACGCACGAATGGCATTAGCTAACTCTCTACGCGAAGGCATTGATTATCTCCTGAGATTGAGCTCCAGGCTCAATAATGGTCTGACCCCAACTAAGTGCTGGGCAAGAAAAAAAGGGCCGCTATTTTCTCGCACATATCGCACGGCGGCAAATGCCTTTACGATCTTTATTGCCCCTAATGACCACTTTTTTGATACACAAGCCCGATAAAAGACAAAAAATCCCGATCTTGCGCTATTCATCGTCAGGAATAAGCGCCCATCAATCTATATCAAAATATTTTTATATAGATATTGATTCACTCCAACCCCCTTGATAGAGTTAGCCACCCTGAAAATACCCTTATTAGCAACTATCACCAACAGGACACCTTTTGCAGGATTTCGTGGACACAACACTCGATACGGCCCAGATCGCAGCCTGGAATAAGGCTAGCGCCGATCCCTTGCGCCTGAGCATCCTGCAAGTACTGCACGACAGCTCCTTTGGGGTATTAGAGCTGTGCGAAATCTTCGAAATAGCGCAGCCCGCTATGAGCCATCACTTGAAGCTGCTGGCTAAAGCGGGTTTGGTCACCACTAGGCGCGAAGGTAACTCCATTTTTTACCGCCGAGCTCTAAGACCTAGCCAAGATCCCCTGAACGAGATTCAGCTTGCGTTATTTCGTACTATCGATCTGGCAGAAATGAGTTCAAGCATTCAAGCCCGTCTACATGCAATTTACGCTGAACGAGCTGAACGCTCTCAAGCTTTCTTTGCCAAGAACGCCAACAAATTCCACGAACAGCAGGATCTTATCGCCAACTTTGATCAGTATCAGGATGCCCTTAAAGATATATTGCAGAGCCTAGTATTCAGTAATGTGGGAACCGCAACAGAGATTGGCCCTGGTGAAGGCCAGTTTCTAGAAAACCTGAGTCAACAATTCACCAAGGTTATCGCCATCGATAATTCTGAAGAGATGCTGCAAAAAGCACAGTGCTTTGCTAATCAAACAACGCTGACGAATATCGAATTTATTCACGGTGAAATTCAGGCTCTGCAAACACGAGAACCTGTACAGCTTATCGTTGCTAACATGGTGCTTCACCATATCGCTGCACCTGCAGACTTTTTCTCCGCAGCCAGTAAGCAACTGAGCAAAGACGGCATTCTTTTGATCACTGATTTGTGTGCTCACGACCAAGCTTGGGCGCAAACTAGCTGTGGCGATGTATGGCTAGGCTTCCAAAGTGATGATTTAACCGCGTGGGCAGAACATGCAGGCCTTTACGATGGCCATAAATTATTTCTAGCACTACGCAATGGTTTCCAGATTCAAGTACGACTATTTCATAAAAAGACGCTTCTCGATAAAGCGCTAACAGATAGAACACGACAAGAACACCAAGTAAGTACCCTTATTAACTAATGTAATTTAATTAACCAATTAATTTTTAACGAAGGACGATAAACACATGAGCGAATATTCACTCTTCACCTCTGAATCTGTTTCAGAAGGCCATCCTGATAAAATGGCAGATCAAATCTCTGATGCCATTGTGGATGCCATTATTAATGAAGATCCTAACTCCCGAATTGCCGTAGAAACTATGGTAAAAACTGGCATGGCCGTTATTGCGGGTGAAGTTCGCACCGACACTTATATCGACCTGGAAGATCTTGTCCGTGATGTAATTATAGACATTGGCTACAACAGTTCTGATGTTGGCTTCGATGGCGCGTCTTGTGCTGTATTAAATGCCATCGGCAAACAATCAGCGGATATCGCCATGGGCGTTGATGAAGCCGATAACAAAGATCTTGGTGCCGGAGACCAGGGCTTGATGTTCGGTTACGCCACCAATGAAACCGACGTATTAATGCCTGCGCCAATTCATTACGCACACCGTTTAGTTCAGCGCCAAGCGCACTTGCGTAAAGAAGGGGTTTTACCTTGGTTGCGTCCTGACGCGAAAAGCCAGCTGACTATGCGCTACGAAAACGGTAAGCCGGTTGCCGTTGATGCGGTTGTTCTTTCAACACAGCACAATCCAGACGTTAGCCAAGAAAATATCCGTGAAGCTATCTTAGAAGAAGTGATCAAGCACGAACTGCCTGCTGAATGGCTACATGCTGACACCCAATACCATATCAACCCAACAGGTCAGTTTATTATTGGCGGCCCTGTTGGCGATTGCGGTCTAACCGGTCGTAAAATTATTGTTGATACTTATGGTGGCATGGCTCGTCACGGTGGCGGTGCTTTCTCAGGTAAAGATCCATCAAAGGTTGACCGTTCTGCCGCCTACGCTGGTCGTTACGTCGCTAAAAATATCGTTGCTGCAGGCCTTGCTGATCGTTGTGAAATTCAAGTGTCCTACGCCATTGGTGTTGCTGAGCCTACCTCTATCAGCATTAACACCTTCGGTACTGGCAAAGTTGGCGATGACAAAATTATTGAGTTAGTACGTGAACACTTTGATCTGCGTCCACGCGGTATTATTGAAATGCTTGATTTACTTCGTCCAATTTATCGCGCGACCGCCGCTTACGGTCACTTTGGACGCGAAGAAGAAAATTTCACTTGGGAAAGAACGGATAAGGCTGATGCACTTAAAGCTGCCGTAGGCCTTTAATCTCAGCCACTCAACTATTAATTCGGGGCCAGGCTGTTAAACCTAGCCCCACCTAACGAATAAAAGGACAACACATATGAACGCTACAGCAGAATCTATTAACGGTTTCTCTGACTTTAAAGTTGCTGATATCTCTTTAGCAGAATGGGGCCGTCGCGAAATTGACATTGCGGAAGGTGAAATGCCAGCGTTGATGGCATTACGTCGTAAATACAAAACAAGCCAGCCGCTTAAAGACGCAAAAATCATGGGCTGCATTCATATGACCATTCAAACAGCCGTGCTGATTGAAACCTTGGTGGATCTGGGCGCTGACGTTCGCTGGTCTTCTTGTAATATTTTCTCTACCCAAGATCATGCGGCAGCTGCTGTTGCTGCTGCCGGCATTCCTGTATTTGCTTGGAAAGGCGAAACAGAAGAAGAATTCCTATGGTGCATCGAACAAACTATTCTTGCTGAAAAAGAAAGTTCAAATGTATGGGACGCCAACATCATCCTTGATGACGGTGGTGACCTGACAGAAATGGTTCATAATAAATACCCTGACCTGCTAAACGACATTCACGGTATTTCTGAAGAAACTACTACCGGTGTACACCGTTTGTTAGAAATGCTGGAAAAAGGTGAACTAAAAGTTCCAGCTATCAATGTAAATGACGCAGTTACTAAATCTAAAAATGACAACAAATACGGCTGCCGCCATAGTTTGAACGATGCGATCAAGCGTGGAACTGATCACTTGTTAGCAGGTAAAAAAGCGTTGGTTATAGGTTACGGTGACGTTGGTAAAGGTTCTGCCGCATCCCTAAGCCAAGAAGGCATGATTGTTAAAGTCACCGAAATAGATCCAATCTGCGCGATGCAAGCTTGCATGGACGGCTATGAAGTCGTGTCACCTTATCTAAACGGTGTTAACACGGGCAAACTAGAAGACATCAATACTACTTTGTTACAAAACACTGATTTAATCGTTACTACTACGGGTAACATTAATGTGTGTGACAAAAACATGTTACAAGCACTTAAGTCCCGCGCTGTAGTTTGTAACATCGGCCACTTTGATAATGAAATCGATACACAATTTATGCGTGACACCTGGGAGTGGTTAGAAGTTAAACCTCAAGTACACAAACTTTTCCGTAATAAAGCAGAAAATGACCACTTGATTCTTCTTTCCGAAGGCCGCTTGGTAAACCTTGGTAATGCGACTGGTCACCCATCACGTATTATGGATGGTTCTTTTGCTAACCAGGTACTGGCGCAAATTTACTTGTATGACGCTAAATTCGCCGACCTTCCTGCTACAGAAAAAACTGACAATCTTTACGTAAAAGTTTTACCGAAGAAGCTAGACGAAGAAGTGGCAAAAGACATGGTTGAAGGTTTTGGTGGCGTCATCACTAAAATGACAGACGACCAAGCCAAATACATCAATGTACCACTTGACGGCCCTTATAAGCCTGAAAGCTACAAATACTAAATAGTACTGAGGGAGGGTAATAACCCTCCCTCATACTTTTGAATTAACACGAGAACACTATGCAAGCACAAAGTGATTTCAAAAAACGTTTTAGCTTTGAATTTTTCCCAGCAAAAACAGAAAAAGGCGAAGAAAAACTAAAGGGCGTACATGCAGAACTTTGCACCTACAATCCAGACTTTTTCTCAGTAACCTATGGTGCAGGTGGTTCAACACGTGACCGCACGTTAAACACCATATTGGATCTTAGCAAAGCGAATAAAATACCTGTTGCCCCACACCTCTCGTGTATTGGTGATAGCAAAGAGCAACTAGCTGAACTACTACAACTCTATCGAAACAATGGCGTAAACCGTATCGTTGCGTTACGCGGCGACCTACCTTCAGGAATGGGCGCCTCCTCGGGAGAGTTTCACTACGCCAATGAATTGGTTGAATTTATTAAAGCAGAGCACAGCG
>Ga0105348_1000965_pt1 | contig 20254 bp, 18 predicted proteins | sample EN8Hudsemesocosm_2_FD_83504 | JGI IMG/M metagenome (GOLD analysis project Ga0105348, IMG submission 83504) | Methane-oxidizing microbial communities from mesocosms in the Hudson Canyon - EN8C Hudson Canyon | ecosystem: Environmental > Aquatic > Marine > Cold seeps | place: Hudson Canyon... | reverse complement strand
CCAAATTCAGAGAGCTTCTTCCTATCGGACCCATGGCAGGTTGATACGGCTGATGAGAATGGTATAAGAAATCTGGTAAATGATGGTGATGAAGATATTGATGGTGATTTTTATATTAATGTCTTGGATCAGGATAATGATGATACTGGGATACTTGATCCTCATTCTGACCTCTCAGAGGGCGGGGATGGTATTTTAGATGGTATAGAGGTTCTTTTGTTGTCATCTGACCCAGCTCTGATAGATACAGATGAAGACGGAGTATCAGACGATAAGGAAATGAATGGAGCCATTGACCCACTCCTAAAAGTTGGCCCAATTATTTGCCGGATAGAAAATGCTGAAGCAGATACCAGTTGTTTCAATTCCGAGATTGGATTTACAGAGATAGACAATCCTTGTCTATCAAGTGAAGTGAGACTCGCCAATATTGCGGGTGTAGATTACTGTTTCACACTTGACTTTAAGTCATTACCGAGTACTGAAGATAGCGATAACGATGGCGTTTTAGACGGAGTTGATTCCTATGCTTTAGATGAAAGTTGCTTTAATTTAAATGATGGCTTCACTGATAACGAAACAAGTAAGCAACAATGCTTCGCATCATGGATGGTTGATCAGGGTGATATTAAGCAAATTGAATCTGTGCAGTGGCAGGACAGCTCGCTGGATGACCAATCTCAAATAGCATTTTTTACTAAGGGTTGGGATAAGGTTGTTCGTTTTGATACTAGCAATGATCAGTATCTGCCTTTAATTTTAAGTTCAGCAAGTGCTGACTTAATAAGAATTGCCTACTCTCCATTAGATAATCGTTTATATCTAGCCTATGAAGATGGTTTGATAAGATATTTTGATTTAGAAAGTGGTGATACGTTTGACTTGGTTCAAAATGTCAGGGGTTCGGAGACAGAGCTTGAAACGATTGTTGTTGCTGGAACGAGCTTGATTGTTCAGTTGAGAACGACTGACACAAACGAATATCGTCATAAAATCTATGATGCTTCCGGTCAGGAAGTTGCTTCTACCCTTTCAGGGGCATTAGATTTTAATCTTAATAATGCTTTGTGGGATAAAGAAACATTACGCTTATATGGTTTTAAACAGTTACCAAATCAAAGTGCTATTAGTGATGTTGGTTTTGTAAATATTGATACTGCTACAAGTAAATTTAATGGCGCTATTGTTTATTCTCAAAGCTTAGCTTCTGAAGATGATTTAAGTGGACCGCTCACACTATCGCAAAATGGTCAGTTTATATACTTAGGCTCCGGGCAAAAACGTTTAGCGGACCTAAGTGATGCTGCCGAGCCTGTACTGAATAAATCATTTAAGGGGACGACATACAGTAAATTTAGTGAATTAATAGAACTGGGAGACCACTTTATAAGTGTGGTGGATGTAGTTACTGAAACTAATCCAATTGAGCCAAACTCTAGAGATGGCATATTCATTGAAGACGTAACTGTCTTAAATGATGCAGACTTTGTAAATAATACATATGTAAAATCTGTTTCAAATAACGAACAAATACTCAAACTTGTACCATTTATTGATGATGGTAATACTGAGCTTGCATTTGTCAGTCAGGGCGCAAACATTATCAGCATTGAGCGTCTTGGCTTACGCGATAAAGATAATGATGGTATGACGGGTATTTACGAGGATTTCTATGGTCTGAATGATAATGATGCTGAAGACCGGTTTACTGACCCAGATAGTGATTTCTTAACTAATATTGAAGAATATAACTATGCAACAGATCCTTTGAAAGAAGATACGGACGGTGATACGTGGGATGATCATTATGAGGTTAATAATGGTACTGACCCATTAGATTCAACGGTTTTCTAGGTGGCTGTATCTAGGTGAAAAAAGGGCATCATGCCCTTTTTATTTGTTTAAATGAGTTGTTAAAACAAATCTTCAATCGACAAATAACGCTCGCCTGTATCATAGTTGAAAGTGAGTACGCGACTACCTGCTGGCATCTCTGCTTCTTTCTTCTTAATTGCTGCAAGGCTCGCACCCGTTGAGATACCGACAAAAATACCTTCTTTTAATGCACATTGACGCGCCATTTCAAAGGATTCTTCTTCGTCCACCAAGATGGAACCTGTTAAAATGTCGGTATTTAGCACCATTGGAATAAAACCAGCGCCAATACCTTGTAAACGATGTAAACCTTTTTCGCCGCCACTGATAACGGGCGATTTACTAGGCTCAACAGCAAGTGTCTGTAGTTTTGGGAAGGTCTCGCTTAAAACTTCAGCACAACCTGTTATATGTCCGCCGGTACCTACACCAGTGATGAAATAGTCTAAACCTTCAGGGAAGTCAGTTAGTATTTCCTGAGCGGTAGTACTCCGGTGTATATCAACGTTAGCCGAGTTCTCGAATTGCTGCGGCATCCAGCTATTGCTGTGTTCTTCTAATAATTCTAGTGCTTTATTGATGCTGCCCATCATGCCTTTTTCTTTGGGAGTAAGTATTAATTCTGCTCCAAGCGCTTTTAGGTATTTACGGCGCTCGATACTCATTGATTCGGGCATTGTGAGAATTAATCTGTAGCCTTTAACTGCTGCCGCCATTGCCAGCGCGATACCGGTGTTACCCGAGGTTGGTTCAATAATGACGGTGTCTTTGTTAATGATGTTTTGTTTTTCAGCGGTCTCAAGCATGGCAAGGCCGATTCGGTCTTTAATGCTGCTGCCAGGGTTGAATCGTTCGACTTTCATCCAGACTTCAATGTCGTTACGAAATAAATGATTGATGCGTACATGTGGGGTGTTGCCAATAGTTTGAAGAATATTGTCGAATTTCATAATCACTTCCTTATTTAGTGTATTTATTGTTGTGGGTGTTATTAAAAATTTAACCCATAGGTTAAACTATCGTATTCAAAAAAACGATAAAACATTTAAGGATTAAGTTGTGGAAGTATATGAGGAGCAGGTTCAAGCTGCTGATGGCTTGGTATTAAATTATTATCACTGGGTTCCCGAAAATTCAAAAGCAGCGATTGTGATCTCTCATGGCTGGAGTGAGCATGCAGGTCGTTATCATGCATTGGCTAGATGGTTCGCCGACCAAGGTTATGAAGTGCATGCACTAGACCATCGCGGGCACGGTAAATCAGAAGGCAAGCGTGGTCATGTTGGTCGATGGTTGGATTATGCGCGAGATCTTGAGCAACTTCGTTTATCTTTAGATCAGACACATCAGTATTTATTGGGGCACTCAATGGGCGGGATGATTAGTATTTTACATCTTATAGAGTATCCAAACCGTTTTGCGGCAGTTGCTTTGAGTGGACCTGCTTCAGATGTTTCGATTCCAGTGTCCAAAGTGAAAACATTTTTAGGCAAAACTATGAGCTCTATTTTACCTAAATTGACTCTTATTAATGATATTGATCCCTCGATAGTTTGCTCTGATCCAAAAATTGTAGAAGATTATGTGAATGACCCATACACACATGGGAAAGTCACAGCACGTTGGTTTGATGAATATTTAAAAACCATCGAACGTGTTAAGCAGGATGCCAGCAATATCAAAACACCAGTAGCGATTTGGCATGGGGCAGGGGATGCATTAGTAGAGCCTTGGGTGAGTGAAAATCTATTCCAGAATTTAAAAATGGAGCATAGGCAGCACAAGTTAATTGATGACGTTTTGCATGAAATATTACTTGAACCTAATTGGCTGGAAACGGCTGATGATATTAAATCATGGTTAACACGCTTTTAAGGGTTTAACTTTAGCTTTACGGCTTTTGGTCGCGATGTCTGGCTCATGCATTAAGTTTCATATAAAATGCAGCACTTTCATCCCCAAACCTATCGTTTCTATACGTTATTATAAATAAATAGGTTGTTTTAAATAAGTAGGTTACTTTAAGAATGCTAGAAGTGAATCCCATCGTTCAGAAAATCAAAGGTATGCATGAGCGTTCAAATACGCTTAGGGGGTATCTTTGACTTTGATGTTAAAAAAGAACGTCTTGTCGAAGTAGAAAGAGAGTTAGAAGATCCCACAGTATGGGAGGATCCAGATAATGCACAAACACTGGGTCGTGAACGCTCAAGCCTAGAAGTGATTGTTGAAACAATTGAAACACTGGAATCAGGCTTGAATGATGCGCAAGAGCTCTTGGATATCGCTGTTGAAGATCAAGATGAAGATACAGTTAGTGAAGTTGAAAATGAACTGGCTGGGCTGGAAGAAAAACTAGAAATACTTGAATTCAGGCGTATGTTCTCGGGCGAAATGGATGCTAATAATGCTTTTTTAGACATTCAGTCAGGCTCAGGTGGCACTGAAGCTCAAGATTGGGCAAGTATGATTCTGCGTATGTATTTACGCTGGGGTGAGCAAAAAGGCTTTAAAACAGAATTAGTTGAGTCATCTGCAGGTGATGTTGCAGGTATTAAATGTGCGACGATTCAGTTTAGCGGTGAATATGCGTTTGGCTGGTTGCGAACCGAAACCGGTGTTCATCGATTAGTCAGAAAATCTCCTTTTGATTCAGGCAGCCGTCGTCATACCTCCTTTGCTTCTGTATTTGTTTCACCGGAAATTGATGACAATGTGGACATTGATATCAATCCGGCCGATTTAAGAATTGATACTTATCGTTCAAGTGGGGCTGGTGGACAGCACGTTAATACCACCGATTCTGCTGTTCGAATTACACATGAACCAAGTGGCATCGTAGTACAGTGCCAGAACCAACGTTCCCAGCACCAAAACAAAGATAAAGCCATGCAGCAGTTGCGAGCCAAGCTCTACGAGCAAGAAATGCTCAAGCGTTCAGAAGCATCTCAAGCATTAGAAGATACTAAGTCTGATATCGGGTGGGGTAGCCAGATTCGCTCCTATGTATTGGACTCGTCACGTATTAAAGATCTACGTACCAATGTAGAAACCAGCAACTGTAATGCGGTTTTAGACGGTGATTTGGATCAGTTTATTGAAGCAAGTTTAAAGAAAGGCCTTTAGGAAAAATTTATGTCTGAACAGCAAAATACCCAAAATGAACAGAAACTTGAACAGCAAGAAGACCAAAATAAATTAATAGCCGAGCGACGCGGAAAACTCGTCAAACTGCGAGAAGATTGCAAAGCCAATGGTCATCCAAATGATTTTGATCGTCAGCATAAAGCGGGTGAGCTTCAGGCAGAGTTTGGCGCACTAGATAAAGAGGCCTTAGTTGAGTTAAATAAACCGATTAGCGTGGCAGGGAGAGTGATGCGTCGGGGTGGGCCTTTCTTAGGTTTACAAGATGTATCCGGCTCTATTCAGTGCTATTTAGGTAAGAAACTGCAAAAGCAATCTAAAGCCTGGGAGCACCTGGACTTAGGTGACATTATTGGCGCAAGTGGCTTTTTAAGGAAGTCTGGCAAGGGCGATCTCTATGTAGAAATTGAAGATATTGCTAATCTGCAGATACTAACGAAGTCACTACGGCCTTTACCTGACAAATTCCATGGTTTAGCTGATCAGGAAATCAAATATCGTCAGCGTTATATTGATTTAATCTCTAACGAAGAAACGCGTAACACCTTTATTATTCGCTCTAAAATAGTGACCTGCATTCGTAACTTCTTAACTGAAAGAGAATTTATGGAAGTAGAAACGCCTATGCTTCAGGTAATTCCGGGCGGGGCGACAGCAAAACCATTCGAAACACATCATAATGCACTGGGGATTGATATGTTTTTACGTATTGCGCCTGAGTTGTATCTGAAGCGTTTAGTCGTGGGTGGCTTTGAGCGTGTGTTTGAGATAAACCGTAATTTCCGTAATGAGGGCTTATCAACGCGCCATAATCCTGAGTTTACGATGATAGAGTTCTATCAGGCTTATGCAAACTACCATGACTTGATGAATCTTACAGAAGATATGCTGCGCACCGTTGCTTTAGATGTAATGGGAACAACAGATATTAAAAGTACCGTCAAAGATCGAGACGGCAATATCACTCAGGAAACCTTATACGACTTTAATCAGCCATTTGTGCGGATGACTATGGTCGAAGCTGTACTTAAATACAACCCTGACTTTGATGCAGCTGTATTTGAAGCGCCAGAAGAAAACATTGAAACTCTAAAAGCTTATGCCAAGCAGGTGGGTGTGGCTGATTCAGCTAAACAAGCTGCTTGGGGAGCTGGTAAGTATATTTGTGAAATTTTTGAAGAAACAGCGGAAGAAAAATTAGATCAGCCAACCTTTATTACCGCTTACCCTTGGGAAGTATCACCTTTAGCGCGTCGTAATGATGAAAACCTTTTTGTTACTGATCGTTTTGAGTTTTTCGTTGGAGGAAGAGAGCTTGCTAATGGTTTCTCTGAGCTAAATGATGCTGAAGACCAAAAAGAGCGCTTCCTGAAGCAGGTTGCTGAGAAGGATGCTGGTGATGATGAAGCAATGCATTATGATGCTGATTATATTGCTGCTTTAGAATACGGGATGCCGCCTGCAGCAGGTGAGGGTATTGGTATTGATCGCTTGGTTATGTTGTTTACTGACTCGCCTTCTATCCGGGATGTGATTTTATTTCCACACATGAAGCCTCAAGCATAATTGTTGACAACATGATGATAGATAACGAAAAGCTAGGTAGTTTAAGTGATTCTTGGCAACAAGTGCTTGGGGATCAGTTTGAATTACCTTACCTTAAGGATTTGGGTGCTTTTTTGGGAAGAGAAAAGCAGGCAGGTAAAGTTATTTACCCGCCTGGTGCTGATATGTTCAATGCCTTAAACCATACTCCATTCGAAAAGGTTAAGGTAGTGATTCTTGGGCAAGACCCATACCATGGCCCTCATCAAGCGCACGGTTTTTGTTTTTCGGTTCAGCCTGGTGTGAGTGTTCCCCCTTCGCTGAAAAATATCTATAAAGAATTAAGTTCAGACCTGGGAATGAATATTCCTAATCATGGTTTCCTAAGTACTTGGGCAGATCAAGGAGTGTTGTTGTTGAATGCTGTTCTAAGCGTTGAGCAAGCCAAAGCGGGGGCGCACCAAGGAAAAGGCTGGGAAATCTTTACTGACCGTATTATTCAAGTATTAAATGAACAAAGAGCCGGTATTGTGTTCTTGCTCTGGGGGAGTTACGCGCAGAAGAAAGGTCAGTTTATTGATCGTTCGAAACATTGTGTTATCACAGCCCCTCATCCTTCGCCATTGTCTGCTTACCGTGGTTTTTTTGGTAGTAAGGTATTCTCAAAAACTAATGATTATTTGCAGGCAAGTGGTCAGATTGAGATAAAATGGGCATCTGTTTTAGAATAGACAGATTAGTAAAGGTAGGCGATGCCCACCCTTAGGAGAGTCCTATATAGAGTTGCTAGCCATTCAATAAGGCCATCGCAGCTTCCATTTGCGCTGTTAAATCTTCATCTTCATTAGGGTCTATATTTGGGTCAATGCCCATACGTTTAAAGGCTGAAATATGCTCCCAGTCCATATCAAGATAATGATGCTCGCTACCTAAATAATTCTGTAGCATAGCTACCATTACCAAGTCTGCATAATCGGGTTTGTCACCTGTACGAGTGAAGTTTACGCATTCTTTAGGAACGGGTCTCAGTTCTTCAGGGAAGTCCCATTTTTCCAGGATTTTTTCACCTACAATGGGTTGTAATTCATCAACTAAATTATCCAGCATTACGCTACTGATTTGAACGTCATGGTCTTCTACGTACTTTAGTACCGGTAATGCACCAATGGCATAGATTAAGCCAGCTAAAGTCGCTTGACCGGCAGCAAGGTGGGAGTGCTGTCTGGCTAGTACGTTACAAATTCCTGCAACCTCTGTGCTTCGTTGCCAAGTTGCGCGCATGCGCGTGTCGATCATCTCTGAGGTCGCCTGGAACATTTGTTCCATCACCAAACCGGTTGCTAAGTTGCTGGTGTATTGCATGCCTAAGCGGTTAACCGCCATATTTAGATTGGTGATCTCATTTGCACCACGAAATAAAGGACTATTACTCACTTTTAATAGCCGTGCAGAAAGCGCTGTATCTTTATTGATAACTTCTATCAAGTCAAACAGGCTAGAGTCTTCGTTTTCGGTTATTTCTCGAACGTCTAGAGCAATTTCTGGCAAGGTAGGTAAAACAATTGTGTCATTCTCAATGGCATTGAGTATGTCTTGTTTAATTTTCTGAGCAATATCTGACATGGAAAAAAAACCTCTACTAAATGTATCGCATTAGTTGCTAAAAAATAGTTATAAATAAAATTCTGTTGTTATTAGTTATAGCAGAGGCTTGAAGCTTTTGTGCGCTTTATTTAATGAGCTTTGTATGAATATTGTGAATACATTAATTTATGAACTGTAATTTAGTTCGCTTACCTGAAATGGCGAGGTTTTCTGTTCGTCTAAATACACCGGTAGTTGATTATCAATATAAGAGGTGCTGAGAATAGCTAAAGTTACAGAGCCAGTTTGCTTGCTCCAATGTGAGCGCACGACAGTGCCACATTTTTTACCTTCATCAGAAAAAATATCAGCGCCGGGCTGTGCTGTGTATTTATCTGAAGCGCTGAGTAAAAACATTTTCTTTTTTAATTTACCCAAAAACTTCATGCGCGCAATTATCTCCTGGCCAGTGTAACAACCTTTATTAAAGCTAACAGCGCCTAGATCTTGCAGATTTAAATATTGTAGAATAAATTGATCTTGAGTTTCTGCATAGAGTTCAGGGATACCCAGCTTTGCCTCCATTGCAAACCATGATTCAGTATCGGTGCCTACTTCTGCTTTGTGCTCATTTAACTCTTGGCTCCAAATTTCATACAAAGGCGCATTATTTGATAGCCGAGAGATAAAGTTAGTGCCAATACTCATCTTGTCTTTGGCGTTCTGAGGTAAGTTTGGCTCACTTTTGGAGTCTGCAGTGTAAGCAAAGGCTGAAAACTGCTCCTCAATGCTAATTACGCACTTGAAAAAAACTTTGTATTTGTTGAGCGTTAAGAGAAAAAGTTTAGCTGTACTATTTTCTAAACGTAGTAAAAAGCCATCCTTATAAACAACAATTTTAAATAAACCATACATTCGGCCCTTGGGAGAATTTAGGGTGCCAAATGATAGGTTTTGCCCATTCAAAAGTGATAAATCGCAGCTAAGTTGACCTTGCAGAAACTTCTCTGCATCGCTCCCTTGTACTGAAATAAAAGTATAAGGTAGTGGCGTTAGTAATTGAGTGTCATGATTGATTTTTGATAAAAGTGTGGTATTCATAATAACCTTATTAGAATAGTTCTATTTCTTGTGGTGATGTTTCACCATATTTTGACCAGACTCTAAAACGACGAAAGCTATCTTGGTCTCTTATATTATGCTTGCAGAGTAAAACAATACAGGCTTTGGTTTTATCTTCGGTTATGGAAAAGTTTAAAATACAAAACCAGGGGCTGATGAAACTATTTTTGTGAAGTGTCACGATGCTGGCGTGCTGATTTGAATCAAAAATAGTGAGCGTTTTTTGATACAGCTTAATGCTATGAATTGATTGCTTTAAGTTAAGCAGCGCATAAAGCCTGATATAATAAGCACTGCCTCCCAATATGGCTAAAGATAGTCCAAGGCTAAATGTTACTGGGGTGTTGCGTGTGCCGACTAATAAAATAGCGGCTACGCAGGGGAGTACAATAAAGGCAGAAAGATAAGCTGAAGGTTTAAGCTCAAGCGTAATCTGGTCGAACATGTGCAATAATAATCTTAACTATTCTGGAAATATCGGGGTTTTCTGGCTGACCATTACGCATAAACCAGCTGAAAAGGTCTGGATCTTCACACTCTAAGAGAGTCTCATATCTCGCCTTGTCCTCGTCAGGTAAATCGCGATAAGCTTCTTTAAGAAAAGGAATGAGTATAACATCTAGCTCAAGCATACCACGGCGGCTGTGCCAATATAAACGATTAAATTCGACATTGTCAGTGTTGTTTTCGGAACTGCTTTCAGAATTATCAGGGCTATCATTTTTAATAGTATCGGGCATGAATGAATCCAATCTGCTTTTCAAAAGGACATATTATAAATGAGTGTAGGGGCAGGGCTCAAGGGCGAAACAAAACCATTTAGTTCACCTTGGTACGTTTACATGATTAAAACCAAGTGTAATACCCTATATACAGGTATTACGACAGATGTTACTAGGCGTTTTGACGAACATGTTGAGTGCTTTAAAGGTCTTTCAAATAAGGGGGCAAAATACTTTCGAGGCCGAGAGCCTAAAGCTGTAGTGTACCAGGAAGTTTGTGAAAACAGATCAAGAGCTTCTCAGCGTGAATACCAAATAAAAAAAATGAGCGCCCCTAAAAAAAGAGCGCTTATTAATGTAGATTATTGTTAGCCTAACACTTTGTTTACAACCTTATTTAACTGTTCAGGGTTAAAAGGCTTTACAAAGGGGGTTTAACTTAACGCTTGGGTAAGATGCCTTTTAGCTTATCGCGCATCTCAAGAATAGACTTCTCAGTTGTTTCCCAATCAATACAGGCATCAGTGACTGAAACACCATATTTCAGCTCAGATAAGTCTTTAGGGATCGACTGGTTACCAAAATTCAAGTTGCTTTCAACCATTATTCCAACAATAGATTTATTACCGTCGAGTACTTGATTACTAACATCTTGTATAACTAATGGTTGAAGCGCAGCATCCTTGTTTGAGTTTGCGTGACTGCAATCAACCATAATGTTTTTAGCCAGTTTGGCTTTTTCGAGTTCTTGCTCGCAAATAGCGATGTTAACCGAATCATAATTGGGTTTACCTCCGCCACCACGTAGTACAACGTGTGCATTTGGGTTACCTTTTGTGCGTACAACGGCAACTTGCCCCTCATGATTGATACCTAAAAAACTGTGAGGATGAGCGACAGAATTCAAAGCATTCATAGCGACACCCAAACCACCATCAGTACCATTTTTGAAGCCGATTGCGACAGATAAACCGCTACTCATTTCTCTGTGAGTTTGAGATTCTGTTGTGCGTGCGCCAATAGCAGACCAGGATATGGTGTCTTGTAAGTATTGTGGTGAAATAGGGTCAAGCGCCTCTGTTGCAGTAGGCAAACCTATTTCAGCAATATCTAGTAGCAATTGACGGCCAATGTGCAAACCTTTCTCAATCTCGAATGAATCATTCAAATGCGGGTCATTGATCAGGCCTTTCCAGCCTACAGTAGTACGTGGTTTTTCAAAATAAACACGCATTACTAAATACAAGGTATCATTAACTTTATCGGACAAAGCTTTAAGCTTAAGAGCATACTCTTTTGCAGCTTCGATATCATGGATAGAGCAGGGGCCAATCACAACAAAAATTCGGTTGTCTTTTCGGCTTAAAATATTGTTGATCGTTTCACGACCATCAGTAACCGCTTTCTGGGCTATATCGGATAGCGGGAGTTCTTTTTTTAGTTGTTCTGGGGTGATTAGAACTTCTTGTGATGAAACATTTACATTATCTAGCTTGTTTGTCATTTTTTATACTCATGGAGCCTATTAATATGCGCCCTATGTTGCGACATTAAGGGATTTATTGCAATGATCACGTACATTACTGAATCATAAAAAAATATATATTTACCATCTCACTACTCGATTGATACTACACTGAGACTTAGAGCAAAATTTTGACCTGACAGCCAGGGAAATACTATAGGCTGAATCGCACTATCAATATGGAATAAACATTGAACCATCCAGCCAGTATCACAAATAGTGACTTAATATCTATTCGTGCCATCGCCCAGCAGCTTCGAGTGCCAGACCTGAGCTATCAAATTGTCTCTGCTGGTCAGCTAAATGATGACATACAATCATTTTTTTCTAGCCTCTTTAAAATTATAGGTGAAAACAAATCAAGATCTGTAACAGAAAGTTTATCTATTACATTTAAGCAGCCAGCACGCCCGGCAAGTTTGAATAATCTGGCATTTATGTGTGATCGCATCTTTAGTGTTTGGGGTCGAAAGAACCGACTCTATGATGATATTAATGAAATTTTACTTACCTGGCGGCACCCATTTTTCAAGATATTGCATCAAAGCCAAAATTTAACATGCGTGTCTAAGTTTGTTGCACTTATCGATACCATTACAGCAAATAGCTTGGCTTGGATGCCCCGTCCAGAACGGTCCAAGAAGATATTATTAGATGAACTCAGTCTTATTACCCGCTTTCTTTTTGAAGCATTACACATTGATGAGGCGCTATTAGATCGTTTATATAACCAATGGCAATCCTTTATTAACAAGCAAAGTGACAAAGCAAATAGAGTTATACAGAGGCTTACGGTTTCAGAATCAGCATCATCGTGGGCTCAGTTTTGTGAGGTCTATGCTAAATCATTTCAAAATTCTTTATTTCTAAATCAGGCGGTTACTGCTTCACTTCAGAGTTTTCTGGCGCAGTGCTGGCACAAAGTACTTGCTGGAAATATAAAACAAGAAATTAACCCTCAATTTAGTGATGATATAAAAATACTTACTGCAAAATTAAAATCTGTATTCTGCAAGAAAGGTGAAGCAGCATTTCGTTGGGCTGATGAGTTATTGGATGAATTACAAACAGAGCTATCGCTAAATAATATCAAGGTTTCCGATGAAATCTGGCTGTCTTTAGAGGCAGATCTGGTTTCTATACTTCAGAATAAACCAGTAGCTGAGACGCAATATATACCTTTTGAGATAGAGAGCGGCATAAGTATTGAAATGGAGGCTGAATTGCATGAATTTGTAACGATAGGATGCTGGCTATACTCCCACCATGATTCATTTGAATACCGTCAACAAGTAGTTGCCATTTTTCCTGAAAGTTCTGAGGTGCTGTGTTGTAATTATTTAGGCATTAAAACACAGCGTTATACTTTCAAACATTTATCTGAATCGCTGAAATCAGGCAGTTTGAAACCACTTAAAGTAGAAGAAAGTTTTTTAGATGTATTAAAAAAAGGCAGTACCGGTTTATTGAAAGTTGCATCAACCCAGAAAAAAGCCAGAATAAAAGCGGCAGAAAAGGCCAAGCAAGAAGCTGAAGCACTATTGGCCGAAAAAGAACGTGCTGAAAAAGCAGCCGCGATCAAAGCGAAAGAAATTGCTGAACGAACCAAAAACTTGCTTAAAAAACGTGCAGATAAACAACGCGCAGAACAAGAACGTGACGTTTTGGCCCAAATAGAAAAATGTAAATTGGGTGCATGGATTTCCATGAATAAGAAAGATGAGCAAGAAAATCAAAGTTCACAGCGTTATAAATTGGTCGTAAAGATAGCAGCATCAGATAAATTTATTTTTGTCGATAAGCTAGGTGTTAAAAAATTAGAGTTAACGGAATCTATGCTTATGAAGGGCATAATAGAAAAAGAAATAGAAATACTCAGTGATGGTGCTGAATTTGATCAAAGCTTAGAGCGTGTAGTTAGTCGTTTACGGGCATCAAAATGATAAGGAACTTAATGTGAAAGATGATGAGTTAAATCAGTTTTTTGATATTGATGAACGTCGTGAAGAAGCCCGTTTAAACTTGGGGGCAGAGATTTACATAGAGACTGTTGCACAAGAGCCTGGCGAAAATAAGCCACCAGAAGTGCTTAAATGCGAAAGTATTGACTTATCGGCTAATGGTTTACAGGTTTTGGTTGATGAATCCCTTATTGTAGGTGCAATACATACATTAATCATAGAGTTTAGAGTGCAGGAAAAACCATTTAAATTAACAGCAGAAGTGCGTTGGGTGAAACCGCATAAAAATGGCTACTTGATTGGCCTTTCTCTTTATGATTCTGATGGAACAGAAATCATTGACTGGAAGTTTATGGTGGCTAAAAGCTTAAATTAAAGCGGGAAGTGGGTTCCCGCATAAGGTTTTATTCTGGCGAATCTTCCATTAATGTTGCTTCGCCTTCTTGGTCTGCATGACTATCAGTTGTTGAACTAGGGCCAAATAATGAGTCTTTGTCCAAGCCTTGTACGGCATCATCAATAGTAAAAGTACCGCCAGTTCCAAGTCCTTCGACGCTCGGTAAAGGCTCTCCGGTGATGAATGCGATTGCATCTGCTGAGCTAAGGTCAGCAGTCTCTTCCATTAAGGCATGGCCAGCAAGTGGGTAACTGGCAAGAGTGGCATCGTTCAAGGCTTCTTGCCAGCGAGCTGCGTGTTCAAACGAGGCCCAGGAGTCTTTTTCGCCCCACATCAATAGTGTTGGGGTTTGTATATCCGACATATCGAACAACATGCCGTGTTCCATTAATTGTCTAACCCGCTTGAGTTGATAAACGTTCGATGCGTGAGCGCCTTCGCTTTGAGCCAGGTGTATGTATCGATCAAGGTTTACACGTTTGATGTTGTCAGCGTTGCCGTAAAAATTATCCACAATAGTGGAAATAACAGTCGATGGTTGGAAATACTTATTAAGTACGTCCATGCCGGATGTCGTCACATAGTTTAATATCCAAGGAATTTCTTGCTGATAACCTAAGGGGCTTATTAAGATTAATTTGTCTAATTTTTGTGGGTTGTCTAATGCATACAAAGCCGCTAGATAGCCACCATAAGAGCTTCCAGCAAGGGAGAACTTATGTATGTTTAAATCCTCAATAATGTATTCAAAGGTATGCTGAATATAATGCAGGGTTAAGTTTTCAGGGCAGGATTCTTTTAGATCCTTGATACAGTGTGGTGCGCTGGTAAGTCCTGATCCCGGTAGATCAATGGCGATGACTCGAAAGTCCTGACTCATTTTATCGATCCATGCATCCCAGGTATGTAAAGATGAAATTTCACCATGAAGAAGTACAACAACAGGGCCTTCACCGGTGTCTCGGTAATGAATGGGTGAGCCAAAATCATTATCGATCCATTTTGAATCGGGGTAGCTATATTTACTGCGAATATACCAATCAGGTAATTCAGAGAAACCTAAAAAACTGGTAAGGGACGTCGATGACTTGGAAGCGCCGCTGATATTGGCGCAGCCGGTAAAAGACATCACTGTGATGATAGAAGCAAAGGCAAAAAGCAGACGTGTCACTATAAAATATCCATAATTAAATTTGAACGTCAAAAAGACTCGAAATATAAAACGCTATAGTAGCAGTAACAATACGTAATATTCAGTGACACAGTACAAAATAACGAGGCTTTTGAGGATAACTATTCTTCAAAAGCCTGTGCAGCGGTAGTATTAAAGCCGCCATCAACATACATAATTTCGCCACTAATTCCGCTGGCAAGGTCTGAGCATAAAAAAGCAGCAGCGTTACCAACTTCTTCAATAGTGACATTTCGACGCAGGGGGGTTTGTTTGGCATTTTCAGCTAACATCTTACGGAAGTTTTTGATACCTGAGGCGGCCAGGGTGCGAATAGGTCCCGCTGAAATAGCGTTAACTCGTGTACCTTCAGGTCCTAGGCTAGTGGCCATATACTTAACATTGGCCTCTAAGCTGGCTTTTGCCAGGCCCATAACATTGTAGTTAGGTAGTGTTCTTTCAGCGCCCAAGTAAGTTAAGGTTAATAGTGAACCGTTTCGGCCTTTCATCATTTCTCTGCCTGCTTTTGCGAGTGCTACAAAGCTGTAAGAGCTAATGTCGTGAGCAATTTTGAAGCCTTCACGTGTGGTGACATCTACATAATCACCATTTAATTCATGGCCTGGCGCAAAACCGACCGAGTGAACGATGATATCAATGCCATCCCAAACTTTTGCAAGCTCTTCGAAAACCTGGGTGATTTCTTCATCACTTGCGACATCGCACGGTAAGCAAATTGATGTTCCCCATTGTTCTCCAAATTTTTCAACACGCGGTTTAAGCTTTTCATTTTGATAAGTCAGCGCTATTTCTGCGCCCTCACGATGAAATGCACTGGCGATACCTGAGGCAATGGATAATTTACTGGCTACGCCAACGATTAGTACTTTTTTACCTGCTAGAAAACCCATAAAAGAAGTCTCAAAATGTTGTGGAATGCAGAGTGAAGCTTAGCATTGAGTCGAAAACTATTATGAATAAAAATAGGCCGCTTCTAATAAATTTTTTGTATATTCCTCTTTAGGTGAGGAGAACAGGGCTTCACAGCTGGACTGTTCAACTACTTGCCCCCGCTTCATTACCAGCACTTGGTGGCTTAAGGCTTTTACTACAGCCAAGTCATGGCTAATAAAAATATAAGCAATACCGTACTTCTTTTGTAGGTTTCGCAAAAGTTCTACTACTTGAACCTGTACCGTTCGATCAAGGGCTGAGGTGGGCTCGTCAAGAATAATCAATTTAGGTTTTAATACTAATGCGCGAGCAATGGCTACTCGCTGGCGCTGCCCACCTGAAAATTCATGCGGGTATCGGTGTCGGGTTTTCGGGTCTAGTTCGACTTCTTTAAGCACATCAATGATCATTTTCTCGCGCTCTGCTTCAGAGCCGATATTATGAATTTTTAAGCCTTCTTCAATAATTTGATAAATAGACATGCGTGGACTCAAGCTACCGTATGGGTCCTGGAAAACAATTTGTATTTCTTTACGGTAAGGGCGAAAAGCGGCCTGATCAAAGGTATGAATAGCCCGTCTCTGGAAATAAATTTCCCCCTGACTTTTTAGTAGTTTCAATATGGCTAAGCCAAATGTAGTTTTACCGCTACCACTTTCACCTACAATGCCTAAGGTCTCACCTTCGCGAACCTGAATGCTAATATCGTTAGCCGCTTTCATATATTCAGTCGTTTTCCCCCAAAAGTTGGTCTTAGTTGGGAACCATACATTTACCTTTTTAGTACTGAGTATCGTTTGAGCTTGATCTGAAACTGGGTGCGGCATACCACTTGGGTCTGCATTTATTAGTTCTCGCGTATAAGCTTCAGAGGGATCATTAAATATATGCTTACAGGAACCTTGCTCAACAATTTTACCCTGGCGCATGACGATCACATCATCGGCATAATGTTTGACGATATTCAAATCATGCGAAATTAAAATAACTGCCATGCCTAGTTTCGATTGTAATGATTTAATTAGTTCTAAAACTTGTTTCTGAACGGTAACGTCTAGTGCGGTGGTCGGCTCGTCTGCTATTAATACATCGGGTTCGTTGGCAAGTGCCATGGCAATCATTACGCGTTGTTTTTGCCCGCCTGAAAGCTGGTGAGGGTAGGCATCGAGTCGTTCGCTGGCATTTGGAATGCCGACTAATTCTAGCAACTCAATAACGCGCGCTCTGGATTGTGTATTTGTTAAGCGCTTATTATGGAGTAATAAAGACTCACTGATTTGTTTTTCTATATTGTGCAAAGGGTTCAGGGATGTCATTGGCTCCTGAAAGATCATGCCTATATGAGCGCCCCGAACATTGCGCATTTCACTTTCTGAACAATGTAATAAATTGGTACTTTTAAAAAGTATCTCACCCTTAGGGTGAAAGGCTTTATCTTTTGGAAGCAAGCGTAATATTGACTGGGCAGAGACTGATTTTCCAGAGCCACTTTCACCTACAATGGCTAAAGTTTTACCCTTAAAAACATCAAAGCTTATGTCTTGTGCCGCTGTGATGACGGCATTATTTTGATGAAAGCAAACGCTCAGATTTTTAACTTCCAGTATAGGTTTATTCAAATTAGTCATGCGCTACATTTTCCTTGGGTCAAATGCATCACGAACAGCTTCACCAATAAATACCAGTAAAGAAAGCATTAATGCGAGCACTACAAAAGCAGATGCGCCTAACCAGGGCGCATGTAAGTTGGTTTTACCTTGTGCGATCAGTTCACCCAAAGATGGAGAGCCGGGCGGTAAGCCAAAACCAAGAAAATCGAGTGAGGTCAGGGTGGTAATTGAACCGGTAAGAATAAAGGGCATGAAGGTAAGTGTGGCGACCATGGCATTGGGCAGCATGTGACCAAACATAATACCACGATTATCCAACCCTAAAGCGCGAGCAGCACGAACATATTCTAGATTTCTGGCGCGTAAAAATTCTGCACGTACTACATCAACCAGCCCCATCCAGCTAAACATTAACATAATGCCGAGTAACCACCAGAAGTTAGGCGTGATAAAACTTGTCATGATAATTAATAGGAATAGGACGGGTAAACCGGACCAGATTTCTATGAAGCGTTGGCCAATTAGGTCAATTTTTCCACCATAAAAGCCCTGAATAGCGCCAACAATAACGCCAAAAATTGAACTAAAAATAGTTAGAGCTAAACCAAATAGTACAGAAATTCTGAAACCATAAAGTAATCTGGCGACTACATCGCGCGCCTGGTCATCGCTGCCTAACCAATTTTCAGCAGAGGGCGGAGCAGGGGCTGGCACTGGAAGATTGTAATTAATAGTGTCGTAGCTATAGTGTACTAGAGGCCATAACATCCAGCCTTTTGCATTAATTAAGTTGGCGACATATTCATCTCGGTAATCGGTTTCAGTTTCAAAATCGCCACCAAAAGTGGTTTCAGGGTAAATATTGAAAACCGGCATATAAAGTTGTTCATCGAAGTAAACTGCAATTGGTTTATCATTAGCAATAAATTCTGCGAATAGTGAAACAAAAAATAATATTGAAAAGAAAATAAGTGAATAATAACCGCGTTTATTCTTTTTAAAGTTAGCGAGGCGGCGCTGATTTAGTGGTGTCCAAGTAGAAGACTTAAAAACTTTCATCAGTGCTCCCTGCTTGCAAAGTCGATTCTAGGGTCAATGAAAACGTAAGTTAAATCACTAATCAGTTTTAATATTAGACCTAATAGCGTAAATACAAACAAGGTACCAAACATAACAGGGTAATCTCGGTTTAAAACGGCTTCAAAGCCGAGGAGTCCTAAACCATCCAGGGAAAAAATAACCTCAATTAACATGGAGCCGGTAAAGAAAATTCCGATTAAAGCGCTAGGCATGCCTGCAATAACAATTAACATGGCATTGCGAAAAACATGACCGTATAAGATTTTATTATCCGTTAACCCTTTGGCGCGTGCAGTAGTGACATACTGTTTATTGATTTCATCTAAAAAGGAATTTTTTGTTAGCATGGTTAAGGTAGCAAAACCACCAATAACAAGTGCAGTCACAGGCAAAACTAAGTGCCAGGCATAATCTTTCATTTGTTCAAAACCAGACATGCTTTCAAAATTAGGTGATGTTAGTCCTCTAAGTGGGAACCAGTCAAAGTAGCTCCCGCCAGCAAATAACACAATAAGGATCACGCCAAAGAGAAAGCCGGGAATGGCATAGCCGACGATAATGACACTGCTGGTCCACAGGTCAAATTTTGAACCGTCTTTAATCGCTTTTTTAATGCCTAATGGGATAGATATTAAATAAATTATCAGGGTTGACCAAAGACCCAGAGAAATCGAAACCGGCATTTTTTCAAGCACTAACTCGGTGACTTTCTTATCACGGAAAAAACTCTCACCAAAATCAAATGCGGCATAGCTTTTTATCATAATAAAAAAACGTTCATAGGCAGGTTTATCAAAGCCATAGAGCTTTTCAATACGTGTAACCAGTTCAGGATCAAGGCCCTGAGCACCTCGATATTTAGAGCTAGAACTTGAAGAACTGGATTGCGAAGGGCTACTGTTGGAAACTTCGGCACCTCCGCCACCTAATCGTGACTGAATGTCTGAGTCCATACCTTGTATCTGGGCTAACATGCGTTCAACAGGGCCGCCTGGTGCAGCCTGAACAATAATGAAATTTAACAGCATGATCCCGAGCAGAGTGGGGATCATTAATAATAACCTTCTAAATATATAGGCACTCATAGCGCTTTATCTGTTCCGCTTTGTTTAAACCACCAAGTGTCTATTGAAACACCTGACTTGGGAGAAACTGCTGGTTTGTCTAACCGTTTAGTATATGCAATTCGCTGTACCGGGTTGAACCAGTTAGGTATCACATAATGGCCTGCTAATAATACTCTATCTAAAGCGCGGGTACGGTAAATTAAAGACTGACGATCAGGCGCGGAGATTACCAAGTCAATAAGCTGATCGACAATAGGGTCTTCAATACCAGCCAAATTCCGTGAACCTGGTGTATGTGCTTTGCTTGAGTGCCAGTATTCTCGTTGTTCGTTTCCTGGCGAGTTGGATTGACCAATACCTGAAACCATAACATCAAAATCAAAAGAACGACGGCGGTTGATGTATTGTGATGTATCGACCACGCGAATACTGGCGTGAATACCTAGTTTTTGCAGGTTTTTAATGAAGGGTAGTACGATTCTTTCGAAATCTTTGCT
>Ga0105348_1000964_pt1 | contig 20258 bp, 19 predicted proteins | sample EN8Hudsemesocosm_2_FD_83504 | JGI IMG/M metagenome (GOLD analysis project Ga0105348, IMG submission 83504) | Methane-oxidizing microbial communities from mesocosms in the Hudson Canyon - EN8C Hudson Canyon | ecosystem: Environmental > Aquatic > Marine > Cold seeps | place: Hudson Canyon... | reverse complement strand
CCCATTTTTACCGTATTAACAGGTAATGACAGCGCGCTCTCTACACGTGAGAATAATTTATCTGCAAAAGCAACTTCTTCTGGGCCATGCATTTTCGGCTTAACAATGTAAATAGAACCTTCACTACTATTGCAAAAATCACTATTTCCTTTTAAATCATGTAAAGCAACTAGGGAGGTAATCATAGCGTCCATTATACCTTCAGGCACTTCATTGCCGTTGCTATCAATAATGGCATTGTTAGTCATTAAATGACCAACGTTTCTAACAAACATCAAACTGCGACCCTTTAGGGTAATATTGTCACCAGAGATAGTTTGAACAGACAAATCTTTGTTCATGCTACGAGTAATCGTTTGACCGTTTTTTGTTAATGTTGCTGATAATTGGCCAGTCATAAGACCTAACCAGTTGCGATAAGCCAATACTTTATCTTCACCATCAACAGCGGCGACAGAATCTTCACAATCCATTATTGTCGTTAAAGCTGATTCAAGCATAATATCGCTTAAGCCTGCCGCATCATCTTTACCTGTAGCGCTTTCACTATCAAAAACTAAGCTGAGGTGTAAATCGTGATGAGAAAACATTAAAGATTGCGGTGTGGTGATACTGCCGGTAAAGCCAATAAAAGCTTCAGGAGTTACTAATGGACTTTGCTGACCATTGTCTAAACTCACCATGAGTTGTTGCTCAGTAATATGATAGCTAATAGCTTGGCTGTGACTACCCGTTGCAAGCGGGATTACTTGATCTAAATAATCTTTAGCGAATGCGACGACTTTCTTACCTCTAACAGGGTTGTATGTTTTGGTAATGTCTGCGCCATCATCACTACTAATGGCATCCGTACCGTATAGCGCATCATAAAGGCTGCCCCAACGAGCATTAACAGCATTTAACGCAAACCGAGCATTCATTATTGGCACAACGAGCTGTGGGCCCGCCATTTTAGCTAATTCATTATCAACATCAGTAGTACCAATATGGAAGTCACTGACTGGAGGAACTAAATAGTCAATTTCTGTTAAAAAGGCTTTGTAGTCTGAAAAGTTTAATGGCGTATTTTGTTGATGGTATTGATCTATTTGAGCCTGTAAATCATCGCGTTTTACTAATAGTTGCTTATTTTCAGGGCTAAGATCTTTGATTATTTCAGCAAATTGTTGCCAAAAGTGCTTGGATGTTATTGAAGTACCAGTTAACGCTTCATTCTCTATGAAATCATAAAGACACTCGCTTACTGTTAAGTTTTCAATTGATACTGTCGCCGCCATGGTTAAGTCACCTTATGTATGCAAAACGTTATCTCACGTTTAGGGAGAATGTTAAGTGGAAAGTTTCTATTTTTACCGTCATCTAACAGAAGAACTTTTATATTTAGACGCTAAAATAAATCATAGTGATAATCCTATGGTTTATTATCACTAGTGGCAATAGTCATTTTTACTGTTGAAATGTCATTCTACTTCAATATTTAGAATGAATCACTTCTGATGGATTTTAGTTTGTTGATTTTAAAGGTTTTTGTTTTTTTTCTTGTGGTGTTGGTTTAATTGGGTATTCACGGTATTGTGTTTTATTATACTTGCCATTAATATTATGAATAATACTTAGTTAACTAAAAAGAGTTTGTAATAAAGGGATTAACCAAGGGCTAATAAGTGCTGTCAGTAATGCCGATAAAATTAAAGCAACAGAGCTATATGCACCATGCTCGGCACTAACTCTTACCATGATAGCAGTACCAATAACATGACTGGCGCTACCTATGGCAAGCCCCTGAGCTTTTGGAGATTTGACGCCAATAACCTTCAACCAAGCAGGACCTAATAAACCGCCAAATAAACCAGCAACCATAATGGCAAATGCCGTGATTGAACTATCTCCTGAGAGCTGATCTGTTAGGGTTATCCCTATCGGTGTTGTTACCGACTTAAGTGAAAGAGCAACAGCTATTTCCGGGGCTTTAATCAGTATCATAGCCATTATCAGGCTAACAGCAATGACGACGATAATGCCAAAGCTTAAAATAGCTGTAATTTCACGCCAATGAAAACGTATTTGTCTAAGTTGTTGATATAAAGGGAAACCCAAGGCGACGATTGCAGGCTCTAGTAGGTAATTTAAAAGTTGTGTGGCACGGGTGTATTCTTGATAATTCACCTCAACAAACAGTAAAACAGGCACTAAAATGCTGATGGTCACTAACATGGGGTTTAACCAAATAGATTGCCACCGTTGTTGCAAAGCGGCTGCTACTTGGTAAGTAATTATGGTAATTAAGGTGATTACGATACTTGCCATCACTAATGAGTCAGCGATAAAGTCACTAATCATGGGTTTCTACCTGTGAAGTATCTTTATGGCTATGGCTTGGCGTGATAAGAAAACGCTCACTTAAATAGCCAATAACGGTAAGTAAAATAAAGGTAGAGATGAAGATAATACTGATTAGCGCTATACCGTGCTGTTGCATTAACTGAAAATGATTGATTATGCCAACACCAGCAGGGACAAAACAGACACCCATATGCCTAACTAGCCACTGATTTGTAGCAGAGACTCTTTCAGCACTGACCCAGTTTATTTGCAAGAAAATCGCATAGAAAACCATGCCATATAAACTTGCTGGTAAACCCGCTAACGCATGGTTAGCAAGTTTACCTAATAACAAGCTTATGCTGATAGCAAATAAGGTATAGAGTAGATTAGCCATAGCGCCTTAAGTATTCTCTTGACACTTTTGCGCGGCAGCAATCACTAGCTGTCTGAACCAAATATGGCTTGCATCATGGTGTAATAAAGGGCTCCAAATCATTTTTAGCTCAATATCTGGTATATCAAAGGGTGGTTTAATAATAGTAAAATTGCTATCACTTTGGTGTAATTGCGCTGCTTTTGTTGGCAAAGTTGCCACTAAATTATCTTCATAGGCAAGTTGCATGGCAACATGGTAGTTTCGTGTAAAAACTTTAATGTCCCGCTTTTTACCTAACCGAGCCAACGCCTCATCGACCCAACCAAGTTTTTGTACATCTTTAGGATCCATACCAACCCCAACACCAAAACCGGTTTTCGATACCCAAACATGTTTTGCGCCAAGGTAAGCATTTAAATTAAATTTACTCACTAAAGGACTATCAGCACTTAATAAACAGGAAAAAGAGTCGCGCCAAATCGCTTTTTGATGGAATGATTGTGGCAGCTCATCAAAGCGGTTTATTGCCATATCAATTTTACCGGCCTCAACATCGTGAAAGGTAACATCACTAGGAGTCATGATATCTAAGGTAATATTTGGTGCCACTTCATTTAATGATTTTAACAAAGTTGGTATTAGTGTTGAAGCCGCATAGTCACTGGCCATAATTCTAAAAACCCGTTGACTATTTAACTCGTTAAACTCTTCTTCACCTTGCAGTGCTTCTTCTAATTCTAATAAGATTTTTCTTATGCTAGGGGCGAGTGCGCGAGCACGTTCTGTTGGCACCATACCATCAGAGGTTCTCACTAAAATGGGGTCACTAAATAATGTTCTTAAGCGCTTCAAGCCATTACTCATTGCAGGTTGTGTAATGTTAAGCTGGCTTGCTGCTCGGGTAACATTTTTCTCTCGCAATAATACGTCTAAATAAATAAGTAAATTCAAATCAATTTTAGAAATATTCATATCGTTGATGGCTCTCTTAATAAATATAAGTTTGGTAGATATAAGCTAAATAAAGCGCTATTTCAATAAATTTCTACTTCTTTGTTAAGAAAACTCGCTCAATTTAGGGATGAAAACCATTTTAATATTCACGCTGTGAATGGCGGTAATAGTAATTATATATTTTAAAAATGTTATTGGCTTGGGGTATTGTTTTTGTTGTCCGGTATGAAAGCTTACTTTTAATTATTCAGTTCTAGGTTGTTAGCCATAAATAATTAATAACGGTAATCAACCAATCTTTATAACAACAGGTATTTACAACAAGACTTTTGGAGAATCATATGTCTAATTATCAAAGTGCAATTGAAGCGGTTAAAGCAATTAAAGAAAAAGCAGGCGACTCTTGGGCTGCTATTAATCCTGAGTCTGTTGCCCGTATGCGAGCACAGAATCAATTTAAAACCGGTTTAGAGATTGCTCAGTATACTGCAGATATTATGCAAGCTGATATGCTAGCTTTCGATGCTGATAAGACAAAATACACTCAATCGCTAGGTTGCTGGCATGGTTTTGTTGGCCAACAAAAGTTAATTTCTATTAAAAAGCACTTTGGTTCAACCAAACGCAGATACTTATATCTTTCAGGTTGGATGGTTGCAGCGCTTCGCTCTGAGTTTGGTCCATTACCGGATCAGTCAATGCATGAAAAAACGAGTGTAGCTTCACTTGTTGCTGAGTTATATACCTTCCTTCGCCAAGCTGATGCGCGTGAACTAGGTGGACTTTTCCGTGAATTAGATAAAGCCAATGAAGCGGGCGATACTGCAACAGCGGCCAGCATTCAAGATCAAATTGATAACTATGAAACCCATGTTGTGCCAATTGTTGCTGATATCGATGCAGGTTTTGGTAATGCTGAAGCAACTTACCTAATGGCTAAACAAATGATCGAAGCAGGCGCTTGTGCACTGCAAATAGAAAACCAAGTGGCTGATGAAAAGCAATGTGGTCACCAAGATGGTAAAGTTACCGTACCTCATGCAGATTTCCATGCAAAAATTCGAGCGTTACGTCATGCTTTCTTAGAGCTAGGCATTGATAACGGCATTATCGTTGCACGTACCGACTCTGAAGGTGCTGGTCTTACTAAAGAAATTGCGGTTGTTAAAGAGCCTGGTGATGCGGGTGATATCTACAACTCTTATCTAGATGTTGAAGAAATTGATGTTTCTCAAATGAATGAAGGTGATGTTTGTTTCAACCGCGATGGTAAATTAGTTCGTCCTAAACGCTTACCTTCTGGTTTATACCAGTTCCGTCAAGGCACAGGCCATGAGCGATGTGTATTTGACTGTATCGGAGCACTTAATGCTGGCGCTGATTTACTTTGGATTGAAACGGCAGTGCCAACGGTGCATGAAATTGCTGGCATGATGGATGATGTACGTAAAGTTCACCCAAATGCGAAACTTGTTTATAACAACAGCCCATCATTTAACTGGACACTAAACTTCCGTCAACAAGCATATGATGCAATGGTTGAAGAAGGGAAAGATGTATCAGCTTATATTCGCGCAGACTTAATGAGTGCAGATTATGATGATACAGAGTTATCTGAGATTGCTGATGAACGCACTCGCACATTCCAAGCCGATACTGCACGTGAAGCGAATGTATTCCATCACTTAATTACACTACCAACTTACCATACAACAGCATTATCAGTTGATAATTTAGCTAAAGAGTACTTTGGTGAAGCAGGTATGCTTGGTTATGTTAAAGGTGTACAACGTAAAGAAATTCGCCAAGGTATCGCCTGTGTTAAACATCAAAATATGTCAGGCTCTGACATGGGTGATGATCACAAAGAATACTTCGCCGGTGAGAATGCCCTTAAAGCAGGTGGTGCTAAAAACACCTCTAACCAATTTAGTTAATCTTGATTAGTTCCCAAGCTTACTAAGTAAAACCAGCTGAAAAGCTGGTTTTTTTATGTTTGTTTTATGTTAATTTTGCATGGCAATTAACCATATATTCAAGGCAATAAAAAAGGCAAACTCAAATAATGAATCAGCCTTTTTATTGTTTTGTTTTGACCCGTCCTAAATAAGGTTGAATCGAAGTTATAAGTTTTACTTAGAAGCTATAAACTAAGGTTACCGATGTTTCAGTATTGGTATTCTCAAAACCTTCTTCAACTTCACTGTCATGCTCAACCAAGAAAGAAAATTTGAATTGTAATGACTCAATTAATTTCGTGGTTAATGATGATTCTGCACGGTAGTAGCTGTTTTTCTCAGACTCAACAGCTTGTTTTGCAACAAAGTACTGTTTAAATTCAACAAAGTCATTAATTTGTTTAGTATAAAGTGCTTGTGCTTGAACAATTGCTGCCGTTTCGCTGTACTCTTCAATAGCTGCAGTTGTTGCGGTTGCAGGTTCAGCACTAATTACATCATATTTCACACCAGGACCTACATCGGCAAAAAATGAGCTTGATTCAGTTTCCCACCAGTGACGACCCCAACCAAATGATGCCGATGTTTGGTATTCGAAGCTATTGAATTTATTCTGTTGATAGAAAGCACTACCGTAGAGGTAATTTTTACCATTTTTGTGTAAAGAGTAGTTAGATTGACCTAAGATATCCCACTTATTGTCAGTGCTTTCGAATACATCTTTACCGGTTTCATCTTCAGTTTCGATTTTTTTTGCGATGGCATTAAACGCTAGCATATTTAACCATTGGTCTTTTTCATGCTTTAGGTTGATACCTGCTTTAATATCGCCACTTTTAGTGTTACCGGTTTTATAAAGAAAACCTAATTCAGCTGAAACGGTTAGCGCTGGTTTTTCTTTAGGTGCTTCTTCGGCAAGGGCGTATTGACCGCTAAACGGTAGTAAAATAAAAGCTGCTGTAGCTATTTTAGATTTCATGTTCATCCTTAAAAAAATGATTAATATTCGATTTCGCGCGATCCTAGCAAATTTTTAATCCATAACCAAGTTGTAAATTTGATGTTAACATTAAAAGCTTAAATTAGTTCTAATTTACTTACCAATTATCAACAATTAAGCGATTTTCACTACATTTCAATATAATACTTTATACTTTCTAGGATACTTAATCAGGAATAATTACCTTATCGCCAAGAGTTAAACCTGAAATAACCGTAACAAAGCCTTTATCATCTTGCTTACCTAACCGAACAAAGCGTCGTTGGTTCCTGCCATCAACAAGTAGTTTAACCACATCAAGTTGTCCTACTTTAAAGATAGTCTTTTGTGGAATACGAAATATTGCTTGCTCTCCTGCTGGAATAAGTAACCGCGCATACATTCCGGGTAATAAGCTTTCTTGATAAGGCAGGCTTATTTTGATTAAAAAGCTACGTGAGCCGGTATTTGCCGCGGGCACAATTTCTTCGACTTGACCCAGAAGCGCTTGTTTAATGGTAGGCAGTTCAACTTGTATGCTTTGTCCTTGGCTTAAGGTTAGCGCAAGCGCTTCGCGCACTTGTGCTTCTACTCGCAATGATAACGGGTTATATAATGATAGTAACTTGCTACCTGCTTGAGCGGTATTGCCAGGCTCAGCAAATCTATCAACGACTTTACCGTCAATGGGCGCTTTGAGTGTTGCATAACTTAAGGTAGTTTGTGCTTGTGTTAAACTTTGCTTTGCAGCCGTTAATTCGGCAACAATACTTTGATAGTCAGCTTGGCTTTTATCTAAATCGAACTGCGAAACAATTTGCTTAGTAAAAAGCTCTTGGGCACGTTGAAGGTTTTGCTTAGCTTCGATGTGTCTTGCTTGCATGGCTTTTACTTGTTCGCTTGCTTCAATCACTTTAGAAGCAAGATCATTTTGCTCAAGGGTAATTAACACATCTCCTTGGCTAACCGTATCTCCTGCGCGTACATGAATTTTACTTATCCTTGCCAGCAGTCTAGACGAAATGATAGTTGCTTGTTTCGCGGTAATGCTTGCGGCCACTCCTTCAAAAACAGCTTCATTTACCTGAGTTACTGTGAATGTTTTCTGAAATGTTTGCTGCGGCTCATCATCAATAAAGTCGGGAGAAACTTTGTCGTTAAATGAGCCAGCTAACCAAGCCACCATCACTAGTAACACAGTAATGGCGAGTAGTGGTATCAATACTTTCATGAACAGTGATTGTTTTGTGCTTGTAGATGAGTTCATTAGTTAACCTCTATGCCTATACTTTTAGTGTTTGTTGTTGGTGAGCAATCACTCACTGAGAGTTCGTTATTAAAATTACTGTTTTGGCTTTTATCAAAGACTAATGAATAGACAATAGGCACAACCAGTAAGGTAAAAATTGTTGAAGAAATAATGCCAAATATGATGGCAATGGCTAAACCACTAAATACCGGATCTAGGGTAATAATTAAATTACCCAACAAGGTGGTACCAGCCGTTAATAAAACAGGACGCATTCTTACCGCACCGGCTTGAATTAAAGACTCTTTAATTGTCGCGCCTTCGCGCTGTGCTTGGCTAATAAATTCAATTAATATCAGTGAGTTTCGTACCACGATACCCGCTAAAGCAATCATGCCTATCATGGCGGTTGCAGTGAAAAGTATCGGCTCAGGGGCACTAGCTACTTGGCGCTCACCAAACTGATTTAATAACAAAAATCCCGGCATGATACCGATAACGGTTAATGGAATAGCCGACATAATAATGGCTGATAAAGCAGCAGATCCTGTTTGTAAGCGCAAGACTACAAATATTGCCAATAACGCAAAAGCAAAGGCGAGTCCCATGTCACGAAACACTCTAATGGTAATGCGCCATTCACCTTCTCCACTCCAAGATACATTGATATTTTCAGGGAGGTTCCAAGGGTGAACGCCACCACTTGATAAGAAGCTACGGCTTTGCCAGCTTTCATTGCCTGTGAGTGTCTTGGTTGTTAATGTATTGGTATCAGTCGACACTAAGGAAGTACTTGAGTGATCTTCTGACGGTTGCAAGTCACTACTAATGTCAGCAATAACCTCTGCAGGAGTTCTGCCAGAAATATCAGCTGTTACATAAACAACAGGTTTTAAATCTTTATGGAAAATAGCTTTATCAGGTGCTTGCTCCATAAAATCACCAAGCTCTCCCAAAGAAACTAAAGATTGCGGCGCCATATCTATGCCTTGTGGCGTAGTATTTTGCACTATGCCGGCTTGTCCTTTGAGTGTTAAACGGTTGAGATCGCTCAATGACTGGCGCTGTTCAATGGCTAACTTTATGTTTATTGCTAAAGGAGACGCTTCGTTATCGAGGTGCAGGTATCCTGCAACTTCCCCTTGATTAGCTACACCAATTGCTTGATTGATACTGGTGGTAGAAATACCAGAAAGTGCCGCTTTAGTTTTATCGGTAATAAACCTAAGCTGTTTTTGCTCACCAGTAACACTTGAGTCAATTTCGACGACGAAAGGCTCTAGCGCTAAGCGTTGTTTAACAATACTTGCCGCTGCTTGCAATTCATCATATTGAGTAAATTCATCACCATATAATTCAGCAACTAAAGTACTTAGTACAGGAGGTCCGGGCGGCACTTCTACCACACGGATATTGATACCAGTATTTTCTCCTAAACTATCAACAAAGTTAGCTAGATGCTCTCTTAACCGTAAAACAATAGCGTGCGATTGATGTTCTCGCTGGCTTTTATCTAGTAATAACACCCGTAAATCAGCAAGGTAGGGGGCATGACGCTGATAATATTGTCTAACCATGCCATTAAAATCAATAGGTGATGGCAAGCCAACATAACTGGCGACAGCAGTTATTTCAGGTAACTTTTGCATGGTTGTCGATACTTGTTTTGCAATGGCTGCTGTTTGCTCTAAGGTTGCTGTTTCTGGCATATCAATAATGATTTGCACTTCATTTTTATTATCAAAAGGTAACAGTTTAAGTGGTACCCAGCGCATTACCGGTAAAAGAGCGGCGAGGATGAACAAGATAAGCACAAGACCAAGCACGGCTTTGCCTCGCCGGCGATTATCTAGTAATGGTGTTAGTATTTTTCGGTAAAAAAGCTGAAACCCTTGCTCAGGTGCTGTTTGTTGAGTGTTTGTCGATTCAGTTATGTTTGTAGCTTTTGTTTGAGCTTTTGCTTTCGGCTTAATAAATTTAGCTGCTAACCAAGGGGTTACCAGAAATGCAACCAGCGTTGAGCTAATTACACTTAATGGTACGTTAAAAGCCATGGGTGCCATGTAAGGTCCCATCATTCCAGTGATAAAGGCAAGGGGAATAAAAGCGAGTACAATGGTTAACGTAGACATTAATAAAGGTACGCGGATCTCATTTATTGCTAAAACAATGGCATTGCTGATCGCGTTGTTTGTCGCTTTGCCCTTTATTTTATCAAGATAGCGTTCAATATTGTCCACGCCGGTAATCGGATCATCAACTAATAAACCTAGCGATAAAATTAACGCGAACAGCGTTACGCGGTTAATGGTATAGCCAAACGCTAAATCTAACGTTAGGGTAATGCCATAACAAATTGGTACTGCTAAACCCACCACAATAGCTGATCGCCAGCCTAAAAAGACACCAATAAAAACCACCACGGTAAATACCGCAAAGGCTAAACTGATGGTTAAGTTATTCACTTTTTCGTTGGCGGTTTCACCATAGTCTCGTAGTACCTGAATCTCGACATTTTCAGGGAAAATTGTCGACTGCAGCTGGGTAATTTTATTATGAACGGCTTTAGCGACATTAACGGCATTACTACCTTGTTGCTTGGCAACACTAATCGTAACCATGGGGTGATCGGCACTGGCACCATTTTCATGACTTGCGGAATAATCAAGCCAGCTATAGCTGCTTTGTTCAGCAGGGCCATCAAAAATCTCAGCAATATCTTTGAGTAAAATAACACTACCATCGATAACACTAATCGGTGTGTTTTTTAATGCTTCAATATCTCGATAGACATCACCACTTTCAAGGGCTATCGATTGATTGGACAGTGTCAGGTTACCGTGATGAGACAAAGCGTTTGAGCTATTTATTGCATTGAATATATCGCTAATGGCCACTTTTCTGGCAGTCATTTGCTCTGGTTTTATATTAACTTGTATTTGGCGAGGACGACCACCAACTATATTGACTTCACTGGTGTCTTCTATTGCTTGTAAAAAAGTAGAGACCTCTTCGGCAAGTCTTCTTAAGGTAAAATCATCAACTTGTTCGCTATCAGTGCTATACAGCGCCAACATCACAATAGCTACATCATCAACCTCTATCGGTTTCACGCGCCAATTGCTGACAATAGCAGGAATTTTTTCGGTATTTGCATGCAATTTATTGTAGGTATTTAATAACGCTTGTTCTCTGTTCTCACCGACATTAAATCTGAGTGTTACAACCGCTTGCCCTGTATTGGTTACTGAATAAACATGCTCTACGCCACGCACTTGAGCGAGCAGTTTTTCTAATGGCGTGGTCACTAACCTTGCTATTTGTTTAGCATTTACCCCAGGTGCATCTACCACGATATCAATCATAGGTACTACGATTTGAGGCTCTTCTTCACGCGGGGTAAAGTTAAGCGCCATCAAACCTGCAAATATTGATATCAGTAAGATAAATAGCGGGATTTTGCTGTTGAGCATTTGCTTGAGTAACAGCGAAGTAAAGTTTTTCTCATGAATCATTGTTAGCTCACTGTTTAAGATTGATTGCTAGTTTCACTGCGACAGAACTTTTCATGGAGTACTCGCAGTAACTCCTCAATTTTAGGGTTAGCAATGCGGTAAAAAATGGTTTGAGACTCACGCCTTGTCGTTACAATGTTACTTTCTCTTAATTTTGCTAAATGCTGAGAAAGTGCTGATTGTGAAAGCGTTATTTGCTGATTCAAGTCACCCACGGTAAGTTCGTTATCACTTAGGCAGCAAAGAATCATCAGTCGATAAGGGTTAGATAGTTGCTTTAGAATGCCGGAAACTTCTTGAGCATTTTCTAATAGGTTTTGCGGATCTGTATTCATACTCTTACCAATGTAGGGGGTTGCTAATTATTTTTATTTTATGCTTGTTTTCTAAATTAGTAAAGTCTAATATAGTATTTATTAGGGATTGCTAATGTAACGTTTATTAGCAAAGACTAATATTAGTAAATTGAACTATTAAGGCTGGCTATTTTTTTGTAACAATATAGAGAAAACAACTCGCCATCTTTTTGAGGAGATAACGATGACTATCAATGAAGCGCTTAGATTTATTGCAGGCACTATGATTTTATTATCACTATTATTAGCGGTTAGCCACTCATTAAATTGGTTATGGTTTACCGCTTTTATTGGTGTTAATTTATTGCAATCATCAATATCAAAGTGGTGCCTAATGATGACTATTCTAAAGAAATTAGGTTTGAAAGATGAGCAGGCTTGAACTGAGAAATCCTAAGCCAAATTCATATTTAAAAACGTAAGGAATTATTATGTTAAAAACAATCCCCGAGGTCGTTACACAAGCTAAAGCAAATTTGAATGTTGTTAGTATTGCCCAAGCATTAGCGCAATCTAAAGAACAGCAAGGGGTTATAATCGATGTTCGCGAACCAAGTGAATTCGCTGAAAAATCAGCAGCAGGTGTGATTAATATACCGCGCGGCTTGCTTGAAATGAAAATGTTACAGCTACACCCTCAAGCAGATCTTGCTATCTTTATTCACTGCGCAACGGGCGCTAGAGCGGTCTTTTCAGCAGAGCAATTAAAACGTGTCGGTTATAACAATGTCTCAGTGATCTCGTCATCACTTGATGATATTTGTAATAGCTGTTGTTAAACATAGTTGGAGTAACCAATGAATAACCCCGTAGTTATTGATTATTATAGTGATATTTTATGTGTTTGGGCGTGGATAGCACAGCGTAGAATCGATGAATTGAATGCTAAGTTATCGAGCAAAGTTGAAATTCGCTATCATTATATGGATGTATTTGGTGATGCCTGCAATAAAATACCGAATCAATGGCAAGAAAAGGGCGGTTTTTTGGGCTTTGCGCAACATGTTCAAAATGCCGCTTCGCCTTACCCTGATGCACATATACATCCCCAGATTTGGCATAGTGTTCAACCAAGGTCATCAGCCAATCCTCATTTAGTATTAAAAGCCGTTGAATTAGCTTTTGGCGCCAAGGCAAGTATTGACCTCGCGCTGATTTTTCGACAAGCTTTTTTTGTTGAAGGTAAAGATATCAGTCAAGTAGCTTTATTATTTTCACTGATTAAACAAGCTGGTCATGATATTGAGGCGATAAATAAAGCTATCGATGATGGTAGTGCAATGGCTGCACTTATGGCTGATTACCAGCAAGCTAAGATACAAGCGTTAAAAGGCAGTCCAACTTATATCATTGATAATGGTCGACAAGTGCTTTATGGCAACGTTGGTTATCGTGTGTTATTGGCTAATATCGAAGAACAATTAAAAAATCCAGTAGGCGAAGCAAGTTGGTGTTAAAGGCTAGGCTATTGTGAAAAATAAGCTCAAAGTTGCAAACACTATTGCCTGCTTTGAGCTTATTGCTTTACTTTATAAACTAATAATTACAGCCAGCTAGGCTTAATATCTTGTTTTATTAGCTCTTCATAACTTGGACGGTTTCTAATAATGGCAAATTCACTGCCCTTTACCATTACCTCAGGTGTTAACATACGGGTATTGTAGCTTGATGACATTACCGCGCCATAAGCACCACTACTCATAATAGCAATTAGATCGCCAGAGTTTGATTGATGTACTTGTCTGGCTTTAGCAAAGGTATCACCCGTTTCACAAACAGGGCCAACAACATCATAAGGTTTTAATTCACGGTTATTTTGATTAACTGCGATTATTTGATGATACGCTTCATACATACTAGGTCTGATCAAATCATTCATACCGGCATCAAGCATTAAAAACTGACGTTCTTCACCGGTTTTAATAAAAACCACACTGCTCACCAGTATACCGGCATTGCCAAGGAGTGAACGCCCTGGCTCCAATACTATCTTACAACCTAGTTCACCAAGTTGCTCTTTAACCATGTCCGCATAGGCTTTTTTCGAAGGTATTACTTCATCTTGATAAGTAATACCTAAACCACCACCGACATCAATCACATTAATATCGTGTCCATCGGCTTTGAGTGTTTTAACCAACTCTGCAATACGTCCATAAGCTTCAGCAAATGGCGCTAAACTGGTTAGTTGCGAGCCAATATGAACATCTACACCTTGCACTTTAATGCCTGGAAGTTCCGCAGCGCGTGCATAGGCTATTTGAGCCTTTGAAATAGGAATACCAAACTTATTTTCTGCTTTACCGGTCGATATTTTGGCATGGGTTTGTGCACAGACATCAGGATTTATGCGAAAAGCGATGGCCGCGGTGCTATTAACAGCGCTAGCAACTTGAGAAATTAGCTCAAGTTCAGGCTCAGACTCAACATTAAATTGGAAAATACCTAGCGATAAAGCGTACTCAATTTCTTCTTGGGTTTTTGCAACACCTGAATAAACAATTTTATTTGCAGGAATACCAGCTGCAATAGCACGGCGTATTTCACCCATTGAAACAACATCTGCGCCAGAGCCCATTTGGGCTAGGGTAGTCAGTACGGCTTGATTACTATTGGCTTTAACGGCATAACACACCAGAGCATCTTGGTTGTCAAAGGCGCTTTGATATTCTTGGAAACTGGCTTCAATTGCGGCACTGGAGTAACAATAAAAAGGGGTTTGTATTTGGCTGGCAATTTGACTAAGCGCGATATCTTCAACAAACATTTCATTATTTTTGTGGGGAAAGTAACTGGTTGGCGTCATAAAATTTTCATTGATTGGTCAGTGTTAATAATGACAATCAATTTATGCTAAGCCTGTAGCAGTTTCAAGCCTTAACTTGTTATTACACTAAGGTAAAACGTTATAGCTAATAACTTGCTATCAAGATGACATCACCCTTGATAGCAAGTTGTGCGAATATTACCCGCTAAGCTGAGCAACAGCTGACTGAAGTTTATCTAAAATCTCAGGGTTGCTGATTTGTTGCTTTTCACTGTCAAAATTATCAAAAAAGCTTGGGATAGAAAGGCTTGCTTTAACATCGGCAGCAAAATAAGGCGCTGAGCCAGTCGCCGCAGCTAATACTGTTGCAGCACCGCCAGGGCCTGGTGAGGTAGCTAATAATACCATTGGCTTATTTTGAAATAACTTCATATCTATACGTGAAGCCCAGTCGAATAAGTTTTTATAAGCCGCAGTATATGAACCATTGTGCTCGGCAAAAGAGATAATAATTGCATCAGCCTGACCTAGTTTTGCATAAAAGGCTTTTGCCTGATCTGGTTGGCCCTGCACTTCTTCTTTATCTTGTGAAAAAAGCGGCATTTCATAATCATTTATATCTAATATCTCGACACTAGCGTCGGCAACTAATGAAGCCGCGTAAGTGACTAATTGTTTGTTAATTGATTTTGAGCTGCTAGTTGCGGCGAAGGCTAATAATTTCATAATAATGCTTCCTTTTAATATTCAGTGTTGCGAATTGTTTTTTTTGCTAAACAGTTTTGTTTAGCTTTACGATGAAAACAGTATATATTTAACTTTAAACGTAATAAATACACTGAAATGAGAAAGGCTTTTTCCATATGACTCTAAATGATGAAACTAAACTCTTTGATGGTATGGTTATTTTTACCCAAGTTGTTAACAGTGGCAGCTTCTCTGCTGCAGCGATTGCCACAGGCCACTCAAATTCTTATATCAGCAAAGAAATTAATAAACTTGAAAGTCGCGTAGGTGTACGTTTATTAAATCGCACTACCCGATCTATCAGTTTAACACCTGAAGGGCAGGCGTATTTTGATCAATGCCAGCAACTGGTGTTTGATGCACACGATGCATTGGCGCTATTAAAGCAAAGCCATGTAAACCCTAAAGGCTCATTAAAAATAAGCTGTCCTACCTCGTTTGCAGAAAGTCACTTAGGGCATGTAGTTTCAGAGTATATGAAGCGTTACCCAGAGGTAAACTTAGTTTTAGATTTAAATGATCGACATGTTGATCTTGTTCAAGATGGTTTTGATCTTGTCATCAGGGCAACAGATAAGCTGGCAGAGTCGAGTTTGGTATGCCGTAAAATATACAGTTGTAAATCGTACACCGTTGCTTCACCTGCATATATTGAGAATTTTGGTGAGCCGCTAACACCGCAAGATTTAGCTAAGCATCAATGCATTTGCTATAGCAACTTAAAGCAACCCAATAAGTGGCTATATTCTCACGCTAAAAATGCTGATGTTCAAGTCGAAGTAAAGCCGAAACTTTTATGTAACAGCGCTAGCATGGAATTAGCTATGGTGCTTGCAGGGCAGGGTATTTGTCGCTTGCCTGAGTTTGTTATTGAACAGGCATTAAAACAGCAGAAGTTGCATGTATTATTTAATGAGTTCGTTGAGACAACCATTGATGTTTTTGCAATTTACCCAAGTCGGAAGCATTTATCGCCGAAAGTCCGCTGTTTTATTGATTTAATTGTTGAGAGTATGCCAACAGCAGGGAGCTAAGCTTAGTTATATTGCTCAGGTTAATCATATTGCTCAGCCGATTTCATGCACTGGGTTAGTAACACATGAAAATTATCCAGCTCTCTATCTGCTGCGGTTTCAGGGATAAATAAGTGGCAACCAAAGGCAGTATTTAAAGCAATACAATGGTGAAGAAATGCCGCGAGTGGGCCTTTTACTAATTCACCGCTAGTTAATGTAAACCCTTGTAAGTTCAATTGCCCTTGCTCAAAGGTAAGCAAATCTTGGCTAATGGCAAAGGCGATTAACGGCCTCTGTTCATGAATTAGTCGGTTAGCTAATCGCGGAGAGATATTTTTACTTAAGAAGTCCAGCTCCTTTAGCCGTATACCAATATAGGGCAGTTTTATTTGCTCTAAGCCTAAGGTTTCTTTCAATAACGTAATCGCTTGAATCTGTCGCCAAGTTAGTTGCCATCGGCCATTGCTGTGCTGATAAGTGATCGCTTTTGGCGTTAACACTAAACTGTATTTTGGTTGTAGGTATTTTGATAAACCAGTGATGAAAGTGACTAAAGCGACTAAATAAATAAAAATTAAAACAAGTCGATATTGTTGCCAATAGCTTTCAGAGAAACTAAAAGTAAGAATAAAAATAATCAGTGCGACTAGCATTAAAAAAAGCGCATGGTGATTTCCTTGCGCCTTAATGTTAATTACTGCTGATGAAGTAGCCATATATCGCCTTTTTATACTCGGATTATTCCCAGAAGTTGCTAGGCAATTAACGACAAGTCTTTTTATAAGCCTTGATTCGCTTTTTCTTTTCAGCTTGCAGTTGTGCTTCACTTTGGTAACTGCGCTCACCTTCAGGAGACATAACGTAAATCCGCCCACCTTGATCTATTATTGCTAGCTGGCGTTTGACTTCATCACAGTAGCCTTTATTTTTCTTTTTAATCTCAGCCTTCTTTTGCGCTTGCTCAGCTTTACTTTGTTTTGCTTTATTATAGTCTTGTTGCCATTGACTATCTTTAGTTACTGTATCGGCTATATTATTATTTTCTTTCGGTTTTATCGTCGAGACTTTCTCATCAGCGACGGGTTTATCGCTAAAGTGAACCTTGCCGTTCTTATCTGTCCAGGTATAAATTTTTGCCGATAATTCAGCTGAAGAGGTAGCAATGGTAATAAAAAAAATGCCAGCAAGTAACTGTTTTGTTTTCATAAAAATCCTTTTAGGTTTAATTGTGCTAAAACTAAGCTAATATTTATTTTATCATAAATTCTGCTGAAAATAACACCGCTTTATTCGTAAAACGGTAGCTGTTATTATTGCCTTTTGACAATGTCAATCTACATGGATGATTAGCATGCTCAAGGGTTTCACCTTACTCACATTTTTTCTCACTAGTATGCTCTTATGCCAAGCTGGTGAGATGTATAAATATAAAGATGCTCAGGGAAATTGGGTCTTTAGTGATAAACCGCCAGAAAAAGAACAAACCTTTGAAACACTGAAATATAGTCAGGCGAAAAAGCCTACCGCTAAAATAAAGCTTTATAACGTTAAAGGCGATGCAGGTTACACTTTATTTGCAAAAAATGATTTTTACACCCCCGTTGAAGTTGGTTTTACCTCGCCGTTGAATCAAGAAAAAATTCGTAAGGTTATTCCTGCAAGAGGGCGCATCGCGCTACTTGAAAGCAACACTAAAGCGCCAAAATTAAATTACCGCTGGGCATTGGGTGAGCCTAAAACGATGCTTGATCGCCAACAATACCTGGTGCCTTTTGACTCACCTAAGCCTCACCGGGTAACTCAAGGCTTTAACGGAAAGTTTTCTCACCAAGATGAATACAACAAGTATGCAGTTGATATTGCTATGGATGTTGGTACTTATTTAACTGCTGTAAGAGCGGGCACTGTTGTTTGGGTTAAAGATGATTATCATATGAGTGGCACCACTCGTTACTTTCTCGATAAAGCTAATAGCATCAAAATACTGCATGATGATGGAACATTTGCCCAATATGCGCATATCTTAATGGATACCGCGTTAGTAAAGGAGGGGGATAAAGTACAGGCGGGTGATAGGATTGCCCGCTCGGGATCATCTGGCTTTTCAACAGGACCGCATTTACATTTTTCTATTGTAAAAAATGCCGGTCTTAAAAATGTTGCGATTCCTTTTCAGTTTATTGATGAAAACGGTAGACCATTTACCCCGAAAAGAGCCATGACTATGGTGGGTATTGCTAAGCCTAAGTAGCTTTAATCACTCCTTGAAAAATGACGGCTAATCGAGAGTTTTCTTAAAACGAAGTGCTGCTATTATCAGTCCAAGCATTGTGAAAGCAATTAGCCAAATCATATCAAAGCTCATTTCTATCACTTCAACATCTCTTAATACTACGCCGCGAATAAGGCGAATAAAATGTGTTGCAGGCAAAGCTTCCGCGATATATTGCGCAGGCAACGGCATGCCTTCGTAGGGAAACATAAAACCAGACAATAAAATGGAAGGTAACAGAATGAATACTGTCATTTGCATCGATTGTAATTGGCTTTTCGCAATAGTTGATATCATCAAACCTAACACTAAACTGGCACAAATAAACAGTAACGTGGCTAAAGCAAGTTGGGCTAAACCACCGTTAATTGGTACATTAAACAAATAATGCCCTAAGCCTAAAATAATACTGACCTGAATGATGCCAATAAAAATATAGGGAAAAATTTTACCTATCATCAATTCAATTGGCGCAAGTGGCGTAGTTATTAGCATCTCCATGTTGCCGCGCTCTTGCTCTCTGACAATGGCAGCAGAGGTAAACATTATCATGGTCATAGTCAAAATAACGGCAACCAGACCCGGCACAATATTAACGACACTGCGCTGTTCTGGATTGTAAAGCAGTGTGACTTCAAAGGTTGCGGTGTTTCTATTGGCTGGTTTATCGAGTAATTCAGCTAAAGGCATATTTCTTAAGCTTTTAATACTATTAGCAATAACGGTATCAGAGCCATCCACAAGCCACTGGGCAATAGGCCGACTTGTTTCTTGTTTACTTGAGGGAGGCAAGCCAAAGCCAACGCTTGGGTGGCGCACAAGTCGCTGACTAACATCTGCTGGAATAATTAACACGGCACGTACTTCACTGTTATCAATGGCCGCTTGTGCTGATGTTACTGAATGATAACTGTGAGTAAAAGTGACAATACCTGTTGCTGAAACCGTTTGTTGTAAAACACGGCTTAACGCGGTTTGGCTATGATCCACTATGCCAACGGGAATATCTCGAACGTTGGTATTGATGGCAAAGGCAAATAACAACAATTGCACCAGTGGGATCATAATCACCATGCCAAAGGTCATTTTATCTCGGCGCAGCTGCAACAATTCTTTTACTACAATCGCTTTTATTCTCAATAATGATGTTTTCATGGCTCAGCCACCTTTTGTCCGGTACAGCTAACAAAAACATCCTCTAAACTTGGTCTTACCACAGCAAGCTTATCTGAAGAAGATAAGCAGGGCTGTTGCTGTAACAGTGCGATAGGGTGGGTCACTTCTTTTTTCACTAAAACTCTCAAGTGAGTGCCTAACTGCGCAGCGGAAACGACTTCAGGTAATGAAATGAGTTTATCTTTGATATGACGTAAATCATTTGCGGCAATCTCAACCACTTGTGCTGCCATGTTTTCCATTAAATTACTGGGTGAATCATCCGCTCGTTTAATACCATTTTCTAAAATGGCCAACTTATGACATCGCTCAGCTTCATCCATATAATGAGTAGAGACCATGATAGTGGTGCCTTGATCGCAAAGATCAAATAATTGTTCCCAAAATTCACGACGGTTTTGCGGATCAACTGCTGACGTGGGTTCATCAAGAAAGAGTAATTTTGGTTGGTGAATTACCGCAGCCGCTAGCGCTAAACGCTGTTTTTGCCCACCACTCATGCTGCCGGCAAGTTGTTGGCTTTGCTTTTCTAATTGATGGGTACTGAGTAGCTCACTGATACGTAATT
>Ga0105348_1000947_pt1 | contig 20496 bp, 19 predicted proteins | sample EN8Hudsemesocosm_2_FD_83504 | JGI IMG/M metagenome (GOLD analysis project Ga0105348, IMG submission 83504) | Methane-oxidizing microbial communities from mesocosms in the Hudson Canyon - EN8C Hudson Canyon | ecosystem: Environmental > Aquatic > Marine > Cold seeps | place: Hudson Canyon... | reverse complement strand
ATCACAATTGATCAATTATCTTAAATCCAGAAATCAGGTTGAATAATGAGTTTTTGATAGGCAGGTTTCTGGTTCTTCTAAAATTCGGCAAATAGCTGCGCTATTTGGGTGGTGTTTACAATTAGCCATGTCAAGTGTTATTTTGATAATATTTCATAGCCTTACGAGCGTTCTCGGACCTTTAAGACATTCCCATTTTGCATAATTGTGAAGAGGGGAAATTGTAGTTTTGTGCCTTAACCTCCTTCTTCTTGTCTATGTTTTGATTAATTTTTGGTACTCTATGTGATTATGCGGACACCGTTACCTAAAAGGCGAAGGTTTTAACCTTGCGAATGGAAAATAAATTTTCATGGCTCTTAACAAACCACAGGTTTTAGAAAAATTGGCTTATGGGCGATGCAAACCCTTAATAATCTATTAGGGATTTGCTCTTCCCAAAATCGCCTATTGAGTCGGTAACAAAATTCATCCAAGTACTCCTGTACATATTGCCCTGATACTCCATGGTAAGTTCCAAGTAAATAACTTTTGAAATTACTGATTACAATATGAACCCACGGTAGCCATTCATCAGCCAATTCAGGTGGCGTAACCTTGGCAACATGATGATGCTCTTCAGTAAGAACTCTTAAAGCAAAGAAAGCATCTGTATTCAGGGTTTGTCCTGGTTCAATGGTTTCTTTTGCAAAGCCTTTTACACTCTCTTTATTTATAGAAGGCACCGCTTTCATTGCAACAAATCCAGGCTTGCCATCATTGTGTTCACAGGCCACTAATATGGCTGTTTTTCCTTCAGCTCCCCGACCTCGTTTGCCAGCACGCTTACCGCCAACGAATGCATCATCTAGTTCAATCGTGCCTGTTAGCTTATAGAGACTATTCTGATCGCCCATGGCTATTCTAAATTTCCGTAACATTCGTTGGGCTGTTAACCATGAAACACCAATCAATTTAGTTAACCGTAAAGCTGAAATACTACCTTTATCTGAGGACAGCCAATTAATACACCAGAACCATTTCACCAATGGCAGCTTGGTATTGTGAAACAAAGTGCCTGCTGTTATCGAGGTGTGATGATGACAATCTGCACATTCAAAAACATGGCGAGTTTGCAGTAACGGTAACCAACCTTTACCATGTTGGCATCGCGGACAACAAAAACCTTCTGGCCATCTCTGTTTAATAATGGCTTGGAGACAGGTTTTTTCATCTGAGAAATGCTGTTGCCATTCCCAAAAACTTGTCATTTCAGCTTGCATGACGGCTCTCCTGATTATCAGTTTACTATTTTGACTGAGTAACCTGTGGTTAGTTCATAGCCATGTAAATTTTTAATATTAAATATCAGAGTTCATAACGATACTATCAACCAAAGACTCCCATGAAAAACAGATATCAGGAGAATCTTTAAACGTAACAGAATGAAACACACTTTTTTTTGAAAGCATAGAAACCAATAGTTTTGAGAGCGCTATATAATCATCAGGATTTACAAAGCAGGCAGCACTATAATTTCCTAAAGTTTCGTAAGCATAAGGCAGATCTGCAAGAATTATTGGCTTATGGTGAGCCTTTGCTTCTGAAATAGGAAGTCCCCACGTTTCAAGTTTTGAAGGAAATACAACCACATCACATTTTTGATATTGTGCATCGACTTCGTCTCTTGACAGCACTCCTAGGAAGTCAACATTTTCCAAATGAGAATATTTTTTTACTAGATACTCGCTATACGGATTAGTTTTTTCATCGATAGTCAATACAAGTTTAATTTTTTTATGAATATCAAACTTATTTAATTTCAGATAGGACAACGAGTCCAATAACAGTTCGAAATTTTTAAAAGTTCGAGAGAGGGCTGGATAAAACAACCTTAAACTACCGTCACATATAAAGTTAACATTTTCAATTTCATTCGATGGCTCAACAGGTTTTGCTATTAATATTTTTCTTGCCTTTAATTTATTATTAAAATATTCCCCTATCCAACTTTGCTGAACTATTACCGCCTTGTTCTTCTTAATATTAATCTTATATAAATACTTATAAAACAATGTAAAAAGGAATACTCTTTTATTAAACTTGAAATCCATATATGTCAGATGATAAAAAGGAGCAGGATTATGGCAATAAACAAATAGGTTTCTTACATCAATACGTGGCGTTATATCATGCATAGAGAGCCAAATATCAGGCATTATTTCCTGAGAGATCTTCTTACATGTAAAATACTCAAACTTCAACCTTGAAAGCCATGATTTTTTAATGTCAGGAAACTCAATATATTCAATATTATCAAAAATCATATCGTTAAATAGTAACCTAGAGTGAACCAAGCAAATAATAGAGAAGCCGTTTCTCTTAGAAAATGCAGTAATACAATCTTTAAATACTTGTAAAGTGCCACCCTCAACAAGATTTACACCAGATAGAACGATATTCATTCAAAACTCCATTACATAATATAAACACTTATTTTAATTATTCATAGCTCTTGTTATCAACATAATTCACACATACTATTTAGGTAATCTAGAATATTATTATTTTATAAAAATCGAATCTTTACTTAGCTTAAACAATATCCAAAAAATCATAACTGAGCTTATTTTTTAACAACGTATTACTTGGTATATCTTTTATTACTATAGTATTGGCTGCTATAACACAATTATCACCTATTTTTACTCCACTACCTATAAAGCACCCGGCTCCTATCCATACATTTTTACCTATAACAATAGGCTCTCCATAATAGCCTTGTTTACGTAAAGCAGTTTTTTTCTTATATTCATGATTATGATCATAGATGCAAATATTAGGCCCCAGTTGGCAATGGCTTCCGATAGAAACACTGTATCGACTAACTATCGTCACATTTTTATTTACAAAGACATCATCCCCAATGGATATCACCGAATCATCATAGCCTTCTATATTGGTTAACCTAGTTACATAAACATTTCGGCCAACTGAAAAACTGCTACCCTTATCTAAATGCAATACCACATCTTTTTCTATTCCAAAACGCCAAGAAACACGGAAACGAGCACCGTACCTAAACCTATAAAACAATGACCTTAAAATAAAAAAAATAAATTTAAATTTAAACCCCTTCACAAGCCCTCACTATTTTTTATACTTTGAAAATAAAGCACTGTATGAACTTAAAAAGTATTCCCCGCCACTGAGCCTAATAAAACGTGATAGCTTACCTTTTAGATACGATTTCATATACTGTAACCAACTACAAAATTTCGATGACACTCTATACTTTAGCTTCGCTCTCCGCACTTCTTTATACCCTAAAAATTGGTGCTTATCAGAAACACCTCCAGCTCGAAAGTTAGAATAAATATGATCTACACAAAAAAAAGAAACATCGTTAACCCAAAGTCGTAGCAGAAGTTCATAATCCATAGCGACTTTATACTCCGCATCAAAACAACCATACTTAGCATAAATCAATCGCTTAACGAAAACTGATGGGTGATTTAAGGTCATAGTTTTACCTAAATCCAGATGATTTGAAATATATTTTAGAGATTTAACACCCGACCTCCAGCACTGCATATCGCCGTACACAACGTCGTAGCTGTCATATTTCACCAAGCTACTAAAAACACCACTTTCATACCAATCATCCGCATTGATTATCCCAACCCATAAACCTCTAGACAATGAAATCCCTTTGTTAAAGGCATCACTTATACCTGAGTCCGGCTCACTCACCCAATAGTCGATTAGGCTATCATATTTTTTTAGAATATCTAGCGTGCCGTCTGTAGACCCTCCATCAATAATAATATATTCTACGTTATCGTAGTCTTGATTTATAACACTCTCTATTGTTTCTTCAATGTACCTAACACCATTAAAAACAATTGTTATAACAGATACCAAGGGCAGGTTACTAGAATCATATTTGAAGCAACCTGCCACACGTTGCCCTCCATGCTCAAAAGACTGATTGTCACTCTTCCGAAAAATGTCAAATTTAACCTCTGAAAACTTATCAACAACCTCAGCTGGTATCTTCCGTATCAAAGTACGGGTAGTAGAATAACCTGTACTTGGATTAGCTAGTTCGTTCATTTTCATAACCGAGTATGATCGGATTACATTGTCTTTTTTGAAAAGTTGATCTAGAAATAAAGTAGTAGATACTACTCATAAATAAAAAAACCAAAGGAGAGAAATATCCTGTGCCCCTTACGAAAATTTGAAGTGACGTGGTAAGTACTACAATGATATAAAACACCGTTTTTCTTGAAAGCATGTTGTAGGAAAAATGGAGCCTACGATACAACTGCACGCAGAAAAAAATATATACTAATAGTAGAGTAACACCAAGCCCCCCCATTTCGGTGATCAATTTGGCACCCACAGCCCCCCCATCGAACTTATTAAGCGTATCTGAGTATATATCTATTATCACATCCATGAAAAAACCTTGGGGACCATTAATACCCATTTGTTGAAAACCGACTCCAATACCATTCGAATCAATTAGGCTGAGATAAGCCCGCTCCCACCCAGACATAAAAACTAATGCTGATAAATTGGTACTATCAGCACTAAACGTCAGCCTTGAGGCAAAATAATTACTACTGTCAAGTGACATTATGAACATAATGAGAAGAGCAAAAATAGTTACAATACACAAAAACCGAAAAAAATTAATCCTTGTCAATATTAGGCAGCACATCATCACACCAACTAACATCGTCAAGTTCATAATGGTCAAGGAGACAAAGAATCCACACCCTATGTGTAATATTTTTCGATCAGAAAAATATGTTACATAACATAAGAATGGAGTATAGAAAAGTGCAAAATGAGAAGGCTCGCTAACGAAAAACATATTTTTTATACTAAAACCAAGTAGCGAGGATAAAATAATGATAATTAATGCCGTAAATAACAGTATCCAATACAACTTGTACAAACACCAATGAAAACTAGACTCATCAATAGATGTTGTTACATTCACAAACAGAGCAGCGCAAAAAAACATAACAACAAGTAAAAATATAGAAAGTATAAAACGTAAGAGCTCTCCATTAGAGTAAAAAAAAGAACATGCTATATAATTAAACGTAACCAGCAGGGTAAATATACTGGTAAATACAAAAAGAGAACGCTTTATTCTAAATTGATTTGAGTAAGGAGAAACTGATAATAATAGAACAAATACTAACAAAGAGAACATTACCCCCGCACGATATGATGAGGCATTAATTAAATGAGAAAATAGCCCCGACAGCAAAAATAAAACGGAACACATTAAAAAAAAACATACTCTTTTAGATAGAATCATACTAACTTACCGCCGACAAAATAACAAATAACAAGCTAAACTCCTTATACCCATCTCCTTACACACAACTATTAATCTAGCCCTTCAAGCTTACGAGCCATTTGAATACCGAACACACAATCCTGAATTCTCTGAAAACCGATCCAGATACTTTTAGCACCAGGATCACCATCCGATTTTCGTCCCAAGAACCCTCCTAATGTAGCCAGGTTTCTTAGCACCGTATTAAGTGTAGGTGTTTTTTTCGGAATCGTTTTTTCCAATAAAACATAAGATGATTTCCATTCTAAAGAATCAAAAATGAGTTCAGCTGGCAAGTCAGGACAGGTGCGACCTAAACGCATAAGGTACATCACTCGCCAAGCAACAATCATAGCCATGATCAAGGCCTTTTCAATGCGTTCTTTACTGGACAATTGAAGTTTCTCTACCTTGCAGCCGACTTTCAAAACATCAAAAAACATTTCTATCTCCCATCGACAACGATACCAGTCAATCAACTCACAGGCTTGCTCTTCATTTTCTACGGTTCGATTACTTAATAAGCGCCAGATAAGAGGTGATTTTCCTTTCGGTGGATTAACTTCTTTTGTCTGAACCAAGGTGACTGCAATTCCTTCTTTCCCCCTCACAGGAAAAGTGCATCGCAATACTTTGAGTTCTTGCTGAATCTGTCGCGATTTTTCACCTTTTTTTCGTGGCTTAATAAAACTAATACGACTCATAACCTCTTGTTTATCAAGTCTATCCCAAAGTCTCTCATCCTTGGATAGTTTGCGATTATGCTTTGCTCTTACTAACCAGTCGGCAGGCATATTTAATGCTTTAGCTCTCGCCATCAGGTTCAAAATATCGCCTTCTCTATCTGCCATTTCAGCGACACGTTCATAACCTTCTATCCAGCGGTCACTTTCTTTTATGAGAGGACATTCGCGGTCTTCTTTTTTTGTTTTTCCACGAGACCACATCCATGCATCACTGACTCCTAAAGGAATTCGTTCAGGTGTAATGCAAAGTGTTGGATGCAGGTACATGCCTCGTTGAGCATCATACGACAAGCGCCCTAAATCTTCCGTTTCTTGACCATTGAAATCCAGCTCTGTTGTGTCTTGCAAGCATAAAATAACGGGTTCTTCACTCCTTATAATACGTTGCTCAACTTGATCTGTATGGGCTTTTAATAGCTTGTCCCAGGTCACACTCTCATTACTATAAAACCGATAAGCAGCTTGTGTTTCAGCCCAGCCTTGGCAAGCTTGAGGAATACTTGCTTTTGGCGATTTAGCTAATGTTTCAAGAAATTTAACAGCTCTTTTCTTGATACGTTTATCACCTAAATCTAAGTCACGGAATTCCATTTCTGCCCAATTCATAATTACTCAAATAATTGTATTCTACAGCCTTAGTTCAAACTTGTGTGTAAGGAGATGCCTTATACCACCTTATATCTACACAAGCTTAAGACGTCTAAGGAGTGATGAATAAGCCAAAATATAAAACCTCTTTTCAAATAAAAAGTATTTAAACGCTACACTAAAAACCTTCAAAAAACTTTTCTTTCTCAATAAATCAATAACAATAGGGTAGACCACCTTTAATGTATAGTCGCTCTTGTATTCCAGAAAATGAGAGTCGTCAGAATTGGAAATAATCACACCCTTCCACTTCATCAAAAATACGTTCAAAGCGTCTATTCGCAAAGAGTAGTTATGAGACAGACGGTTTTCAGCCTCATCAGTAAAAATTGTAAGGGGCTCATCACAATAATCGACCCGAAAACCATTTAGCGCAAAAGAAAACCAAAAATCATGATCCTCACATGCCTTAAGAGACTCATCAAAGCCACCTAATTTCTGATATGAAGACTTAAGAAGTAACAATGTGCTGGGATTAGGTGGAATCCAGCCTTGAACAAGTTGATGAAGCACATTACCACGATACAAGTTTCTAATGCCCTCTTGAAAGCAATAAACAAGCTCAGTATCATTTCCATTATCAAGTAATAGCATTTGTTTTTCGAGCTTTGATGGTACCCAAATATCATCAGAGTCTAAGAATGCTACTACCTCGTTACGTGCAAATTCAACTCCAATGTTACGGCTAGCAGATGCACCAACATTTTGTTTGCTATAAATAATGTGAACCAAATTGAGTATTTCTATATTTTCTCTAAGAAATTGTTTCGTTTCAGAACAGGAGTTATCATCAACTATTATTATTTCATCAGCTGATAAAGTTTGATCCAACACAGAACATACGGCTCGCTTTAGTAGCCCCATCCGGTTATAGCTTGGAATAACAACGCTAACTTCCATTTTTAAGGCCCAATACGAACAAAAATGATTTGATCAAATTTTTGTACACAACAATACTAAGAAGAGAGACTCTAAATGCCTTAATGAAATAAATGGAAGCATTTTTAAAACTTCCTATTTTTACATAATCGTATGCAGTGATAGACATCAGGTTAGCAAGCCTATCAGGATATCTTCGAATCTGCTCATCAAATTTACGCAATGTTATTTCTTGACCTACAATAGCCCTTTCAACGCCACCCTTGGAACTATTTGTCATTCTCGTATGCTCATGATCCACAAAATAGTCCACCAGACATTCTGAGACGTAATCAACTTCAAACTTTAATGAAAGCTGTCGTACAAAATCACCATCGACACCACGAGGAATTTCTTCATCGAACCAAACACCAGATTCAAAAACTTTTTTAGTTATCATCCAAGTAGAGCCAGCGGCTATTGGCTGATCGTCAATTGCTTTTTCAAAAACACTCCCTTTCGCTACTGGCTGTAACTTTTGAAATACCTCTTCCGTGCTCATATAGGTCATCCAAGTATAAACTAAACCCAGGTTTAGGAATTCGCTATTTCTAAACACATCCAGCTGCTTTTCAATTTTATCAGGCTTCCATTCGTCGTCGTCATCCAAAAAGGCCACATATTCTCCAGTAGCAAGCTCGGCACCAATATTCCTTGCACCTGAAAGTCCCAAATTTTTCTTATTCTTGATGTATACAATACGTGGATCACTAAAACCCGATACAATTTCCTTAGTATCGTCACTCGAATTATCATCTATAATAATTAATTCAACATTTTGATATGTCTGATTTGTTACTGAAAAAATAGCACGACTTAACAGCGAGGCTCTATTAAAAGTAGTTATTATACATGACACTTTTTCTTTATTCTTTTTAAACATAAAGTAAGGTTTTTTTATCGACTCAAAAATTAATTACACAATTCAAACAATTCAATTTTATAATATTTATTTTTTGCAAATGAAAAACAAGCCATCCCCTATATCTTTATTATATAAACAATTTTTTTTATAATAATTAAATATGATATTATGGATTTTAGAGCTATTCACTAATAGTGCAATCCTTATTAAAAATCTTACATACTTATTTTTAGAATCAGTATAAAATAACTCAACCACTTTCAAATCGTGACTTAAAAATATTTTTTTTAACTGTTCTATTTCAAAATGTTGATAATGCTTTGGTATTAAATTTAGATGTTTAGAGGGAACACTACCAATAAAAAAACCATTTTTTTTGAGGAATTTGAGACTATTATTTAAAAATATGGGAAGTTTTTCTGGTTCAATATGCTCCATGACCTCCACCATAGATAACACATCAAACTCTTCATCGGCGGCCTCTGTAAACACATCAAAAACGCGGTATCGGGTATTCTCAATGCTGCTATTGAGTGCATTTGCCAGATCAATCGCATTCTTTGAATAATCAAGTCCAAGATAGGTTTTATTTTTATTATTGCCAGACAGGATACTTATTAATTTCCCATCGCCACATCCAACGTCAATATAACTTTTATAATCAATATCTTTTAGACAATTAAAAATCAATTCTATTCGACCTAAATATTCGATCGCCCAACCCCACCTCTTCGAAATGGATATTTTTTCAGAATATTCAGTTAAGTAGTGATAAGGAAATACATATTGGTTTTCTTGATCCTCTTGAGGATCAGTAAGCTTATTCATATACCCTCCGCATACAGTTTCTCAACGTTAAATTTATCATATATATCCAAAAAACTATCTTCATAACTTAAATTATAAACGTTCATATTGGTGCATATTTTAAGATATTCTAACGCGGTAAATATTTTATTTACACTTCCAGTCATTCGCTTATAGGCACCAGTCTCTTCAATGGGCTGAAAAGCTCTAGAATCGCCCCCATGAAAATGCTCTATCTCATTTTTGGCCTTGTATGCAAGAAAACTAAAATCAAATCCTGCCAAAAAAACATCTCTATAGCCCATATAGTTTGCAGTTAAAAGCAATGCCTGCAATATATTCATTACATTCAATATAGGTTTGTGCAACTCTAAATAATGTTTATATCTATAATAGTCGCTCCCGCCCTGAAGGAGATAATTTTTATTTTTTAGTCGATCACCAAGCCTTGAGATTAATTCATAATGAGATAACGGTAAAAAAAAATTTATTTCATTTAGTCGTTCAACACTTACATGCTTAACAATGTTCTCAACCCATACCTCGCGAGGATCCATATTAAAATAATACTTAACATTTAAATCATTGAAGTCTTTATGAACATAAAAATCATTACAAACATACTTGTCCATATAATCAAGCTTTGATAGATCTATATTATTTAATGATGGGCCATTCCCGATGAGCAATAATTTTTTTTCTGTTGCAATATTTTTAAATCTTCGATTATTATTAATATACTTTTTATGTTTATAATATGTAAATTGAGATTTTAAAGCACCATAATTATCCAGAACAACTGGAGGAATATATCTTTTTATTCTATCATTCATATCAATCCTAGACCAAACTATCGAGTTTCTTTTTTATATCTTTTTTATAACAACTTCGAACCATTAAAAAATACAAAACTAAACACATAAAGGTTGAAAAACCAAAATATACTATTCCCAAATGAAGATATGCCAAAATCATATTGGAAGCTAAATTAACAATTAGTACAAACATCTGACGCCTTAACAAAACAAAATGCATCTCATTAATATTCATATAATATATATACATATTATTTAATGATAAGAATATAGAAACTAAAGCCAGAACCAGCATTAACAAAAACGTATCCCTGTATTTATGCAATACATGATCTACAATTATTGGATAAACAACCATCATTCCTAAAAAAGTAGCGCTCATCAAATAATAAAGCTTCTTGTTTGTATCCCCTATCAACTTATTTACTGCACTAAAATTGCTTTCTGAAACATTTTTATACATCAACTGTGCATATGGCGCAATAAAAGCAAGAGACAATATCCACAAGTTCATTGAAAATGAAGAGACAAAACCATATGTAGCCAGATCGCCTTTCTCATAAAACTGCGAAATAAACCAACGGTCCGCTGTACGAAAAAGGATATCTGTAGCCCAAATCAAGTATATAAAGAATCCAACTTTATATAGTCTTTTTAGTAAATTTAGATTTAACTTTAGCTTAAATGTTAGGGGCACATAAAATAGCGAAACCCCAAAAGCTATCGCGACAGCTGCCAGCTGCCCCCAAAAAACCGAAGATAAAGTATTAAAATACAAAAAAAAAGCAAATGTTAAAACTGGCCTAAAAACCTGATCAACAGCTTTAATTACATTCGAGCTGGCCATCTCCATGTTAGAATTTAACTTTAGCTGCGCATTCTCAACTAACTTTAAAAGAAAAAAAGTTACACCTATTGCTAAAACAGAGAGAGTACCTACTTCAAGGTTAAGAAAAAGCAATACCACTATCGAAAACGCTTGGATAATAATTGAAACACTACTATAATTTAGAAATACGTCCTCGTCACAACCATCTTTTTTTGCAATTGCTTTTGGCAACAATACAGTTGCACCATGCCTAGATCCAAACTGTAGTAATGGCATTAGGGATAAAACCATTATAATATAGATGTAGCTACCATACTCTTCTTGGCTTAGCTGTTTCGCAATATATAAAAACAAGACAAAGGAAAATCCCTTTGAAAGCCCCATAATCGCAATATTTTGTCTGATAATTCTCTGCATAGTATAAATTCAAAATAGCTCTTAGCCTGAAACTATCCTTTAATTACCTTTTTTTATTAAACTCAGTATTCCAACTTTTTCAAGAAAATCACGCACTAAGCGCCTGTAGACAAAAGGGTTTATTTTAAGTTTATATTGCAAATACGATTTTTTCAATTCTTTAGATACCGATCTAGACATACCAGCTAGGTTAGTAGTATCTATACAATATTCCTTTGGTTTCCAATCATCTGGCTTTTGCAACAAAAAAACACATAGTTCATTACTGTAAATCACCTTCAGTCCCAGAGCCTCAAAAAATAACTTTAGAAAAGCCTCATGGTAATTATAAATATGGGCATTTTGAAAATAGTACAATGGGTTATCACAATAGCTACTCCTAACACTTAGGATACCAGGCACTTCTACCAATAGGAATTTAGATGGCGATATAACGCTTATGATTTTTTTTAATGTTTCTACCGGTTGGGTAAAATGCTCCATAACGTGGGAAAGCACTACTAAATCTTGCGAGTTAATTTTTGTCTGCTCAAAATCAATATCCCCCTTGTATAATATTAAACCTTTTGATAAACCATATTGGATATACTTATCTCCAAAATCACAACCAGATACATTTTTCCCATCATTATAAAAGGGGTAGAGTACGCCTCCAGCTCCGCACCCAACCTCGAAAACTGTATGTACTCTACTCAAATCTATATTTTCTTTTACTAAAGCCAGTAAACTTTCTCCTCTAACGACTTGTCCCGAAAAGAAACTTTCAGACGCAAGCTCTTTACCTACATACAAATCCCTGTAGTCATGCTCATAGAAATGAGCATTAGAGTCTTCATCAAACCTATACTCTAGGCGAATTACGCCGCACTTTCCACATAAAATGTTAGCGCAAGAAATACCAAACCTATCCTTACTTCCTACTAACTCATCACTTCTTAGGTCATTGTTGCCGCAAACACAATTACTCTTTACGAAACTATAATCGCCAGAAGACACCTTACTTTTAAAGGTATTACGAGCTTTTACTTGTAAATCATTCATATGAGCTACTGCTTTACCGTCATCATTCCAGAGAGGATATTTAATAAGACTATCTATCACTGGCAACTCCAAATTTCGACATCATTCTTAAAAACAATATAAAACCCCATCACTATAATTAATTTTATTATCCCAGGATAGGGCCTTCGATTTATAAAAACACTCCACCAAGCATTCTATTAAGAATCTACCCTTTAAAAATAAGGCCTACTTTTAGTGGACTATTTTACTATCTAAACCCATTTCATCGGTGAATTATTTGTATGCTTGTAGCGCTCCATCCCAATTTTTATTCTCCTCATAACAGTACATTTCATCCATTTATACAATTTTTGCCTCTTCTTGCCTCAATCTATCAATTTGCTTGCCAAAGTCTTTAATCCAGTTGCATACAGCAACGTGATTAAACCCTTGTATGCGGCCGATTGAACGAAAACCAAGACCTTCCAAATAAAGTTAAGGCCAGTCTACATTGAGATTCCTTAGATGTATCAGAATTTTGAATAACACTATATGCTAGGCGCATCCTTTACATTTATAACGTTGCCGCTTATTAACTACACAGCTTTTAATATAGGAATTACTTTTGCAATGAGGACATTCTTGCATGGTATTTTGTCAGCTTTAACTCAAATTAAAACTATGACTTAACTATATTTATTTAACAGTGCCTATTTTTTTTACGAATCCTTCAGTTTTGCTAAAAAGGTCAATCTTATTTACAAAAACTGTTTTAATGGTGTCGCTCTTAGCAGTCTCGGCGTTTTTCAATATATTTTTGATGTATTTCATTCGAGCTTCTCCATAACATTCTTGATATTGGTCTTAACGACTGAAATTATATATTTATTAAGCCGCTTTTCCATCTGACAATATCGCTATTTACCATTTCACTTATAAGAACTGATAAATCACGTGAGCCTTCCCAACCTGTACGAGAACTAAGCTTAGAAGCATCACCAATAATAGGTGGGGTGTCTAACGCCCTAAAATATTTTGGCGAAACACGAGTTAAAATTTTTCCAGATACTTTATCAACACACAGCTCATCAACTCCACGGCCCTCGAAGATAGGGTTAAAGCCTGCTGCCTCAGCAGCAAAAAACAAGAACTCTCGTACAGTTGTAGCCTTGCCAGATGCGATAACGTAATCCGATGGAACATCCAAATCAAGCATTGCTTTCCCTCCGGCAACATAATCTTCAGCTGAACCCCAATCTCTTGAGGAATCCAAATTACCCAATTCAAAGCATTCACCACCTGCAACTTTGAGCCTTGCTAAGTTATGGGTGATTTTACGAGTTACAAACGGCCGACCTCTCAGAGGTCCCTCGTGATTAAACATAATTGCCGAACATACAAAGGCATTATATTGCTCCCTATACATTCGGGCATAATGCATTGCAGTGAGCTTCGAAATCCCGTAAGGGTTAACGGGCTTATAGTCTGAATCTTCATGGCAGACTCCACCTTCTTCCTGAGAGGAACCAAACACCTCCGAACTAGAAGCGCATAGTATTTTTGACTGGGGAGAAACCAATCGTGCGGCTTCAAGTAAATTTAGCGTACCATGCGCATTCGCATCTAAGGTTACACCAGGATATTTGAAAGAATCTGCAACAAAGCTCTCGCCGGCATAGTGAAATATTTGAATAGGCTGAATTTTCTGCAACAATTGAATCAAATTTTGAGGCTCGGTTAACTGAAGCTCAACTAGTTCGACCTTATCCGTAATACCTAGATAATCTAGTCTCCAAGTAGAGCTAGAAGACCCCCTTCTTCGACCGCCGAAAACTTTCCAGCCATCATCAACAAGTAATCGTGCTATATGCGCACCATCCTGACCAGTGACACCGGTTACAAAACAATTTTTCATTGGACTTTATTTAAATCAAAGAGTGTTTGCAAAGCTCTCCTAAAACCAGCACCATTATCCAAATGACCTTGCCAGACCTCAATAACCTTCATGCAATCAAACTTCATTGCATTTAAAATAACTTGGATATTTTCTGGTTCGCCATCACCAAAAGCTAAACCTTCTCCATCTATCCCTATTGCATCCGCAAGATGGACGTGATGAATTCTATGAGCAAGAGAATCTACTATTTCTTTTGGAGAAAAGTTATACAGATTTTTCCCAAGCAATAAATGACAGACATCCATACAGATGGACAAATCATGCATCTCAATAAATTCTACATCTCGCCTCTGATTTACCGCATCAAGCCTAACTGACCCACCAAAATACCATGCTATTGGGGGTAACCATTGCGGCATCAACGTTACATCGCTTTTATAAAAGCTTCTAATTAACTTAGCATGATCTTCATAAAACTTATCCAGGCCATCATGGACAACAGAAAAACTACCAACAACAGGAACTTTTGTTTGGGTAAGATCCTGAAGCTTCGCTGCAAATGCTATAGTTTTATTCAAAACATCATAACTAGCCTCTACCTGCTCAAGATCAGACGAGAAAGGATCCATCAACTTGGTAGATGTAACGTAGTCAGGTAAATGGACACTATACCTATTGTTCCTATTTATTATTCCAGTATCGATATCACTCAATATTTCTCTGAACGACAAATGAAACTCATAACTGCCTACTGGAAACTGCTTTTGAAACTGATCTAAATCGTGAAGTCGAACTGGAAGGGATATTTTATTTATTCTAGAAAACTCAATAACATCACTAGGTAATGGCTTCGCTATCTTAAAATGAGATTTTGAGATAGCGGAGCCTAGCTCTATATCTGACACAACCTTTTTACCTAAGAATTCTTTAATTTCTGCTCCACCAATACCAGTATTTGGTGCTCGATAGTTTAAAACCTCTCTCGTCAACACATCACCAGCACGAAGTTCTTTATTCAAGAAAAAAGACCTACCTAAATTTTGCCTGTTGAGCAACTCACCCTGATTAGGTGCACGTCGCCCATTACCTGCCAAGATCACATCCATATTAGAGGCAAATTGACAAAGCATACTAAACTCCTCGGGAGTGGAACTCGATGAATGATCCAAGCCTTCAGCTTGCTTATCTAAAGTAATGTGACGTTCAATGACCGTTGCACCAAGCTGCATAGCCAATAGACACACCTCCCAGTTCGTATCATGACTAGAATAACCAATATCTCGCTGCCATTTTTCTTGCATATATTTTAAATACCCAAGCTTGGCATTTTGCAGAGATACAGGATAGTTTGAAATACAGTGCAGAGGGATCCACCCACTTGCAGGAAGCGATTCAAATACGACTTCCAACTCACTCTCCTCATGACAGCCAGTTGAAACTAGTAAATCTTTATCTAACTTAAGAAGTTGATTAATAAGATCAATATTTGTTAACTCTGCAGACGGTATTTTAAAAAAATCAAACTCTTTTATTGACTCCTTAAAATCATTTACATCTAAGACATCAAAAAAGCTTATCCCAACTTGAACACCCAGATTATGCCCATAATCTAATAAGTCAAGAATATCTTCAGGTGACAGATAATTTCTCCTTATCTCTTTTAGCAACAGCTCATCACCTATTTCTCTAGAGGAATTTGAATATGCATTGTCTAAATTTCTGTATTGAAATTTTACTCCACTTACCCCTGCCTTGACAGACTCTAATATAAGATCTTTTGCCTCATTCTTAGATCCATTATGGTTAATACCGATTTCCGATATAATCCGAATACAAGCCATTACAATACCTCCTTAATTAATTTATTCACTTTTAACTGAACCTGAAAAGATTCAGCAGTTAATTCAAGACTTAATCTAATTTTTTTTCTTTAATCAACCTAATCAGAATACACTCTGCAATTTCCCAATCAATATAAGTGTCAATATCCACTCCTTCTTCAGTGGACATTAACAGCGCCGCACTCCTTTCCGTCAATCTATTATTTAGCTGTTCAAATATCCCAGTTTTAGTAATATAAATTGATCCATTCTCCCTGTATATGAGCTCACTCTCTTTTATATCTTGCCTACGCGGTCTATTTTTAAAATCGTAAAGCGACCGAGGGTTATTCAAGTCAGTCCATAAAAATATTTCTGCCTCAACCACACTAAACAAACTATCAACATCTTCATTTTCAATTTTTTTTAATGCGTCTGTAATACGGTTTCTATAACGTATTGGAGAAGTCGGCTGCAGCAAAACTATATTATCCGAACAGTAACTCTCCTCTTTCCTTAACCAATTAATTGCGTGAGTAATTACGGGTTCGGTAGTAGCTGTATCTGACGCAAGTTCAGAAGGTCTTAAAAAAGGTACTTCAGCTCCAAACTCTTTCGCTATAGCTTTAATTTCTTTGCAGTCAGTACTAACAATAACACGATCAACTGTAGAAGTGCTTAACGCTTGCTCAATACTCCACGCAATCAATGGTTTCCCTGCGATTGTCTTAATATTTTTGTGAGAGATTCCTTTTGAACCACCTCGAGCAGGTATGATTACTAAATTCTTGGTCATGATCTATTTCTCTAATAAGTGCTGTTAGCGCCTAACTTTCAACAAAGGCCCATGATAAATATTTATTTCCATTCTTGGTATTCCCCCTACCTTTCTTTTTTCCGTTGCTCAGTTTTTCACTTCCAACACAACGACAATAAGAGGTGAAGTTGCCTACTTTATCAAATCGATCTATCGTACCAGTCTCAAACATAACAGAACAACGGGGTTCATATATGGTTCGCCCCGTATTGCAAGTAAAATTTGTTCGTAACATAAAGAAATATTGCTTCCATATATCCGGCCTTGGGGTGAGATCTTTTATTTATCTCTGGCCCTGATGGAATCCGCACATTCCCACCTCATCAGGTCTTCGGCTTCAAATGAGCCCTTGACCCCGTCAGGTTCGTTGGAATGTAGATGTTATCTTTTATGCCATCACTTAAATTTTATCCACGCAATTCGTTGTAAACTTTAATGTATTCTATTTTTTTTATCTTTCTCTTTTGGTTTTTCGGTTGTCAAGGAGGAACGCAGGCACTTGTGCCGAGTAGTCCTTGATAACCGAAAAACCAAAAATACCCTATTGAGCAGGCGTCTGTTTTTTTCAGACTCCTGCCTCCCGGCGAGGGTGGGTAAGCTTAGCGGCTAGGGGCGAAGCCTCTATTGAGTGTTTTAAACAGGTTCTTTTCACCTTATGCTCCTATGACACAATAGTCTTGCTTTTTGGTTAATAAAGCCCAGGCAATCCTTGCATTTTTATTGGCTACAGCCACATTAGAAATATTTTCTCCTCGCCTTTGTTTAATCTCTCCTATCCATTGATTGCGTTTATCTTGATGCTTGTGCGCTACCCTGACGACAGACCGTCCTCCATGAATTAATAAGGTTCGTAAATAACTATCTCCCCGCTAACTAATGCCTAATAATGTCGGTTTTCCACCGGTGGAATGTTGACGGGGCACTAGACCTATCCACGCGGCAAGTTCTCGTCCACTCTTGAAAACTGATATATCACCGATCGCAGCTATTAATGCGGTGGCAGTTAACAAACCAACCCCAGGAATAGTAAGCAATCGTTTACAGTCTTCATTTTGCTCACTGATCACTTTTAATTTTAGCTCTATTGTTTCTATTCGCTCATCAAAGTGAACGATTTCTTCGTAGAGCTCCCGAAGTAGCTCACGAAAGTAAGAGGATAATGAATTTTCCGCATCCTCAAGTATGTCGGGTATGGCTTTTCTAAGCTGATTGATACCTTGAGGAATAACAATGCCATATTCCATCAGTAATCCTCGTATTTGATTGGCTTGTGCGGTGCGCCTGCCTACCAATAAACTTCTTACCCGGTGAACGCTTTGGATATCTTGCTGTTCTATACTTTTACTTGGTACAAAGCGCATACTCGGGCGCTGAACAGCTTCACAAATAGCTTCTGCATCCACCGCATCATTTTTATTGGATTTAACATAGGGTTTAACAAATTGTGGGGCTATCATTTTAACGGTCTGTCCCAATTCACTAAAAACACGCACCCAATGATGTGCACCGCCACAGGCTTCAAGTCCTATTAAACAGGGCGGTAATTGTGCAATAAAGGCAACTAATTGTTTTCGAGTCAGTTTCTTTTTAAGCACCCGGTTTCCCTGTTCATCAACACCATGAAGTTGAAAGCTATTCTTTGCCAAATCAATTCCTAGTACTGTTACCTTACCTTTTGAGTTATTATTATTCACGGTTTGCCTCTCTTTTATTTTGATGTTTTGTTTGTTACTTACATCATGGCTCATTTGAAGCCTTTTATAAAGTGAGGCGGACCATTCCATTACAAACAACGGGGTCAGGTCTTTCATTATCACATCCACTTTATTTCTTTATTAAATTAATAATAAATTAAAGGGAATTAAAGGGAATTAAAGGGAATTAAAGGGGACGCTACCCTTTAATTTTTCTTTCTAATCAATGGGGTCAGACTCGATTGATTTCATTTTTTAACCCGCCATCCTCAATATACCGACGACTAACCCACCCATAGCAATCAATACACCAAAGCTCCAACGCATTTGTAATTTTATTTCTTGATGTATATCCATAATAGCTTTACTTTGCAATTCAAATTGCTTATCAATTTTTTCAAAGCGTTTTTCTACTTGCTCAAAGCACTTTTCTACTTGTTCAAAACGCCTGTCAGATTCATTACGCATTTGCTCTAACTGCTTGTCAACTTGCTCAAAGCGTTTATCCATTTGCGCAAAGCCCGCTAACATTAACTCACGCTGATGTTTTAACTCCTCTTCTACTCGAGTCGTTCTTTCTCTAAGTTCTAATTCGAAAAAATGGGGTCAAAAATGGGGTCAAAAATGGGGTCAGGTCTTTCATTATCACATCCACTTTATTTCTTTATTAAATTAATAATCAAAGGGGTCAGACTCGATTGTACACATCTTTATCTTGTCGTTATTTCTCATTACCTTTGCTCTTCAATTTCTCAAATAATACTTTGAGATAACCCTGTCGTTACAACTATATCAGATATTTCTGTTTTCATTTTCAACATATTAAGAGCAATGACTTGAGCCGCTTTCTCTATACCCTTCTCTATACCCACCTCCATTCCTTTTTCCATGCCTTTTTCCATTCCTTTTTCCATTCCTTTTTCTTCCGCTGATGCTATCTTACTTTCAACATCCGCTAATGACTGCATTCGGGTTTCATAAACGAGCCTTTCTTCTTCATCAAACATTCGATCGACTGCACTAATCGCTTTTACGATATTTTTATCGATTTTTAATTCTGCGGGTATGTTGTCTTTATTAAGCTTATCCGCTTTTGTTAAAAAACTACTCCACCTATCTAATACACTGCTGATTTCTTGGTAGCTTTTTTTAAACTTCCTGAGCTCTATGTAATGCAGTTCAAAGATGTCGTGTAATTTGTCATCTATACCTGTTGCGGTATTGATGATTTTGTAACAATTGTGCATTTCATCTGTATCAGGGATAAAGCTGAAGTCCATGATATTAATACTAATTGTTTTTTTTAGTTCTTTATACATATGGCCTTCACTGAGCTGTTCGGTCACCAGCTTTGCCCAGTAGTAAATTGCACGCTTGTCGTAATTGTAATCTTCACTAATTTGCATTTCGATATTAAACCAGCGCCCTTGTTCACTTTTTGCTTTAATATCTAAGATGGATATTTTCCCTGCACGGTAGTCAGCCAAATTGTAGGGATTTTTGAGTTCAACTTCTACAACTTGCTCTTCTTGAGAGATAATTGAGTTTATCAAAGATATGAGCAGGTCTTTGTTTTCTTCACTACCAAAGAGTTTTTTAAACGCGAAATCAATTCTTGGATTTATTTTGCACATATTTTGTTCTTTTAATTTCTAATTAGGAGACGGTGAAGAAAAACCAAAATCAACGGGGCAAACTCAATTGAAAAATCAATGAAAAAATCAATGGAAATCAATGGAAATCAATGGAAATCAATGGGGTCAGACTCGATTGATAGTCAATGAAAAAAGGGGCTATATGACCCAGCCCTTATTACAAGTAAAATTTGTTTGTAACTTAAAAAAACATTGCTTCCATATATCCGGCCTCCTGAATATATT
>Ga0105348_1000939_pt1 | contig 20634 bp, 20 predicted proteins | sample EN8Hudsemesocosm_2_FD_83504 | JGI IMG/M metagenome (GOLD analysis project Ga0105348, IMG submission 83504) | Methane-oxidizing microbial communities from mesocosms in the Hudson Canyon - EN8C Hudson Canyon | ecosystem: Environmental > Aquatic > Marine > Cold seeps | place: Hudson Canyon... | reverse complement strand
TGCTCTTCAGTTAACCATTGGAAGTGTTCTAAGAGTTCTGAAGCTTCGACGCTTAGGGCCATGGCCAAATTTTTCGGAGAGTGAAACTGGTCCCAATCTCTGTCTTTAGCAAACTGACGTAATAGTCCAGTGACTTTTTCTATACTCATAGCATTCTTCTTTTTATTTAGTAGCTTATTAGTGTCAAAATGTCTTACACAAACACCATATAACTTTATGTTATAACAGATAATAAAAAACAAACTAGAGATAAGCAATTTAAAAGGGGATGGAATTCGAACTACCTGATACAAAATGAATATTTATATATTCATACTTAACAGATAACGTTAATTCGAGAACCTTTGAGAAGAGATAAAGTAGTTAAAAAATGAAGATCACAACAATTTTCATTGCGGTGACGTTTGATTAATTTTGGAAATAATATGGAGGTGAATTTACGAACAGTCTACCATCTCGATATTCGAAACAATGGAAAGACCAATATACTCAAAAAAATACGAACTACTTCGCAATTAGCTTAAATCTGAACGATTAAAGCAAGCCGACATGAGCATGCGTAAACTTGCTGAAATACTTCAAGTTCATTACTCTACCGTAGGAAAAATCGAACAAGGGAAGCGGAAACTGGATATTCTTGAATATTTAGAGTACTAAGATGCGCTTGGAATTGATGCTTCCGAAGACCTCAAGTTGATACAAAAGGAAACTAATAAAAAAAACATGCCCCTTTAGAGAAAAAAAAGCCAAGTACCCTGATTTTAACCTCAAGATACTTAGCTCACTAAAATTTGATGCAAAGGCCTATTTCTGAGACTTTATTAATTCTGCTCTTTCAAAATACTTCATCGCGATATAGAGAACTTCAATCTCGGCATGATTGCGCTGAAAATGATTAGCCATTTTATCGAATTTAGTAATTTTTGATCCATTATAATTTCTACCATTATAGCTGACAATATAGTTTGGACGATAACCTTTTAGAGTCACCTTCCTTACTCGTACATCAAGATCCAACATAAGCAAATATGCTTGAGCTCCTTTGAAGTCTGCTTTTGAATAACTGCTGAGACCCCTGGACTTCAATCGTTCATAGGCATCATGCATTAGTTCGACGCTTTCATTACTCATTTTTGAAGCCCCTCTTTTTTCTGTGCTCTACGTTTAAGCCATTCCTGTCTAGCTCTCCAATATTCCCCTTCACGGCCAGACCTCATAAAACCAAACGTTTCTTCATCCCACTTTTCAACTGACAGTAGGGAAACAAACAACAGTGTCACCCCTATAGCTAAACCGTATGCCTTAGCGGTGTTATCCAGATACGCCATTATCCAAAAAAGTATATTGATTAAGGAGTATAGATTTATGATTAAGAAGTTCTGACTATAAAAGCGCATCCATGAATGAGATTCTTCATGTCCAAAGTCCACTTCATTGGTTGACTCTGTTTGATAACGGCTCATAACTCTTTCAAATAAACTAATAATAGATTTCTTCATTTCTTAATCCTCCACACAATTTATTGGCCAGCCTTTACCTTCTAGGCTAAAAAATACGAATTTGTCATGATGTTTTTTCTCCAACCTGTACCGATTACCATTTACAGGTACCGATTCTATCGAATGGAAGAGTTTCTTAAGGCTCCATGCCAGCCCCTCAGTTGGCGCAATATAAGCAATTCTGTCGTACTTTTTACTGGTAATTTCTTGCAAATAGATCGACATAATATGTTCAATTCGTTGCCTAGATTTTGGAAACCGTTCTAACTCAATAGCCCACCTGATACCTTTACCATCAACAGCTATGGCATCCGGACGTTTAGCCAGCTTGCCAGATAACAAATGACCATAACGCCAACCCATGAAACCTTGAGACAATGCATTTATATGAGCCTGCTGAAGCTGAAGCTCATGCTGGATTGTCAGGGGAGATATACGGCTAACTCTTGCTTCTCGATATACCAGACTTTCATCTCGATTATGAGCTGCTAGTGCTAGAACCCCTTTCCGAGTAGTAACCCAAACCTTCACATGAAGCTCTACCACAAAATGGCTCTCAACCAGCCCCTCTCTTTCCAACCTTGACAGTAATTTGTAGGTGGCTGAAAGAGACCTTTTTAGAAATAATGACATTAGCTTTGGAGTACTATAAGGAAGTGAAGCCATAAACTCTAAAGTACTAATAGTATTTTTCTGATTCAACTCACAGCGTATTAAATAATTAGCCTCTAACATCAATAGCCCCCCCCTGAGTACTTTCACTACGAGATTTCAACTCAGCGATCGCAATTGGGAACGTTGTGGGCGTAGGTACACCAACAGTCTTAGGGATATTATATGGAGCAAAGCGAAACACCTTACCCTCTTCCTGCCCAATTAATATCGCCTCAAATTTCCTAAGAGTCATAAATTTATTACGAGTCAAATGAGGCCTTATCACTTCTCGCAGACTTCTATTTGAACACCTCACCTCGGAAAGCGTTAGATTTGTTTCAAAATTCCGCATATCCTCTTCAGCTATTGCATCACCAGTCTGCTGTGCAGCATGCTTACTAGTTTCAACAGATTTTGTTCTGAACAAAATTTGGGTATCCGCGTTGTCTTCAATACAACCAAGCGCCCTTTCCGGGTCAACGCCCGCATAATTTGAAATCATGTCGGTTCTGCTCTGATGCAAGACAGTAACGCCACACCTGTCAGAACGACCAACCCCATATAAACTTAGAATATTCTCGTTGATAAATAGTGAAATTTCTTCAAATATCAGCCGGGCAAATGGTCTTTTACTATTATTCTTAGTTTTTCTAAGCCACTGGGTAATGGAGACAACAAGCAACCCCTGCAGCCGCCTCACCCTTGGCATTAATATGGTACATTTTAAATATAGAAGACCACCATTCATTATAAGCTCTTCAAATGAACAACCAGTTCCTGGTTTTGCATCAGAAACAGGTAAACGAGATAATTCAGTCATAAAATGAATAAACTTATCCGCATTCTTCAAGTTTTTAAGGTTGTTCCGTTGAAAGTCACTCCAATTTTCTGAAAGGCTCTTCGTTTGATCAAAGCTATGTGAAAATTGAAAAATCATATTTCTATCAAAGTTAGTGTAGAAATCACCATCACTTCGCGTTTCACAAAACTGAGGGTCAGATAAAATAATTTCTTCAATTTCCGAAGCATCTTTTCCCTCAAACAAGGAAAATTGAGGAACAGAGCCCTCTAGATCCAGCAGGCAAAATGGTAGCTTTGATTGCGAGCAGGCTAAAGATGAAATTTTTAAAAGGTCATCGTCAAACTTTGGATTAAATATCGTGATGAATTCTTGTCTAATGCAATATTGCACCAAAATCAGCTGCAAAATGGCTGTTTTACCGTACCCCGAACTACCCCGTATCAAAATATGCTCATTCGCCAGCATATTAAGATTAAGAGAGCACAGTCTCAAGCTAGGATATTTCCCAAGAACAAGTCTATTTTTTTGATTAAATTTTCGGTGAACCCTATAAAGAAACAACAAAACAGGCTTTGCCTTATAAAGCTCTTTAATGTCTGTATTTTGCCGCCTTGATATTTTTGTTTTTTTTGTTAAACGAAACTTAAGCCAATCTAATACGGTGGCCGTTTGCCGCCACAAAACCAACCCTACTGAAAAGGATATGACGGAACCAAAAAGCCAATCTAGAGGATAGTTTTGAGATACTGTAATTTCCAACCATTCCCAGAAGCCCTTAGAAATAGGAGCTCTAATAAGTAACAAAGTTATTATTAGTTGCGGAACAAGAAGCCTCCCCCAGAAATTACGCTGCTCTTTTTTACTGAGAACCGTACAAAACAAAGTTAGGCCAAATGCACACCCAAGCCAAAGTTGATTTTCATCTAACCACGTAAATGACGACTGGAGGTACTCAGTTACTAAATAATTTAATGGGTCATCATTATTCATGATTTATTAACCCCCTCCGACCTAGCCATTCTGAAACATCTGAAATAAGCCATAGCCTCCTCCGACTTCCCGGTATTTTTGTATATTTAGGAAGCTGCTCTCTTTTTTGGCAAATTTTATTATTTAATGTTTTTTGGCTAATTTTCAGTAACTTACACATTTCTAGATCGTCCATATACGGACCAAAAATATCATCTTTCCTGTTCATGTATCACTCCACATTTATTTAATTGAATAACAATTTAAATAATGCAGAGTCACTCAAAGTATCTCGATACCAAAAGAGTAAAATATAAATTCACTTATTGGCATTGACACATAGCAGATATCATGATCAGAGAAAGAACGTATTCCAATATAGAAAAAAAAGTCCTAGAACACCCATCCACAAGACTCAGACTGAGAGCCGCATGCAATGAACAAAAAAAAGAGCATTTAGATACAAAAGATATAGATACAGAAAAAGAACAAGGAGCTTTGCTATTTTCTAAAATTTTAGGCGAGCCATTTAAGGAAAAAGCATACGGAAACATGTGGAAAGGACATAGCTACCCACAAAACCGAACATTGAGTGGATTCACTAATTCAGCAAAGCAATGGCTTAATTGCAGTAACTATACGAATCCGATAATGAGGCATTTATTTTGCATTGATGCAGCTTGCTTTGGCGACATATCCAAAACAAAAGAAGATAAAAATAAAAGGAAAGATAAGCTAAATAAAGCATTTGAAGCCATTAATACTGTCTGGGAAATTCTTACATGCCAGAACCATACTACTAGTAACTCACCATTTGACTACTTCAATCAAGTAGCAGATTCAGAACTAACTAAAGCAACGAACAACCTTCACACCAACATAAATTCAGTATCTTTGCCTAACGAGCTTCACGAACTATATAAAATAAATGACCCTTCAAGTATCTTTCGCTTCTTGTCAGCATACGCTGACACCTGCGGCATTGAAGATAGCGGTCAGTTAGATCTCTGGTCTATGGACATGGCATCACTTTCAATCTTGAGCCATGCTGTTAGCAGAATCAATTCAACTAAAAATACAACAAGCCCTCTTGGCAATTTGGGATATGATCACCGTGTATACCTAATGATATTTTTTGCTCCAGATGAAGTTATCTACAAGTCCAAGCTTTATCAACACTCCCTTCAGGATGAAAAATATAAGACAACCTTTCTTGCATATACCGCATTTAGGAATTCTTATCGAAGCCAATTAAAAAAAATAGGGATAACTCAGAAGGACTTAGATTCTCTTCTTAAAGAAGATGAAGACAATGATTATCCTGCCAATATCGGACTAAGATAAATTAAAGAGTATATGTAAATAATAGCATCTACTATACATCTATTTTTATTTAAACGAGGATAAGAAAGGTCTAGTTATTAAGGTAAGTCATTGAAAATAATGGTGCCCGGGGCCGGAATCGAACCGGCACGTCCCGAAGGACGACAGATTTTAAGTCTGTTGCGTCTACCAATTTCGCCACCCGGGCAGGGAGGACTTTTTCCATTTAATCCACTTGATTAAATGGAGGCGCGAGCCGGAGTCGAACCGGCCTACGTGGATTTGCAATCCAGTGCATAACCGCTTTGCTATCGCGCCATACCGAGCCAAAAATAGCTTTCTGGCCCGCTAACAAAAAACCTCGGTTGACTCCTTAACGGATAAAACCGAGGCTTCTCAATTTGGAGCGGGAAACGAGATTCGAACTCGCGACCCCAACCTTGGCAAGGTTGTGCTCTACCAGCTGAGCTATTCCCGCATAAACCTGGTAACTTCCTTTAGTTAAAACTTGCTGTTAGCAGCTGTTCTAGCTAGCGGTCAATGCCTTGACTCGCTGAAGTGGCGCATATACTAACGGATTCGAATTAAGAGTCAAGAGAAGTTATCGAGAATAAATAACTTTTTTAATTATCACCTCTAAACGCTTATTTATTAACCTATATCAGTTCTCTTCAGCAAATAAATGCACCCAAGATGCAGTTAGGTAGTGATACATAGACCAAATAGTTAACACAACAGCAAAGTAGATAAAGAAAATACCCGACCAAAAGAACCATTCAGACTCAGGCCCAAGCAATAAAAGCATAATGGATCCCATCTGACACATGGTTTTAAATTTGCCAATAAATGACACGGCAATATTATCACGCTTACCTTGCTCTGCCATCCACTCCCGGAGTGCTGAAACAACCATTTCACGCCCGATAATAATCATCGAGGGCACGGTCACCCACACGCTTTGATAATGTTCAATGATGACCGCTAATGACATCGCCACCATGAGTTTATCCGCTACAGGATCAAGAAAAGCACCAAAAGGGGTAGCTTGATTCCACTTTCGTGCCAAATAGCCATCAAGGTAATCTGTACACCCCGCAATAAAGAATAATGACGCACACGCAATCGCATTCCATTCAAACGGTAAGTAATAAGCAACGACAAAAACAGGAATGAGAACAATGCGTGAGACGGTGAGTATATTTGGTAGATTCATGTAAAATTTCTATTCAACCCTGATTAATTTAGTGCTGGCTTAAAGTCATTTTTAAGCCCCATGTAGACTAAGATAGATATGCTCAGCCAGCTTTTTACTAATACCTGAAACCTTAGCGATTTCTGATATCGATGCTTTTTTAATACTGGCTACACTGCCAAAATAAAGCAACAAAGCCTTACGCCGCTTGGCCCCGACCCCTTCAATATGCTCTAGAGCTGATTGCCGCCGGGCTTTATCTCTTCGATTACGATGCCCTGTAATAGCGAATCGATGCGCTTCATCTCTGATTTGCTGGATCAGATGTAAGCCCGGGTGATCTGATGCACAGTCGATAGTTTTTAAGCCACCTTTATCAGATGGAATCAAGAGTGTTTCAAAACCTGGTTTACGTGTCACACCTTTCGCGACACCGACCACCTTCAGATCTGATAAGTTTAACCCGCCCAACACCTCCAGCGCTAGGTTAAGTTGCCCCTTTCCGCCATCAATCAAAATCAAATCGGGTCTTTTGCCCGGATTATCTTTAAGTGACTTGTAACGCCGACTAAGAGTCTGTCGCATTGCGGCATAATCATCCCCACCCTCAATGCCCTCTATATTATATGTCCGGTAGTCAGACTTTAAGGGTCCTTGTTCATTAAATACGACACATGAACCAACTGTTTTTTCACCTGAGCTGTGGCTAATATCAAAACATTCCATTCGTTTAGGCCGCGCATCAAAACCCAGCAATACAGTTAAAGCATCTAGCTTATGAAACATATTCTCTTTATTGGATATGTGCGTATTTAAGGCGCTATCGGCATTGGTGGCTGCAAGCTTTTGCCACTGAGCTCGAATCAGCTTCACCTGTGAAGAAAATTTTAAACGCCGCCCCTGTATTTTTTCAAGCGCGGCAAGAATATTACTTTCATTTTGTAAGGCTTCAGGCAGAACAATTTCTTTTGGAATATCACGCGAAGCATTTTGCCCAACATAATATTGCTCAACAAAACTTTCTAGCATTTCATTTGCATTAAGATCCAATGACAATTTCGGGAAAAAGTTCTTATGCCCAAGAATACGACCCTTACGCACATATAACATTGAAACGACCGCCACACCTGAACCACTACTCAGTGCGATGACATCAAGATCCAAGACCCCCGACTCAGCGGACTGGCTTTCCTGTACATGCCGCAAGTGATCAATCTGATCCCTTAACTCTGCCGCCCTCTCAAAGTGCAAACTAAGCGCCGCCTGCTCCATCTCAACAATAAGGTTTTGAATAAGTTCAGGGCTTTTACCTTGAAGAAACATCTCTACATTCTTTACATCTTGTGAATATTCTTCATTTGAAACAAGCCCGACACAAGGCGCTTTACAGCGTTTTATTTGATATTGAAGACAAGGGCGTGATCTATTTTTATAGAAACTTTCCTGGCATTGCCTGACCTTAAAGATTTTTTCTAATAGGTTGAGACTTTCTTTAACCGAACCTGAGCTTGGAAAAGGCCCGAAGTACTTCCCGGTCTTACCTTTACTTCGCACACGCTTCATTGAAAGGGAGGGAAAACTTTTATCGCTGGCTAAATAAATATAGGGGTAAGATTTGTCATCACGCAATAAAATATTATAAGGCGGCTTTAAAGTCTTAATCAGATTTTGCTCAAGAATGAGTGCTTCTGTTTCACTATTGGTCAGCGTCACTTCAATTTTGGCTATTTTATTAACCAATGACTGTGTTTTTACCGACAAACCCTGTTTTGCAAAATAGCTGGAAACGCGCGACTTTAAATTTTTGGCTTTGCCGACATAAAGGATCTCGTCATCGGCATTAAACATACGATAAACGCCGGAAGACGTAGCCAATTGGGACAGGAATATTTTGTGATCGAATTTTTCAGGTGCTAGCTTTTCAGACATTGGTTTTCAGCATCGGTTTTTGACATCATATTTCAGACATCGACTTTCAGGCATTGGCTTTACAGAGACCAGCTTATGGGCGATAAAACAGTAAATTAGCCAGGTCGATCAACATCTATCAGACCATTTCGCACGGCGAGCAAAGTAAGCTCTACATCACTGGTAATATCAAGCTTTTCAAATATCCGATAGCGATAGCTATTGACTGTTTTAGGGCTTAGGCAAAGCTTGTCAGAAATACTCTGAACCTTTTGGCAGTCCATGATCATCATGGCAATTTGCAGCTCTCTTTCAGAAAGAATATCAAAGGGAGACTCATTCGGTTTACTCAAAGCCATCATCTGAGCAATATCAGAACTAATGTAGCGTTCACCGATATAAACTTGTTTTATCGCACGGATCATTTCAGAAATATGGCTTTTTTTAGACACGTAGGCGGAGGCACCAGAATCCATTACATGCGCGGGGTATGGGTCATCAATGCAGGAGGTCACAACCACAACCTTAGTCGCTTCGTTTTGACGTTTAATTCGGCGCGTGGCCTCTAAACCCCCAATACCGGGCATTTTAATATCCATTAAAACAACATCAGGTGAATGTTCACGAATTTGGGCTAACGCTTCTTCACCTGAACAGGCTTCACCTACGACTTCAATTGAACCATCATCTAACAACATTCTTGCCAGACCAGCTCGAATTAGGTCATGATCATCAACCACTAAAACTTTTATCAATTCAAACCCCGCCCCATTTAAGACCTCTATTTGTAGAGATAACTCTCAAGATCCTGCACTGGTAAATAATGAATTAAGGATACTGAGGAACAGATTATACGGCAAGCGATTCAAGTTTATGAGATGATTTTTCTAGTTTTTGTTTGAAGCCTTGATCAGCTAGCCACTGGCTAGATTCGATGGGGCTATGGCAAACAGCTGTATTATAAGGATGATTGACTTTAAAAATCTCTTCAAACTGATAAAGCAGATGACTACGATTTTTAGAACTAATAATGACAGAAATTGCTTTCATACCCTTAATATACGACCAGGCATTCAGCGCTTTTAAGGTTTCAATTTGAAAAGACTCGGAAAGCAGCATATCGAGGCCCTGTAGATTGATAACACACGCCCATTCCCGGGTAAAATAACGGTGAACCAAACGTTTATAGTCAGCAACATACTCAAGTGTTTGTTGTTCGTTCCAAGTACCGAACAAGTCGATCGTAAGAATATTGTGCTCAGGGTGGATGATAAAATTCCGCCCCTCATCCATATTCTTACTTTCTAGTGAGATTTCCAAATCCATACGATATGTCTCAAATAAAATACGTTTGTCTTATTTCATATATATCAAGTATAGGCCAAAAGTGTAATAGTGATTTATCGATTTGTGTACTTTCGTATCCAAAAGTACGACCTACGCCATAAAACGTAATATTTGTATCAAACCTTAAAAATATTTAACCAATTCTAGTTGAATATAGTCGTCATCTCGGAGTAAAACAGTTTTCTTAGCACCGCCAGACTCAGCACCCTGAAATGCACGTACTTCTATATTTAACTTCAAGTCATTTGCTAAACGCTTATTCGCTTCAACCGAGTACATCATTTCTTCTGTTTTAGGGTCGTAGATCATTCCTGCCAATATTTCGGAAGAGTCCTCATCATTGAAAGCATAACGCCAGCCGGCAAACACATCGCGCTCTAAGTTATGTGGCGCAAGCTCTTTTCTATCATCAAATAAATACTCCAATATCCAGCCCAAATCAGCACTACTTTCGAAAATACCAACTTGGGTGAATTCAAAGCCGAAAACAGCTGCACTATAACGTTCGCTGACGCCCGCCGCATTTTGCGTGCCTGAATTGGTAACCCCCTCAAATTTCAGTAACCATTCATCATATATGTACTGAAGTTCTAAGCCGGTCTGATCCACGATCGCATAATAAGGGTTAAGTTTAGGGTTTGTCATACTCCCGTTTGGCTTAAAAGAGGGATCTCTACTGGTTCCAGAAAAGTGAGAGATTGCGAAATCCAGATCGCCCACGTAATGAGAGTAACGCACCGCAAAATCACTATGCCATTGTTCAGCGCTCGATTCGTACTGAGCATTGTCAGTATCTACGATTAGCGGCAAAGCCAAAAATCGACCATCTTGACCGGCAAATGTTCTCTCCCTGAAATAAGGCAACCAAAATAAGTCTATCGTTCCCCAGTCCTGCTCAATTGAAAATTTTGTCATCAGCTGGCCAAGCTTATCTTCGCCATCAAGGTTTTCGACGGTATCACTCTGGTTGATCACATCGACTAAATGACGTGATTCGGTGACTCCCCAAAATACTTTACTGACACCCGCCTTTAATTCCCATGAACTACCAACATGCGTCCAAGACGCTTCTCTTACATCAAAATGGCTACGTTCTTTATCCTGCTGGTCATAACGGCCGAACAACTTAAGTTGAAAGTCATCGTCATCAAAAGAGTATGCGGTTTCAAGCTCAAGTCTCAGTGAAGGCTGTAATTTATCCTGCTCAGCTAAACCCTCTTCTAGGAAGTAACGTGCCTCAAGCCCTACCTCAGCATCTATACCATCAAAATTACCCGCAACCAAATTGCCTGCAAAAGTTGAAAGTGTGAGTGCACATAAATATTTAAATGTTGAAAACGCAGGCAAAATGACTCTCCAGAGTATATTCATTATCTTCTATAGAATAAAAAATTTCGTTAATAGTAAATTCCTGAAGTGAATCATGCAGCGCTTAAGGACAGCTTTCAATGAATTAAATGGAAAAGATTTTCCCAAAACATTTACAAAAGACAAAACACTGTATACATTTACAGGTACTGGACATCTAAACAGATGACAAGAATACTATTAGCTTTCGTATTAAGTACTACCACGCTGGCCTCTTCACTATAAAACCAGCGTTGATAACAGATATAGACTGAAGCCGATAGCTAAATAATAAATGTTAATAATGGAATGCCAGCATGCTCAAACTGACAAAGCGACAAAGTGAAGTGCTTGATGTGATCAAGCAAAATATTGATGAAACAGGGTATCCGCCAACAAGAGCCGAAATCGCACTTGCACTAGGCTTTCGCTCGGCCAATGCCGCTGAAGACCATATTAAGGCGCTGGCCAAAAAAGGCGCGATTGAGATAGTACCGGGTGCGAGCCGAGGTATTAAACTGCCTCAAGATGATACACCTGAAGGCCTCCCTATCATCGGCCAAGTCGCAGCAGGCAACCCTATTCTGGGTGAAGAAAATATTGAAGATTACTGCACGCTTGCCCCTGAGTTTTTTTCGCCCTCCGCTGACTACTTACTACGCGTAAAAGGGGAAAGCATGAAGGACATCGGTATTTTAGATGGTGACCTGCTTGCTGTACATAGAACAGAAACAGCAAGAAACGGACAAATTGTAGTGGCCAGAATCGGTGATGAGGTCACGGTAAAGAGACTGAATAAGCAAAAACATATTGTTGAGCTTCAGGCTGAAAATGAAGAATTTGATTCTATTATCGTAGATTTGCGAGAACAGGATTTATTTATCGAAGGCTTAGGCGTTGGCGTCATTCGTAAGGAGAGTTTACAATGAAACAGCTATCTATTTATGAAGCAGATTACCTTGAAAGTTTAAGTATTAGCAACCTAAACCCACAGCACATTGCGCCAGCATTGCCTTTTCAAACTAAAGATTCTGCCCCCAATGAGCAGAACCCTAGCGCAGAAACGTCTACTCCCAACATCTCTGTACCAGTTAATAAAGCTAATGTCACCGAGATCATTATTGCCAAAGATAAAGCAGACAGCATTCAATTATTATTACCCATGCTAACCTGCTTAAATCAGGAAAAAAGATGGCTGGCCTGGATTGACCCGCCTATTCAGCTATTAAAGCAGTGGCGTGAAACTCATAACGAACTTGCCATGGAAGAAATTATGATCTTAAGGTCTAGTGAAACTAACTCGGCCTATGAGTTAAGTAAAAAGGCACTCGAAGCGGGTACCTGTCACGCAGTTATTGCTTGGACAAAAGCTTTAAACAATGAAGAATTTAACCAGTTAGAGCAAGCATCATCTACCGGTAATAGCCATGGGATCATTCTTCGTTCCCGCTAAAATTATACTCACTTAGCGCACATAAAAGTAGCGTACGCATTAAAGTAATGAGAGTAATACAGTATCGAGTGTAAATGGGATAGTCCATCTCAATTACGCTTGATATTTGCGACTAGCCATCGCCCCTCCCCCCATTCTTCGCCAACACCTTTATGGTACAGTCTTAACCAATTTTAATCGAACACCCAAAATCTCTCCAGGCATTCTAGTTATCACTTCGCCAGATTTTGACTCATATATTGTCTTGATATAAACAGCCTTAAACAGTAATATTCAGCTTCGTGACCGCTGGTCATATTTTATTTCAAGTTTTGGCTCCTCCCCACCTCCTCTTTTTGCACTGGAGCTAAAACGTTAAATGAAAATATATAATTTGTATTAACGCATTGATAATTGGCAGGCCCTTTATGATAGAACGTATTAGCCACTTTATAATTCACCAAAAGTTACTAATCATACTGACATCGTTACTGATAGTAATTGCAGCGTCCTCAGGTTTATCTCAAACTAAGTTTAGTTCTGATTATCGTATTTACTTCAGCGACGACAACCCGCATTTACAAGCCTACGAAGACCTTCAGGCTACCTTTACCAAAAGCGACAATGTGATGTTCGTACTGGCCCCTAAAAGTGGGCAGGTTTTCACCCCTCAAAACCTTGCTATTGTCGAACAACTAACTGAAATGGCCTGGCAACTTCCTTATTCGATACGTGTAGACTCTGTCACCAACTATCAACACACGACCGTAGAAGAAGATGATCTCCTGGTAGACAATTTAATCACTGACGCATTAACTAAGTCAGTTACAGAATTAGACCATGCAAAGCAGATTGCGTTAAATGAACCGTCTATCTCGGGGCGCCTAATCTCCAAAAAAGCTGATGTTACTGCTGTAAACGTATCAATGGAGTTACCGGGCATCAACCCGAATGAAACACCTGAAGTTTCACAAGCTGCCTATAAAATACAAACATACCTAGAAAACAAATATCCTGAAATCGAAGTCTATGTCACGGGTCAAATTATCACAGACAATGCTTTTAAAGACGCAGCGATTTATGACTTAACACATATTGTGCCTTTAGCGTTTTTAATCGCTATAGCGTGTATTGCAGCTTACATGTTTGTAGCGAGTGGCAGCGTTATTACATTGTTATCGGGTACATTTTCTATCTTCATAGTGATCCTGACCTCAATATTATTTGCTCAAGGTATCTCAGCTTGGCTAGGCATAGACATAACCACAGCTTCAGCTAATGCCCCTACGATGATACTCACACTGGCGGTCGCCGATTCTATTCATATTCTGGCGTCGTTCTTTCAGCAAATGCAATCTGGAAAGAATAAAACATCTGCGATTATTGAAAGTTTACGAATTAACCAGCAACCGGTATTCCTCACCAGTGTCACCACCGTCATAGGTTTTTTATCGCTTAACTTTAGTGACTCCCCGCCCTTTAGAGACTTAGGTAACATCGTTGCCATCGGCGTTATTGGCGCTTGGTTATTCTCAGTTATTCTATTGCCAGCACTTGTGATGTCATTACCCTTCCGTGTAAAGCAACGAGCTGAAGAAGACAATAACTGGACGCACCACCTTTCTAACTGGGTCATTAAAAAAGCTAAACCTGTTTTATTATTCGGCATCGTCATTATGGCAGGCTGCATTTCTTTCTTACCAAATAATGAACTAAACGATGTGTGGATAGAATACTTTGATACATCAATGCGCCAAAGAGAGTCTGCTGACTTTACACGTGAACGCTTAACCGGACTTGGTAATATTTCGTTTATAGTGGAAGCAGGAGAAGACGGAGGCATTAGTAAGCCTGAGTATTTAAGAGGTTTAGAGAAAGCCGCTGACTGGTTACGCCAACAACCCGAAATTCAACATGTATCGACCTTCACTGATGTTATGAAGCGTTTGAATAAAAATATGTATGGCGACACTGAAGATGCGTATAAATTGCCTGAAAATTCAGAGCTCGCGTCTCAGTATCTGTTACTTTATGAAATGTCGCTACCTTATGGTCTAGACCTCAACAATCAGGTTGATATCAATAAATCAAAAACCAGACTCACCGGTTCTTTAGCCAGTATATCTACAGCCCAGTTACTCGCGCTTCAAGATCGAGCGGTTGTTTGGTTTAGAGAAAACATCCCTGCTATTAAATTTTCACACGGAGCGAGCAGTGACATCATGTTCGCACATATAGGTCAAAGCAACATTCGTTCGATGCTTAAAGGTACCTTTATCGCGCTACTTATCATTTCTGTCGTACTGGCTATTAGTCTAAAGTCTGCGTATTACGGCACGATCAGTTTACTTCCAAACTTACTACCTGCCTTAGTTGCATTTGGCATTTGGGGTATTCTCGTCGCCCAAATAGGCATTGGTCTTTCAGTGGTATTTGGCATGACCCTGGGTATTGTTGTTGATTATACGGTTCACTTTTTAAGTAAGTTCTTGCGCGCCAAGCGAGAAAACAACTTATCTACCGAGGATGCGATTCGCTACGCGTTCAGCACGGTGGGTGTTGCCTTACTGGTCACTACATTCATTCTTTTTGCCAACTTTGCGGTCTTAGCTATTTCTGACTTTTCTATGAATGCGGATATGGGTTTAATGACAGCGGTAACCATTGTGGTTGCACTACTGGTTGATTTCTTTTTTCTGCCACCGCTACTTTTATTTCTGGTCGGCAATAAGAGAAACGCAATACGTACCTCAACATACGGCAACACCGCAAGGCAGGAAAGTAGGCAAACACCTTCGCTTCCTGATGAAGTTATCACGCACAAAATCACCAACTCTAGCCCGCCAACTAAAAGGAAAGAGGCACCTATAAGTGCATAATTCATTAAAGCAAAAAACACTTTCCCAAGATTATGGTCGAATTTAACTGGGTAAAAATGCTAAATTGTTTTCTGGAAACTGTATGAACAAAACACATTGTTTTGATAAAACTGATTACACGTATTTATAACGACAATTTATAACGACAACTTGACTGATAATAACTGGAGAACCCATCAATGCTACGTCATATTAATTCCACCAAACTGATAGCACCACTATCTGTGCTATCACTTGCTTTATTCTCACTAGCATCACCTTTATCTCTTGCCCAAACAGCTCAGGAAAAAGGCCTAGCGATCGCCATTGAGACAGATAAGCGTAATACAGGCTGGCAGGATACTACTGCAGATATGACCATGACATTACGCAATAAACGTGGCGAAGAGAGTGTTCGCACCCTTCGCGTAAAAAGCCTTGAGGTCGTTGATGATGGTGATAAGAGTATGACCATATTTGATGAGCCCAAAGATGTTCGTGGTACCGCCCTGCTTACTTTTTCACACAAAACAGATTCTGATGATCAATGGCTATTTTTACCCGCATTAAAGCGCGTTAAGCGTATTGCTTCAAAAAATAAGTCTGGGCCATTTATGGGAAGTGAATTTGCTTTTGAAGACCTGAGTTCTCAGGAAGTTGAAAAATACACTTATGAGCATATAAAAGATGAAGCATGTGGAAATGAAACTTGTTTTGTATTGAAGCGCGTCCCTACCGACAAAAATTCGGGTTATACCAGCCAGATCGCCTGGGTTGATCAAAGTGAGTATCGAATTCAAAAGATTGAATTTTATGACCGTAAAAAATCACTATTAAAAACACTCAATTCAAGTGAGTACCAGCAATATCTTGGTGAATTTTGGCGACCGGGTAAAATGGCCATGCAAAACCATCAAACAGGTAAAAGTACTGACCTAGTATGGAGCCAGTATAAGTTCAAAACCGGCCTAGAAGATGGCGATTTCACCAAAAATAGCTTGAAGCGTGCACGGTAACTTTAACTAAGCCAGCCTAAAAAGCACCCTAAATGCCCTCTAAATCACATACATAACTGGTTTCTTGGGCATTTTTTATGGTTACCTATAAAAAATTATCGCCGCAAAAATAACAGCCAGCTATACTGACTCAAATAAGCGCTAAAAAATTAATATACATTTCTTATTAAACACAGTTAAAAGGCAGCACTTCGACTATGCAATCTTTCCAAGCTCCAAACAGAATTCTAATGGGCCCTGGCCCTTCCGATGTTTCTGAACGCGTATTAAAAGCATTATCACAACAAACTGTTGGGCACCTTGACCCTACGTTTGTAGCTTTAATGGATGAAATAAAAACTTTATTGCAGTATGCATTTCAAACCAAGAATGAGCTAACTATTCCGGTTTCAGCACCGGGCTCATCGGGCATGGAAACCTGTTTCATGAATTTGGTCGAACCCGGCGATAAAGTACTGATCTGTATCAATGGTGTATTTGGCATGCGCATGAAGGAAGTTGCAATCCGCGCGGGTGCGACAGTTGAAACGGTTGAATTTGAATGGGGAGAAGCCGTTGACCCTGTTCGAGTAAATGAAGTACTTGCCGCTCAAAGCGACATTAAGATCCTAGCATTTGTACACGCCGAAACATCTACTGGCGCCAGTACCGATGCCAAAGCACTTTGTGCGATCGCACAAGAACATAACTGTCTTTCTATCGTTGATGCTGTCACCTCTTTAGGGGGTACTGAATTACGCGTAGACGACTGGGGCATTGACGCTATTTATTCAGGTACGCAGAAGTGTCTTTCCTGTATCCCAGGTCTTTCTCCGGTTAGTTTCAGCGCTAAAGCGGTTGAAAAAATAAAGCAACGTACCACTAAAAACTTCAGCTGGTTCCTCGATCTAACTTTAGTAATGGATTACTGGGGTGAAGGCGCTAAACGTACTTATCACCATACCGCGCCAGTTAATAGTCTTTATGCCTTGCATGAATCTTTATTGATACTAAAAGAAGAAGGCTTGGAAGCCGCATGGGAACGACACGCTTTGCACCACAAAGCATTGGTTGCAGGCCTCGATGCGCTGGGAGTTGAAATGTTGGTAGATGCAGATATTCGTTTACCTCAACTTAACGCAGTTAAAATTCCAGAAGGCATTAATGATGCTGAAGTGCGCTCTACCCTGCTACAGAAATATGATCTTGAGATCGGCGCTGGCTTAGGCAAATTTGCAGGTAATGCATGGCGTATTGGACTTATGGGTAACGGCTGCAGTAAGAAAAACGTACTATTCTGCTTAAGCTCGCTCGGTGCAGTACTGAATGAAAAAGGTCATAACTGTGATACCGACAAAGCGATCGCACTCGCAGAACAAGTATACGGTTAAACACGATTTTCTTTAGACAAGCGGAGAGATAAATGAGCACTAAGACCCTGCTAATTATCTCTCACGCACCTTCCCCAAATACTCTCCGACTTTTAGAAGCCCTTAATACCGGTGCATTGGAGCAAGAGCTCACACAAACACAAATTAAATGCTTGGCACCGCTCGAAACTAATCCTGAAGATATCCTTAAGGCCGATGCCGTTATCTTAGGCACCACCGAGAATTTAGGTTACATGAGTGGTTTGATGAAAGACGTGTTCGATCGTTGCTATTACGAATGCTTAGAACAAACACAAGGCCTTCCTTGTGCCGCTTATATAAGAGCAGGCCATGATGGCACTGGCACTCTAAATGCACTTAAAACCATCACCACGGGTTTGAAATGGCGCTGGGTTCAGGAACCCCTGATTTTACGCGGTGAATATAAACCTGAATTTGAAGATGCATGTAAGGAGCTAGGTGCAGCAATGGCTTGCGCGCTGGATCAAGGTATTATCTAAACGAGAATAATACCCCCATATCAACTAGTGAGTTGCAAGCCTATACTTATAAAATTCTGGCTGGCCGTTAACTTGAAACTGCTTCTGCATTCAACTCATAAGCACCTTCGGTGTTATGAACTTCTTTTCCATTAAGTGGAGGATTAAATACGCATGCCAATTGCATTTCTTTAAATGCTCTAAGCATGTGCTTGTCGTGCTTATCCAGTATATAAACTGTACCGGGCGCAATGGGATATTTTTTCCCGTCATCCAAAGATTCAACCTCACCCTCACCTGAAATACAATAAACAGACTCTAGATGGTTTTGATAGTGCATTTGAAAGTCAGCACCGGCATAAATTGTTGTGATATGAAACGAGAATCCCATATTGTCATCTTTAAGCAATAAACGGGTACTCTCCCAATTACCATCTGGAGACTCGATTCTGCGATTAGACTGATTAGCATCAGATAGTTTACGTACAATCATTTAACTTCCTAAATTTTCAATTCTTTGTATTTAACAAGCAAAGGCTTAACTAACAATACCCAGTTAAGCCAGCAGACTATTTCGTTACTGGTGTTGACGATGATTAGCTGGCATTAAAGTACATTTTTTCTTCGGGAATAGCCTCTTCATTAGCACATATTTCACGAATGGCTTCCTCGACAATATCAATTCCGTTCTTGAGATTCTCGTCACTAATTACTAAGGGGCATAAAAACTTAACCACCTGATCATCCGCACCACTGGTTTCGATTATCAGGTTTTTCTTAAACGCTGAGCGGGTAATTTTTGCGGCAATTTCGCCGTTAACACAGTTGATTCCCTGAAACATACCACGTCCCTTAGTGGTAAATTTACCCTCACCGTATTTGCCAACAATGTCTTCCAAGCGCTCAGAAATGTAGCTGCCTTTACGCTTTATCTCGTTAGAAAACACAGCGTCTGACCAGTAATGATTGATTGCCGCCGTGGCCGTAACGAAAGCCAAGTTATTTCCTCTAAAGGTGCCATTATGCTCGCCAGGTTTCCACTGATCCAGCTCAGGCTTCATCAGTACCACAGCAAATGGCAAGCCATAACCGCCTAAGGATTTTGAGAGTGTAATAATATCAGGCTCAATACCTGCTTCTTCAAAGCTGAAATAATCACCCGTGCGGCCGCAGCCTGCTTGTATATCATCAACAATTAACAAAATACTATGCTTCTTACATACAGTTTGAAGATTGCGTAACCAATCAATGCTCGCAGCATTGATGCCCCCCTCTCCCTGAACCGTTTCAACAATGACGGCGGCAGGAGAATTGATACCGCTGCTTGAGTCAGATAACACTTTGTCCAAGTATTCCGTGGTATCAATATGCTCCCCCAAATAGCCGTCATAAGGCATACGGTGTGTTCCACTCAAGGTAACGCCAGCAGCATCACGATGATGAGAGTTGCCTGTTGCTGCTAACGAGCCTAGGCTCACGCCATGAAAGCCGTTAGTAAAGGTAATGATGTTTTGTTGCCCGGTCACATTTCGCGCAATTTTCATCGCAGCTTCTACAGCATTTGTGCCAGTAGGCCCGGTAAACTGCACCATATACTCCATGCCGCGAGGCTTGAGTATTTTTTCGTTAAAGGCTTCCAAAAACTCACCTTTCGCTTTCGTATGCAAATCTAAGCCATGCGTAATGCCGTCATTTTCTATGTACTTCTGCAGTATCTCTTTAAATATAGGATTGTTATGGCCATAGTTCAGGGTCCCTGCACCGGCGAGGAAGTCCAGATATTGGTGACCATCTTCATCCCACATGAATTCGCCTTTTGCGCGATTAAAAACACGAGGAAAAGCACGGGCATAGCTCTGAACTTCAGATTCGATTTCATCGAAAATTTTCATAATAAGTCTCTAATTTGATCTGTATTAAATGGCCCAATGCGCACAAGTGCTTCCGAGTCGTGTTGCCCATCAAAATGAGCGTCTTTTTCTAACCATACTGCTGATTGGAGCTCCGTCGATAGTCTCTTTGCTACCCCCTTAAACAAACGCCAAGATGGAGTATTATCTTGTGTAATAGTGGTTTCCAAGTAGCTAACCTGATTGCAAGCAGAGCGGGTAAGGAGGTTTATCAGCATCCTAGAGGCAAGGCCGATACCTCTAGCATCTTCATCAACAGCCACCTGCCAGATAAAAAGTGTATCTGGTCGGTCAGGTAATAAATATCCAGAAATAAATCCAAGCACTTGACCGTTTACCTCAGCAGCGACAGATGTACTGGCGAAATGGCTCGTCTGGAGGATATTGCAGTAACTGGAATTCGTATCAAGAGGGGGGCAGCGTTTGATTAGTCGGAATACCGACATACCATCTTCTAGGGTCGGTACTCTGAGTTTAATCTCTGGTGAGGCAGGCAAAGAGCCTCCTTAATTGGCGGTTAAAATATAT